>ERZ1027231.191-NODE-191-length-28565-cov-241.618520_pt1 | contig 28565 bp, 24 predicted proteins | sample MGYA00520866_ERZ1027231 | MGnify/ENA primary metagenome ERZ1027231 (study PRJEB33311, sample SAMEA4378411) | marine metagenome | biome: Marine biome; feature: Fjord; material: Water | collected 2014-07-20T08:00:00Z/2014-07-... | depth 75 m ...
ACAAAACAAAGCCACACCACCTCCACTCAAGCTCAAAAAACCACACCCAACCCACCCCAAGCCACAACAACAAAAACAGCGGGAAGGCAGGAACAGGAACAGGAACAGGAACAGGAACAGGAACAGGAACAGGAACAGAAACAGGAACAGGAACAGGAACAGGAACAGGAACAGGAACAGGCTAACCCGTGCATATCTGTAAGCAAGAGATATCAAAATTAAATAAATGGGACTTATAACATTCCAACAGAAAGTTGAAATGGTGCGGAGGGAGAGACTCGAACTCTCACACCTTACGGCACCAGAACCTAAATCTGGCGTGTCTACCAATTTCACCACCCCCGCACATCAAGGGTCGATTCATTAGAATCGATAGTAGATCTTACTTACCACTCTATACATAAAGTATGAATGGTGCGGATGGAGAGACTCGAACTCTCACGCCTCGCGGCACTAGAACCTAAATCTAGCGTGTATACCAATTTCACCACATCCGCATCACATTTGTACCTCAAGTATGCAATTTAATACAAATACTCAAGGTAAAAATAATGGGGTGGCTGAAGGGGATCGAACCCTCGACCACAGGAATCACAATCCTGCGCTCTACCAACTGAGCTACAGCCACCACTATTCACTACTAACCTACCAATAAGATTGGTACGCCCGACAGGACTCGAACCTGTAACCCTCGCCTTAGAAGGGCGATGCTCTATCCAGTTGAGCTACGGGCGCTTCAACTATATAAAGCTAGGCAAACAAGCTTTCGCTTGCCTCCTGATGTGTAGTGCTCATCAAGTGGTGCGGATAATACGTATGCTGACGCCCACCGTCAATAGATTCTTATAAATTATTTATAAAAAACAAGCAGTTCCATTATTTATGGGCGGATTCGGTTAAGCATTAAACAATGAAAGGCAATTTGAATATTTAGGCATAGATGCCTTTGTATTCCATGCAATCCGTGAGAAAATTGCGCGAAATTTAAAGGTCTACGTGGACAACCATGAGCGCACAACGCATAGATGGCAACGCCGTTAGTAAACAGCTTCGTGAAAACGTAGCAATTCAAATCAGTAAACGTACCGACTCTGGCAAAAGAGCACCCGGTTTAGCTGTTGTTCTTGTTGGCTCTGACGCTGCAAGCCAAGTATATGTTGGTAAAAAGCGTCAAGCATGTGAGGCCATTGGGATCAACAGCGTCGCGCACGACCTACCTAGCGACACCGATCAAGCTACTTTACTGACTCTAATTGATAATTTAAATTCAGATGATTCTATCGACGGGATACTGGTACAACTGCCATTACCCGCTCACCTAGACAGCACAAAGGTGTTAGAGCGCATATCTCCTACAAAGGACGTAGACGGCTTCCACCCTTACAATGTCGGCAGACTGGCCCAGCGCATTCCTACGCTACGCTCTTGCACGCCTGCTGGCATTATGACGCTTTTCAAACATTACGACATTGATGTAAAAGGCATGCACGCTGTTATCGTAGGCGCTTCCAATATTGTTGGTCGCCCAATGGCAATGGAGCTACTTTTAGCGGGTTCAACTACAACCGTTTGCCATCGCTTCACTAAAGACTTAGAACACCATGTTTCTCAAGCTGACTTATTAATCGTGGCTGTCGGCAAGCGTGGGATTGTAGACTCTAGCTGGATCAAACCCGGCGCGGTTGTGATCGATGTAGCAATGAACCGAAATGACGAAGGTAAATTATGTGGCGATTTAGATTTCGATATCGCTGCACAACGAGCAAGCTTCATCACACCAGTACCTGGTGGCGTAGGCCCAATGACAGTTGCCACCTTAATGGAAAACACTCTTTACGCGTGTGAGACCTTCCACGACAAATAAGTAAACGCGTTACTTTAAAACCAAAAAAGCCGCTTTTAGCGGCTTTTTGGTTTGTTACAGTACTTGAGTGGAAATATTAATTCACTTTGATTTTACGGGCCATAAAAGACTAACGATCCTTTGTACCCACAAATAACCAAGCCACTCCTGCCCCTAGCAAAGCACTTAAAGCGGCCAACTCAAACATCGTCACACCATAATCCACAGACCAAACATACCCAGATAGAATTGCACCAACGGCACCACCACCGCCATACGCGACACTCGCAAACAAGGCCTGACCCTGCCCTTGATGCCTCCCCTTAAAAAATTGATGCACATAATGCATGGATACTGCGTGCATGGTGCCAAAAGTAGCTGCGTGGGTCAGTTGCAATATAATTAGCACCCACAGAATATCGACAAAATGACCAGTAAAAAGCCACCTTATGGCCGCCAACAATAAGCTGACCACTAATATTACCTTGTAATCAATTACCTTGAATAATCTATGAACAATTAGAAACACTAGGATCTCTGCAGCCACCCCCACCGCCCATAACACTCCAATCATGGTGGTTGAGTAACCCGCTCGCTCTAAAAATAAACTGAAGAACGTATAGTAAGCCCCAAAGCTTAACTGCATTAAAAATGCCGCCAATAAAAAACCTATGACTTCTGGTTTTTTTAGCAAAGACAAAAAACCTTCACTTTCTATATGCTCATTACTCAGCTCCCGCCCCTTTATCGTCAAGCTATTAACAAACATCACAGTTAGTATAATCAGCATAAAAACAGGTAAATACTGCACACTGATATAATCGAATACTGCCCCAAGCAATAATACAAACACAACAAAGCCAATCGATCCCCAGATACGAATCTTGGAATAATCGTCAGTTTTTTCTTTTAAGTAATTGAGGGTCACTACTTCAAATTGCGGCAATACGGCCGCCCAAAAAAAACCGTACCCCACCATAATTAATGCCATAGTTAAAAATGAACTGACCCAAAATATATTTAAGAAAATGAGTGCACACATAGCACAACCCACTCTTAACAATGCCATTCTTCGGCCGGTATAATCCCCTAAAGCACCCCAAACATTCGGCGCAAGAATTCGCACCAAACCAAATAGCGCCATTAACTCCCCTATTTCTTGGCCGCTATAACCTCGACCATCAAGAAACAACCCCCAATATGGTGAGATACAACCAAGCAAAGCAAAGTAGAAGAAATAGAAAGAAGATAATCGCCAGTAAGGTAATTCTTGTTTTACATTGATAGAGCTCATACAAACTGCCTTTACCCTGAAAAGAAAAAACGCCTAATGAACAAACATTAAGCGTTTAATTTTTAACCTAGCTGCTAAAAATGAATCTCTATTAGCTTTTTTGCGAAGGAATAATTGGAGTTGAACATTCTACGTCGGCATTCTGGCCTCTGTGGCGTAAATAATGATCTGCCAACGTAATCGCCATCATTGCTTCTGCAATAGGAGTTGCACGAATACCTACACACGGGTCATGACGCCCTTTAGTAATTAATTCGGTTTGCTTACCATCTATATCAATAGTCTTGCCTGGCACAGTAATACTAGAGGTAGGCTTCAATGCAATATGAGCAATAATATCCTGGCCACTACTGATACCACCTACTACACCACCTGCGTGATTCGATAAGTAGCCATCAGGTGTCATTTCGTCTCTGTGCTCAGAACCTTTTTGTTCGATCACAGAAAAACCGTCACCGATTTCAACACCCTTCACAGCATTAATACTCATCAAGCCATGTGCCAGATCCGCATCTAATCGGTCAAAAACAGGCTCTCCCAAACCAGGCTTTAAGCCCGATGCCACAACGGTGATTTTTGCACCTATAGAATCCCCTTCCTTACGAAGTGCATTCATGTAATCTTCCATTTCGGAAACTTTATCAATATCAGGGCAGAAAAACGGGTTTTGACGAACCTGCTCCCAGTCAAAATTTTCAATTTTTACCGGACCAAGTTGTGACAAATAACCACGAACTTGAATGCCCTTACTTGCCAAGAACTTCTTAGCAATAGCACCCGCTGCAACTCGCATGGCCGTTTCTCGAGCACTCGATCGACCACCACCACGGTAATCGCGGAACCCATATTTTTGGGTGTAGCCGTAATCAGCATGGGCTGGACGGAATTTTTGAGAGATATCACCATAATCTTTAGAGCGTTGATCAGTATTCTCAATCAGCATACCTATTGGCGTACCTGTAGTTTTACCTTCAAAAATGCCAGATAGAATTTTCACTTGATCAGGCTCGCGACGCTGAGTCGTGAATTTGGATGTACCGGGCTTTCTTAAGTCCAGCTCTACCTGTATCTCTTCTTCGGTAATTTCAATACCAGGAGGGCAACCGTCTAGAATGCAGCCTAATGCTACACCATGGCTTTCACCAAAAGTGGTTACCGAAAATAACTTACCAAATGTATTACCAGACATGTATTAGCTACTTACTATCAAAGAATTCGAAATTATGGTGATTATATCACCATTGTATAACCGGATACGACGCCTAAGGTCTTTTGGATTAGGCCTCGAACCAAGTTTTATATAAATATTGTGATTAAAAATACTGCTCAAGCTGCTCTTTAGTGAAAACAAATACTCCGTCTCCACCGTTTTCAAATTCAACCCAAGTGAAGGGTACATCAGGGTAGCTTGCTTCTAAGTGAATCCAGGAGTTGCCCACTTCAACCACCAACACCCCCTCTGGATTAAGATATTCTGCGGCTTTAGCCAGTATTTGACGAGTAATATCCAAGCCATCACTACCACTGCCAAGCCCCATTTCGGGCTCATGATGATATTCAGCAGGCATGTCTGCCAAGTCTTCAGCGTCAACATAAGGTGGGTTTGATAGTATCAGATCGTACCCAGGTGTTAGGCCTTCAAATAAGTTCGATTCGATGGCTGCAGCCTGATGCCAAAGATTGTGACTATCGATATTGATTTCAGCCACATCCAGTGCATCACGCGATAAATCAGCAAGATCAAGCTGTGCATTTGGGAAAGCCTGTAACGACGCAATGCCAATACAACCGCTACCGCAACACAAATCAAGTACTCGAACCGGGTCCCTTCCATCCATCCACGGACTAACTCGATTAGTAATAATCTCAGCCAAGGGTGAACGCGGGACGAGTACTCGCTCATCCACATAGAATGGCATTCCGCAGAACCAAGCTTGATTAATCAAATACGCAACAGGAATACGCTCTTCAACTCGACGCTGAATACGCCCTACTAATAAGTTTTTTTCATCATCGATTAATCGACAACTGCCGTATTGAGGGTTTAAATCTGAAGGAAGGCTTAAGCTGGCTGTTACTAATAATACCGCTTCATCCCAAGGGTTGTCGGTACCATGACCATAATAAACACCATTGCGTTCAAATTCGCTGGCTGCAAAGCGTATCCAATCTTGAATTGAATGAAGCTGCTGAATCGCTTGAGGGTAATGTGACGTCACGTTTGGCTCGATAATACATTATGAATAGAGGTATTCTACTGGGTTCCCTCTATTCTCTCCAGCTTATATATAAGCATGCAAAGTATTAGAGCTGCCCGTATGTGTTTGCCTCACCACGCTCAAACGCCTCTAAAGCTCTTTGGGCAATCATATACCCTAACTCTATTTGCTCTTCTGCTCGGTAAAACTCATAGATACTGGCTGATTGACTTGGGATTTTAATCAATAAATCTGGGCGATATCCAGCGATCTTATATTGGGTTAATGAGGCCTGCATGGTTTCAAACATTTGATACATCACACCCAGCTTTCCTAAATTAGCATCTAATGCCTCTTCTGCGGGCTGGTCTTTGCGATCAAACAAGCTGATGGCCCTTTGTGTAAAATGCGAAAACCATTGTGATTTTTCTTGCTTTTTAGTGGCGAGATCTAACTCTGACTCAGCAACCTTACCACCAGGCATGGGAACTTCAGCGCTTAAATCCACGGCAAAAATGGCGTCAGCATGAACCGATACACTGGCCGCGATAGGCAATGGGTTCAAGACCCCGCCATCAACTAAGACTCGATTATCCATAACCACAGGTAAAATAAGGGAAGGAATGGCACACGAAGCTCGAATAGCACGCTCTAAAGGTCCAGAGTTAAACCAAACTTCTTTTTGATTCGTTAAATCGGTGGCAACGACTGTAAAGGGCAAGGACAGATCTTGAATTTCAACATCCTCTAGCATCTCAGCTAGAATCTTAAACACCTTATCTCCGCGAATTGCACCATCACTGAGTAAGCTAATATCAATAAGCTTGATACACTCTAAATAAGTAAGCGACCTAGCCCACTCTTCGAACTGATCGAGTTTTCCTGCGGCATAAAAACCACCAATTAATGCCCCCATTGAGCAGCCGGCTATACCTTTAATTTCATAGCCAGCTTCTTCTAACGCTCTAATTACACCTATGTGGGCGTACCCACGAGCACCACCACTACCTAATACCAGTGATATGGATTTACTCATTTTTTATTTATTCTCAATCTAACTTCAAATGGTTCGCAATTAAAAATATCGATCATTACTTAGATTTAAGCTCAACTAGCTCAATTCTATTTCCTTGATTTTCGCGAGGTAACATCGCCCCTGCTCCGTGTGCATATAAATGCTGGATAAACCCTTCAGCGTCAGCTATTTGCTTCAATGCTTGCTGAGCTTCCTGCTGAGTTTCCTCAACGAGCCTTTGATTTTCGATCTTATTATACCGGTGTACAACAAGTGCAAATTTTTGTGTTGGAAATTCCTGTAAAACTCTTTTAACCATACCCACTTGATCATCCGTCAGTTTGACTGACTTTTTATCGAGAGTCTGAAGAACCATATAGCCACGATCAATAAACGTTTTCAGCTCACCTTTGCTCGCGAATTCACCTAGCAAGTCTACTTGGCCTTTATTGAGCACTAACTTCTCAACATACAAATACACCTTTTTATTACTTCTCTGACCACCATAAATAATCCAAAGTGTATCCTTGCTACCAGCCTCTAATCCCACCCAGTATTTTTGCTCACTATCACGACCATATAGAATTGACTGGGCAAAAATCTGATTGGCAAAATCATTACTAAGACCACAACTGCGTCCATCACAATTAAACAAAGTAATGGCCGAATCCTTTATCTGCCGCTTAATAAACCCAAAGCTTTCTTCAACATCATGACCCACAGGAACCTGCCATAACCAACTGCTTAAGCGACCAGATAACCTGACCTCACCTTCAGGCTCAACAGCCCCTTTTATACGTTCAATTGCGCCTAAAATAACCCAGTGATCAGATACTTTCTTTGTGGCGTGGTGCTTCTGATAACTACCAGATAGGCTCTCTAACCCCATAACCGAAACAGAAAGACTAAATAATAAAAAGAACCGGGCAATATTTGCTATCATTTGCTGACCTTGTGACAATTACTAACTATTAAGTCTAGTAAGTTAACATTTTTCATCAATATTAATAGCGCTCAATTTACAAAGTGAACAGCATACATATCAATCACACCTTTTGTACTAGCTGCACCCTACCTATTTCAGTGTGTATATGCGCTTTAGCGCCCAATTTACAGTTACCCATTGCGACACATATTCTTTTTCACCCTAATGAATTACAAAGGCGTAATAGTAGTGGCCGCCTATTAAAAAACTGCTTAAAGATAGAAAGCACGGTGTGGCACCGACTTAAAAATAAAGAACTTGAAAACACATTCAAAGACTTTGCACTACTCTACCCAGAAGAGAAGACAAGAAAGACTGACTCAGACCCTTTAACTAGCAGCTTTAAGAGTCAAAACCCTACTTTAATTCCCAAAGGTTTTTTATGGTTAGACGCCACATGGCAGGAATCAAGAAAGATGCTTAGGCAAAGCCCATGGCTAGATAAATTACCCAAATACAAGATTAGCGCCTATACAGGAAAAGACTTACCAGAAAGTCAGTATATCCTTAGGCGCAACCAAACTTCTGAAGGCCTAAGTACCATTGAAACGTTTGCTTACTGGTTACATGAACAAAATCAACCTAATAATGCTCAAGACCTGTTAAACTTTTTTAATCAGTTTCAAAGTGCATTTTTAAAAGCACGAAATTCCGGACAATTTAAATGAAAACCCGCTACCTATCCCTCCCCATAATCACCATTGTCGGCTGTCTATTAATGACCTCTGGCTGCCAAACGAATCAAAAGACTCAAGTTTCAGCACCCATTGTGAGCAAGCAACAAACAAAGCAAGCAACGCATGCCTTGAATACACTATTAAACGATTACCAGTCCTGGCAATTAAATAGCAGCCCAATGGCGCAGTCTTATCGCGGAAAAAAAACAAACTACGATAAATGGGACGATATTTCCGATCTATTTGATCAAAAACAACACACAAAATCCTTAGAGTTTTTGGTTGAAGCCAAGTACATACAAAAGAATGCACTCTCGAATCAAGACGCTGTCAGCCTTGATGTGCTTATTTATGACCTAGAACAAAGTATTGAGTTTAATGAGTATAAATTTCATAACTACCCACTAAATCAAATGTTTGGATTCCACACCCAGATCCCAACATTCATGCTAAATATCCACCAAATAGATACGATTGAAGACGCTAGAGACTATGTAACAAGAATAAGAGGGGTAAAACCCCTTTTTAACGAGTTGATTAAACAATTAAAGGCCCGTGAAGCCTTGGGAATAATTCCACCTAAATTTGTATTTGATACGGTTATTGAAGCCAGCCAAAAACAACTTACGGGTTTCCCTCTGGATAAAAGTAAGACACATCACATTATCTGGGCCGATTTTTTAAAGAAAATTGAGTCTTTGGATCTTTATGAGTCCAGCAAAAATGTTTTAACCGCATCCCTTAAAAGAGCTCTCACCCGAAACTATAAATCAGCCTATAAGAAGCTCATTAAGCATTTAAAGAAAAAACAAGCAGTCGCAAGTAAGAATACAGGCTTTCATCAATTTGATAATGGAATGAGTTATTACAACTTACGACTTCAAGCGGCTACCACTACGGACCTTTCTGCTGATGAAATCCATCAACTGGGCTTAACAGAGATATCTCAAATAAAACAACAAATCACCAAGCTTCTCCCACAGCTTGGCTACAGTTCAATCGAGTCACTTTTTGAGTTCACTCGAACAAACCCTAATGCTTACTATATAGATAAGCACGAAGCCTTAAGAGACAGTAAGAGCTACATTAGACAAATCAACAAACAACTATCTAACGCATTTACAGGCATCCCTGATATCCCAATGGAAGTAAAAGCTGTTGAAGCCTTCAGAGAAGCCAGTGCACCTGTTGCCTTTTACCAAGGCCCTAGCGATGACGGCAAGAGGCCTGGCCGTTACTACATGAACCTAAGCAAATTGAATGAGATGCCAAAATTTCAATTTGAAGCTCTGGCATATCACGAAACATTACCGGGTCATCACTTACAGACTATTTATGCACTTTCGAGTAAAAGCATCCCTGAATTCCGCCGCAGAAATAACTTTACTGCCTACAGTGAAGGCTGGGGCCTGTATGCTGAACGGTTAGGTAAGGAGCTAGGTGGGTACACAACACCATGGACTGAATATGGCCGCTTATTGATGGAGTTGTGGCGCGCCAATCGTTTAGTAATCGATACAGGGCTTCATGCGTTCGAATGGGATATTGATAAAGCCCTCGCATTTCGCTTAGCCAACACGCCTTTCAGCGAAACGGACTCCCTTAATGCTATTAAGCGCTACTTAGTTATGCCTGGACAAGCAACAGCGTATAAAATTGGTCAACTGAAGTTACTCGAACTCAGAGCAAAAGCCGAAAGCGAACTTGGCAGTGACTTTAATTTAGCTGATTTCCATTCCTTCATTCTAAATATTGGCCCACTACCTTTAAAGCTACTCGAAGAACAAGTAAATATATGGGTGCAAGAAAAAGCATCGTTATAGTTAGAATCATTCTAATGGACAATAAAAAGCCAGCATATAGCTGGCTTTTTTAGTGAACGGCTAACGTAAATAAATCGCTTATTTTTCAGCTTCTTCTTGATCCATAAGAATTTCAGAGCAAACGCCTTCAGCCTCAGGTCCCAAAGGCTTAAATACAATAAACAATCCTGGCAACAAGGTTAATACTTGCACTAACGCAATTAACATTGCTAACCCTGTTAACAATCCAAAATAAATCGTTGGTATGAAGTTACTAAGGGATAAAATTGAAAACCCAACAACAACCGTTAATGACGTATAGTAAACAGCCTTACCAATTGATGCGTGGCAACGTTTAATTGCGTGTTTGTAATTACGGCAAGCTTCAAATTCTTCTTTAAAACGATGAATATAATGAATGGTATCGTCCACAGCTATACCAATGGTAATTGCTGCAATTGTAATTGTCATCATATCCAATGGAATACCTGCCCAACCCATCACACTCAATACGGCACCAGCACTCAGTAAATTGGGTACCAACGCAATGGCAGCAATTTTCCAAGACTGAAACAAAAACATGAACATCAACATAATGCCGATAAAAACAGCACCTAACGTTAATATCTGAGATGTAAACAAGCTTTGAAGCATATTATTATACAACACCATCATGCCTGCCATCATGTACTCATCTTCTTCAAGCCCAAGCTCTTCTTGTAAGCCTGTTTCAATTCGTTCTAACAATTCCGCCCGCTTTAAATTTGGCAGGCTGTCATAAATTCGCATATTAATACGTGCCTGATTATTTTCAGGTGACGCATAAGGATCCAAAACAATCGCTTTAAAGTCGTCTGGAATTGCTCCGTATAATAATGCTAGTTCGAAGCTGCCTAGCGCTTCACCATTAATTTTTTCAGCCACCTGAACCATTGTCGCTAATGAAGTAACTTTTCCTATTTCTGGCTGGCGATCTAAAAACTGATGGACCTTTTTAATTTGGTTAACTTTTTCGATCGTAAACCAATACTTATCATCGGCTTCAGCGTCCGTAGCAAACTCTTCACCAAAATCATCATCGTCTTCAAAGAAGTCGTCATCAGCATCATCCAACTCTTCTATCGCTTCTAATTTAGGGAAGTTTAAAATTATCTCTAAAGGAGTCGTCCCACCTAAGCGCTGGTCAATCACCTTCATACCTTTATGTATTTCAGTTGACTCATGAAAGTAATCAATAAAGCTATTTTCGACTTGCAAACGACCCAAACCAAGCAGTACGACAACAGCTAGAATGACGTTAGCCACAATCATACTGATACTGTGTCGAAGCGTGAGCCACGCAAAAAAGTCTGTTACTGGACTGTGATTATTACCACTATTGGATTCTGTTCGCTTTCCCGCAATCAGCAGGAAAACAGGAAAAAAGATAAATACCAAAATCAATGCAACCATCACTCCGGTAGCCATCATCCAGCCAAAGTCGATTACAGGTCTAATGCCACTGAATATAAGCGAGTTAAACGCCACCATGGTTGTTAACGCCATGTAAAAACAAGGCTTAAACATATGATCGATTGTTTCTTTAACCAATTCCCATTGTGTCGCATCAGGGCTGTCCGCATGCGCTTCTCGGTATCGCACAATTAGATGGATACACATAGACATGGTCATGATTAATAATAAACTGGCAAAGTTGCTAGAAATAACCGTAACCCGCCAGTTAAACAAACCCAGCACTCCTGTCATCACCAGTACGGTTAACGTACAGCAAGCCAGTGCAATAAATACCCAACGAATTCGTCTGAATAAAAATAAAAGTGTGACGACTAAAAATAGAAAGACACCCACACCAAACATATACATATCACTTTCAACAAATGTGATCATATCGTCTGCAATCATAGGTACGCCGCCCAGATGTATTTGAGCCTGCTGTTGATAAGGCAGTAGAACTTGCCTGATCTTTATTATGTCTCCATGTAATACTTCTGCGTTATGAGCATTTAGATCTTTTATGGATTTATTCAACTCTTGAATAAGTCTGGACTCATCAAGTGACAAGCCTTCTGTATCACGCTTATCCCACAACGCTTCTCTAGACTTAGTTAGATCTCGATGAGCCGTATCAAATGGGCGATTAATTTGAATGGCCGTGGTGTTTTGATCCAAGTTAAGCAGCATATTGTTATAAAGCGGACTATTAATAAGCTCTAACTTGGCAGCCTTAACATTCACATCTGGGTGCTCAAGGGTTTTTATATTATCAAGTAAATCGGCAACCGGAACGGGGGGATTTTCTAGCAGAGGAACATCAAGTAATGAATTAATTGAAGCGACACGAGGCAGTGCTTTTAAATCATCACGTAGCGACTTTAGCAATGAGAGAGATTTATCTGAAAACAACGGCCACGGGGGCGTATAAGTGACAATTAAGAACTCGCTGCTGCCAAAACGCTCAGCAACCGTTCTGTAATTAATCATATCCTGATCATTCTCTAATACTAAAGACTCAGCCGAAGCATCCAGCTCAAACTGAAAAGTACCAAGAGACACTAAAGCAACAAAAGCTGCGGCCACTAATAAGGTTAATTTTGGGGAATTTAAAACAGATTTTTGGTAAAAATCGACCAGCCATTGCATAAGTAAAAACTATATAAAGAAAGAAGTAGCTGGCCTTTATAAAAGGTAAGGCTGAAACATGCAAGGAGTTAACAGGAACTATCTGCTGACTCCTTGTTTTTTTTATGAAAAAGACCTTTTTAAGCTGCAAAACTGCCGTAACTAGAAGTCTGATTAAGCTGTTGGTGCAACTGACCAAATGAACACTGAACACCTAGGCTTGATTGTTGACGAATACGCAGCAAGGTTTCCAGAACATGGCATAAACGTTCGAATTCAAAGCATACATCAAAAGGAGCTTCAGTCTCTTCCAGCAACTCTAAGTAACCGCACACATATTCATAACTCTTGCGAGTTTGCTGTAGCTGCGCGTGACTTGCCGGCCTATCTACAGATTGTAATAGCAGAAGCACCTTAGACATCTCACGCGCCCCCTCTGAATCACCATAAAGGGACTCATGAGTAATAAAGCGATTAAGAAAGTTTAAACTGCCCATCACAGGATTGGATGACGGTTTTTCGACGCTTTTACCTGAGGCTATTAATGCATCCCAATCATATACGTCACGTAATTGGCTTTTTTTGTTTTGAGTCTGATTAGGATCAATTGACGGTGTCATAATACTGTCCTTTAGGTTAATTCTGCCAGTTAGTAAGCGAGAACCGTGCCAAAAAACAAAAAAACCCGTATTTATGCAATACGGGGCATTGTAAGCATTATTCTAAAGTCGAATTTTGATTACTCGTCCTTCTTATTCATCTTCTTCATGTGACGCCTTACAGCCCAGTACACCAAAACAAGAACCAACGGCATCGCAATACCTGATGCTATGGTTTTATTGATGGGATAGCCCCATTCCTCCATACCTGCAAAACCATAACCGAGAAGGCTTAATAAGTAATAACCGATTGCAACCACAGACAAACCCTCAACGGTCTGCTGCAACCTAAGCTGCAAGCTTGATCGGCGATTCATTGAGGCCAATAGCTTCTGGTTTTGACTTTCTATGGTCATCTCTACACGGGTACGCAGCAAACTGGTTGTACGGTGAACTCTTCGACTCAAGTCTTCTAAGCGATCTCGAACACTATCGCAAGTACGAATTCCAGGCGTTAAGCGACGCTCTAAAAACTCCCGCATGGTTTGCAAGCCACTAACCTTTTGCTCAAATACCTGATCAAGGCGTTTCCCGACCAATGCGTAATAAGCGTTTGTTGCCGAAAAGCGGTAATTTGTGTCGCTTCGATACTGCTCAACCTTTGCCGCTATTAACGATAATTGCCGCAAAAGTTCACGCTCATCCTCCTCAACTTCAATTTCGGTAATTTTTTGATTTAATGAAGCAAGCTGAGACTCCATAGAGCTAACCTCAACGGCCAACGAACGCGCAACCGGCAAACCAATCAAGGCCATCAATCTATATGTTTCTAATTCCAATAAACGCTGAACAAGGCGACCTGTCTGAGAGCTATTCAAACCATTATTCAAAACATAACAACGACCAAAGCCATCACTATGCAACCTAAAGCTGGTTTGCACCTGCGCCTTACCATTTGCTACATGACTACCAACAGGTTTTTGCCCTTCAAAAAAATGATTAATATCAGATGCATCCATCGCTTCATTTTTCGCCAATAAGTTAATCGCTACAACTAGCTTACCAGGCAGTTGATTCAACCAATCTTTAGGGATAAATGACAAAGCAAAATCAGGTAGATCTTTACCATCATCTGGACGAATAAAGGTATATGTAGAGAACTCTGTATGACGCTCCCATCGAAACTCAAATCCGCCAAAATGCTGATAAAAACAAGATACGTCAGAACCTGGCGGGTTTACACTGAAGCGCTGACATAAAGCAGACACAAGCTCATGCTCATTATCCACTGTATTATTTTCACGAATCAACGCTAAGTGAGAGATATAACAAGGGCTTTGGATTTTGGGTGAAGGCCTAGTATGAAGCTCTTCATATAAAGAGTTTCGGTGCTCATAGAGAGGCAGTGAAAGTACTGTATCGTCTTGAGCTGTATTTTTTTCAATCATAAATAAATTAAAAATAGTTAAGATTTGCAAATTCTAACACAAGCAGACTAATAATAATCGGAGGGTCTAAAACGACATTGATTTGGAACAACCATTGAATAAAAAACACTCAAGAAAGAACCCTGGGCTTTCTTTAGGCAAAAAAATGCACCATCAAAGAAGGCCATCTTTGATGGTGCTTGCTGTGTAGGAGACACTGCACAGTACAACTAACCTTCTTGGTTATTCTCTTCTTCCATACGCTCTTCAAGCACTGCGAACCACTCACTGATACTAAGCTCTACAACCTCAGTTCTGGTGCACTCGTGATGCTGAGCATACAAGTCTAATTTCTCTACTAAATCCTGAGGCATTTTCACCTCCATTCTTCGCATCCCCTTGTTCTTATCACGGGCGCGTTGAACTCGTTTGTTAATTCTTAATTGAACTTCACGAGGATATGGATTTGATCGCGGACGACCTTTTTGCCTTTCAGTGAACATGTCGATCGTGGTGCGATCTTCCAACTGCACGCCCATGACGGCCTCCTTTTTATTTTGATCTAACATGCACTTACTATGACCTGTCATCGTTAATTAGTCAAATATATATAAGGTCAAAACTTAAAATAGGCATAGCTTGTCTATTAATTACTAAAACAGGTTGAATTTCCTTGCTCACAGGGCCGTTTCCCCCTAAGGTTTGCGCACTAAACAGGAGTTTTTTCTTTAATGAGCAAAGCGATTCACCCTTCCCTGACACCTGATCAGCTATCAATACAAATTTCCGATGCATTTCTACCGTTTGAGACCAGTTCTGAGTTAACGCCTTACAACGGTGTACTTGGTCAAGATAGAGCTGTAAGCGCCATTCAATTTGGTGTTGCTATGGATCGACCTGGCTACAATGTTTATGTCATGGGCGACTCGGGCACAGGTAGAAGTTCTTACATTACTGAGTATCTAAAAAGCGAAGCGAAGCGGCAAAGCAGCCCTAGTGATTGGGCCTATGTGAACAATTTTGACAACAACCGCGAACCATTAAAATTAGAACTGGCCGCTGGCCAGGGTCACCAACTTAAGAACGACCTCGAAACGTTAATTGATAATTTATTAGCCACCTTCCCTGCTGCATTCGAGCACCCTACATACCAGCAAAAGAAAAGCCTGATAGATCGAGATTTCAATTTAAAATACGACAAAGTAATTGATCGAATTGAACAATCTGCACTTAAATTAAAAATTGCAATGTATCGAGACACGGCCTCAATTAGCTTCTTACCGATGAAAGAAGGTAAGACGATGGAAGAAACTGAATTTGCATTACTAGATGAAAAGCAAAGAGATGACTTTCATAACAATGTACACGCTCTCGAAGGCCAACTGAACGATGGCCTAATCCCTCTTCCACAATGGAAACGCGAAAGCACTGAAGCATTAAAAAAATTAAACCAAGATACAATTGATGAATCTGTTACACCTTTAATCAAGCCTTTAATAGATCAATATAAAGACACTGAAGGTGTTTTAAATTACCTAGATAAACTAAAGCAAAATTTACATAAAACTGTAATCGCAGAACTAACGGACGATCGTATACTAGAAAGCCGCGAAGACAGCGCGAAACGTTTATTCTTAGAGGAAACATATTTACCAAATTTATTAGTTAGCCGTCAAAGTGACTCTGGCTCACCGGTTATATATGAATCACACCCTAACTATGCAAACTTATTTGGCCGCATTGAATACACAAGTGAACAAGGTGCTTTGGTCACTCACTACCGGAAGATTTGCCCTGGTGCGCTTCACAGAGCAAACGGTGGCTACCTTATTGTCGATGCAGAAAAACTTCTACACGAGCCATTTGTATGGGATGCACTTAAGCGCGCTCTTTCCTCTGGCCAATTAAAAACCGAAAGCCCATACAGTGAGATGGGTATGGTTAGTACAACTACGCTTATACCTGAATGGCTACCGCTTGATGTTAAAATAGTATTAATCGGATCTCGCAGTACATATTACTTATTGCAAGATTTAGATGATGACTTTAACGATATGTTCAGAGTTCTTGTGGATTTTGATAATCATTTAGAATGCAGTAAAGAACACATTGAGTCATTCTCACGACTTCTACACAGCCGATGCATTGAAAAAGAGTATGCCGCTATCACCCGAAACGGCATCATCCGACTAATAGAACAGAGCGCACGCTTAGCTGAAGACCAACGACACTTAAGCGCACGCATTGGTGATTTATTCGAACTATTAGCTGAAGCCGAATTTGTTCGAAAAATGGCTAAAGATGAACTCATTACCGACATACACGTTAGTCGCGCGCTTGATGCTAAAGAACAACGAAGCGGTCGAATACAAAAAGAAATCCTTGATGATATTTTAGACGGCACAATATTAATCGACACCTGTGGTGAAGCCATTGGTAAAATCAACGGCTTAACTGTCTTGTCGATTGGTGACGCATCTTTTGGAGCACCTGCACGCATTACGGCTACGGTATACCCTGGTGGCCGCGGCATTGTAGACATTGAACGTGAAGCCAACCTTGGGCAAAACATTCATACTAAAGGCGTTATGATACTGACGGGTTATCTTGGTCATACCTATGCTCAAGAATTCCCCCTCGAAGTATCCGCTTCAATCGCCATGGAACAGAGCTATGGCTACATAGATGGAGACAGCGCGTCTCTTGCTGAAGCATGCGCTTTAATAAGTGCATTGAGCCATACACCTATACACCAAAGTTTGGCAGTGACAGGGTCCATCAACCAATACGGTGAAGTGCAAGCAGTGGGAGGCATCAATGAAAAAATTGAAGGCTTTTTCGCAATCTGCAAAGCTCGCGGCCTAAATGATAAACAAGGTGTATTGATTCCCGCTTCAAACGTTAAGCACCTTGTACTTAAGAAAGAGGTGATCGAAGCCGTTGCCGAAGGCAAATTCCACCTATATGGGATCAGTAGCGTCGATCAAGCACTAGAGATCATGATGGATAAAAAAGCGGGTAAAATCAGCAAACGTGGCAACTTCCCAAGAGGCAGCATTAACTACAAGGTACTAGAGCGCCTTAGAGATATTGCAGACATTGGCAGTGAAGAAGAGCACGAAGAAAAAGACAAGGACAAAGAAAAGAAAGAAGACTAGCCTCTATTCATCAATGAAAAGTATCTACTTTCTGAGTAGATGCTTTTTTTATGCCTGAAAAACATATAAACACCCAAACCAATAGCAAATGATTATATCGCCAAGATAAGCCTAAGCCTTGCTCAAGCTATACTGGAAGAATAAAGATTTAAAGCAATCTAACGGAGACAATGGATGAGTTCAGGAAACGAGCTGTTATTTGGTGATGAACCAGATGACAACTCAATAATCGAGCTTCCCGATCGAGATGACGGCAAAGAATACCTTGTTCTTGTGGTTGATGATGACGAATACGTTCACCAACTAACAAAAATGGTATTAAGAGGCTTTAGTTTTGAAGATGCTCCTATCCGCCTTGCCAGTGCAATGAGCGGTAAAGAGGCCATCGATTACCTAAGTAAACATGACAATGTTGCTGTCGCCCTTGTTGACGTTGTTATGGAAACGGATCATGCAGGACTGGATCTGGTTAACTACATTCGAAATGACTCTAATAACAATGAAATCCGCTTAATAGTACGAACAGGTCAGCCTGGTGCTGCGCCTGAAGAGTCTGTCTTTCGAGACTATGATGTTAACGATTATCTAAGCAAAACAGAGCTGACGGCTCACAAATTAAGAATGGCACTATTAAATGCCCTTCGATCCTATCGTGATATTCGCCATGCTGTGGACCTTCAAAAGCAAATCATGCTGGCGGAACAAGAGTCGCAAGCTGCATCTGCTGCATCTGAAGCTAAATCACAATTTTTAGCGCACATGAGCCATGAAATCCGAACCCCGCTAAACGGCATCATTGGCATTGCAGACCTACTGTCCCAGAGCCAATTAGACGACAGTCAATCGCAATACCTTAGAACTATTCGTAACTCGGGCGAAGCGCTGCTTGCTATCATTAATGACATTCTAGATTTCTCCAAGATAGAGGCTGGCAAACTTGAGCTTGAAAATACAAATTTTTGCTTAAAAGAACTTGGGCAATCTTTAAACGACATTTTTATTGCTCAACTTTCACAGAAGAAACTCGAGTTTCAATTCAATATTGATCCAGACCTTCCTGAATTTGTAAAAGGCGATCCTCTCAGACTAAAACAGGTACTTCTTAATTTAGTGGGCAATAGTTTAAAATTTACAGAGCAAGGCGGTGTTTATATCAACGTAAAGGTTGTTCAATCACTCCCCCGCTTAAAGATTGAATTTAATGTAACTGATACTGGTATCGGCATTCCAAAAGAAAAACAACGATCTCTATTCCAAGCATTCACCCAAGTTGATTCATCAACTACCCGAAAATATGGGGGAACCGGTCTTGGCCTTCAAATTAGCCAGCGCTTAGTTGAGCTAATGAACGGTAAAATAGATGTACAAAGCCAACCAGGAAAAGGCTCAAGTTTTATATTCAGCATTGATTTAGATGCAGGAGAAAAACCATCCGTCGCAAAAGCTTCAGCGCACATCAGCCAACATCCAGCATCTGACGTTAGAGTATTAGTCGCAGAAGATAATCGTACAAACCAAATTGTCATTGGTGCGATGCTGACTAAGCTGGGTTATACATTTGATTTATTTGAAAATGGTAAAGAGGCCATTCAGTCATTAAATAACAATGCATACGATCTCATTTTAATGGACTGCCAAATGCCTGTACTGGACGGCCTAGAAGCCACTAAAGAGATACGTAAAAGCCCTCAATGGAAAGATCTTCCTATTGTGGCACTTACAGCTGGCGCCACCGATAAAGAACAATCAGAATGCACTAGCGCAGGCATGAACGATTTTCTTTCAAAGCCAATCACCATTGATGTTTTAGAAAACACTTTAAAGAAATGGCACTGATAATAACTGAATACCACACACCTACTTACGATCAGAACCCACTACTTTCCGAAATTCACACGCCCTAGTAGTTTTAGCTATAGATAAACCCACATCAAATCAAATTCAATCTAATTAGATTCAAGCATTTAATACAATCCCCATTAGACTTAATAGAAATGGAACTTTCCGGCATTTCAATTGAGTTGTATGAAAGCCTTACTAAAAATATTGAGTTATATTCTAGTCATCACTGTATCTGGTCTTAGCGCATGCGTTGACACGGGACTGCCTAATCACGAGCAATCATCCGAAGTTCAAATAACATACTCTCATAATCTAAACGCACAATTTAAAGTGAAATTTTTAAAGTCTATTCCTGAATCCATACACTGGGACTTTGGAGATGGATACCAAGGGTCTGGTAATACAATTTCACATAGGTACTTAAGCCCAGGTAGTTATAACGGTCAATTAAGCTATGACGAAAATGGAAAGACTGTCCGTCGTGAGCTAACGATAGATATTAAAGGCAACAACCAAAATATAATCATCAAGCCTAACGTGAACGTCATCATCGACAGTGATCATAATGACCCAAATCAACCCTATAAAGACAACAACCAAACCCCGCAAGTAATTAGTAGCCCGCTCACTTTAAGCGGTATATTAATTAAGCGTAATGCCTGCCAGGCAGGTCGATTATGCTCAAGTGGTGATGAACTAGACTGGTACTCAATTAACTTAGAACACGGAGACAACCTTGATATAGAAGTGATTAAAGGCAGTATTGATGTGCTACTTCAATCATCTAGCAAACAAATTATCAGTGATGTAAAAAACCTATCGAACAACCTACACATCCCATCTGTACAAACTCATGAAGGTCAATTCCAGCTATACATAAGACTCAATCAACAATTTGAAAAGTCACAATATATCATTCATGTTCAAGCACAAAATATTGAAGCTTCGGATAACTACCAACCAGGAAAACTAATCGTTCAATGGGAAGACATACGCAATCCCGAGCTAGTCGATATCAGTGACCCAAGGCTTATTCATCTTAGTAATGAAAGTCACGCCACATCTCTTCCTGATGCACGTGACTTATTAGCACAGGATACGAATATTAAATCCGTTAGTTTAAATTACTATAGAAAGGCATTTTCATCTGAAGATTGGCAATGGCCCCTCGTTCAACAAGGTATTCAAACTTTGTGGGAGCCGCTTAATATTAGAGGAGAGTTTCCTGGCGAAAATACAACGGTAGCCATTCTAGATACAGGATTATTTTTCCAGCACGAAAACTTACAAGGATTAAAAACCCATAGCGGGTACGATTTTGTATCCGACCCAATTAATAGTGGAGACAATGATGGTTGGGATTCAGACCCAACTGATCCAGGAGATAAAAGCTTAAGCTACCATGGCTCACATGTTACCGGGATAGTCGCGGCTCAGCCGATTGATCAATCGAATTCCATTACAGGCCTCGCATGGGGCGCGCAAATTATGCCCCTAAGAGTGTTAGGAGTTAATGGAGGCACAAGCTACGATCTAATACAGGCATTACGTTATGCTGCAGGTTTAAGCAATGACAGCCTGCAACAGCCATCAAAACCTGCGGATATCATTAACCTAAGCCTAGGTGGATCAGAGTTCAGTGTGGCCGAGCAAGCAACCATAAACGAAGTCATTCAAACCGGTGCAATTATAGTTGCAGCCACAGGAAACCAAGGTCAAAATCAAGTGAACTACCCTGCAGGGTATAAGGATGTCATTGCAGTAGGTGCGACGGATATTAATGGCAATATTGCCAGCTATTCTAATTACGGCCCTCATATTGATATTGTTGCTCCTGGTGGGCAGTGCACAAATAGTCAATGCGCCACTGGAATCAAAAGCTTATCGGCTATTGGAAGGATTCAAAATCAATTTGATAATCGACAATCTGCCTGGAAACACCTATCCGGAACGTCCATGGCAACCGCCCATGTAACAGGGTTATTAGCCATAGCTCGTAGCCAACTTCCCTCTTTAGATTCAAATACGCTCAACTATTTAATTAAAAATCAAATAATCACATCTGATTTACTATCTACAGGATTTGATACTAAAAGTGGCTGGGGGAGAATAAACAGCACAATGCTCCTGGACTTAATCAACACTAGCGATTTAGACCAGCCTTCTCTATGGACCAATCGATCCAGTATATTCATTGATCCCAATGAAAGAATTATCCTTCCTATAATTACTCGTGGAGACATTGCTAATAAAACAGTTTCAAGCAAGTACAATCAAATTAATTTGAATGTGACTTTGAATAGTACCGAATTAATAATCGATACCGGCCCAGAATTCAATGAAAATCAAATCATAGAACTCTACCTAGATGATACGTTAGTTAGCACAATCAACTTACACCCAAAGAAAACCTACAAACTGCCAGAGTTTAGCCAGCACTTATATTTAGGGTTTGAAAACAGTGGTATAAACAGTTCTGGTCTAAGAACGGTGATTGACCAGGACACATGGCAGGCAAACATCCCACCCCTTTCTATTGGCCAAAAAATACAAGCCAGTTCAGATATTGATTATGATGGTGTGTATTGTGAACTTGGAGAGTTTTGTGCGTACTCAGAGTACGACAATCCTGATTCGAAGGAATTGATATTGAATGGTTCAATCTTAGGAAGATAAAATTAAGACAAAAAAATAGACAGAAATCTGCCTATTTTTTATAATTTAGTTTGAAAGCAAATTTTTTAGATGCTTCCTAACAAACCCGATTTAAGATCGTCAGAAACCGCGTCTTCAGACAACCAAATACCGAATAAAGCCTGCTTAAAGTCTAGGCCTTTAACAGTCTTTTTAAGTTCGCCATTTTTAAATACATTAACACCCATTGCTGGTGCATATACAAAATCAAATACGTCATTTTCTACAATGCCATCTCTGAAAGTATCAATAAATTGATCGATAGTCGTTTGAATTGGAGCAGTATTTCCGCCAGTTGATTTCTCAAAACCTTCGCGTGTTGCTGTTTCCATTTTTTCAGCGCTTAAAAGCCCCGATGTGATATGTAAACGCAATGCCATTGGCTTATCTTGGCTAATAATACTGGTTGCTTCACTTGATGTTTCTGATAGATAAAGTCCAGCAGCATAGATATCCATAAAGAATTTACTACGTACACCTGTACCATTCAAAGACAAAGGCTGTGCGTCTGTATTAAGACTTTCAGGAAGCTGAACGCCACCTACTTCAACGGCTAAAACGTTTACACTTAAAAGTGCAGCCGCTACTAGAGTAAGGATTGATTTCATTGTGTTATATCTCTTTATTTTTGTTGTTATTTCTTCGCGAACGAAGGCCACTTATATGACCAAGAAGTCCATAGGAAAGCAATAGACCTCTATTGCAGTATCGAAAAAAAACACCATTACGATAACGGATTTGCACAGCATTCGCCACTGTCAAAAACGATCGTGCCAATAGTAATCTAATAATTATAATCGTTGGTTCTGGCTGTTTTTTAGACTATTCAATCATGAAAACGAAAAAATGCTGGCTGTTTAAAAAATGAACTCATACATTGTCATCTCTTAACTGCCTACGGAGGCCCTTATGAACAACATAAATCCCATGGTAACCACGATTGTTCAAGAGATCATGATCGCTGAAAATGATACATCTGCATGGCGCCAAGAACTCATTAGGAATCAAATATTCAGCGCTCAAGAGGCTAGGGACTTATCTGAAAGAGAGATATCTTTACTGCATCACGCACTACTTGTTCAGCGGTTTAGTAAAATGAATAGTGATGAACTCATGGTTCAAGCTAATAAGTACAACCTTCAATATCATGTTCAATTTGAGGAAGACCAACTTCAGATGGGGGCAATCGGGTATTAAACTCATTAAGAGGAAAAGATTTTAATATAAAAATAAAGCGTTACTCTGCCAGAATCAACGGCAGGCTCTAATCAAAGTAATGGCTAATAGTTAAGGCACCTACATAGGTGCCTTTCTTTTATATCGATATTGAAATCGCCATACTTGTACAAAATAAAGTAAGCACTCGTGTGTTCGCCTAGCATACGCTCATGTTTTTTTAGAAACACTGAACAAAGTGTCTTGATCACGAAGTAAAAATAAGGCGACACAAGCAGCTAACATTGGCCAGGCCGCAAAGAATAATAGATTACCATTAAACGGTTCTAGGTATTTCGCGAACGCTGAAAAAGTAGATACAAAGTGAATTAACAAGACAAAGCCATAAGTAAACGTCTTTTTATAACCAATCAAAAATAATAGCAATAAACCCATCTCTATTGAGCCTATCAAATACATGACGTTAAAACTGACAGCTTCTAATAGATAAAAATGCTCAAAAACCTTTACCGCATGCCCAGGGTTAATCAATTTATCCAGTGTCCACATAAAGATCACAAGAAACACCGTCAACCGCATTAATAACAAAGAAGTACGAAGCTTGTTCTGGCTATTCATATCAATCACCTATTAAGTTGTAAGCTATGAGCCTAGTAACTCTAATCAGTTCAATAAATAACAATACTACGAATAAATTAGAGTTATTAATGCCAGTATTGGCATTCAATGTAGATTGAGTGCCAATTTCTAAATCCTAGGGTCACCTATTAAGCTCTAAATATATCCTCTACATAATCACAATATTGCTGCCGGATGACCCTTACACTCTCCTCTTTCACGCCTGCTGCAAGTTCAATCTTATTCTTACAAACCAGGTAAGACCTAAGCTGTCTAAAAGTGCATCGTAATTCCATCAAAACAGCATCCAATAACATAGATTTCTTTGAATACTGACCTTTTGATCCCTGCCCTAATAAACTTAACAATCTAAAGTGTGCATGACTGTAATAATATTCAGCTTCCTTGTGCTTACCTTGTTTTGCCAATACATGAGCCGCGTTATGACAAGACAATACAAACAAACGCATTACCCTTTGAAGCTCTTTATGATCTTTATCAAGCCAGGGCTCTAATAAATCAACAGTTCGGCAAAAACCTTTACCAGCCTTTTTTAACTCTTGGCGATGGTAATATCCGTCAGCTTCTAGGGTGTAACTTTCCCATTGATTTAGGATATCCTGTACACGGTGTTGTTGAATCATAGTTAACCTAAATACCAAGTGAGAATGATTATCATTTAAGTTTATATTTCAACACTTGTCAACAACCTTATTTAACATCTAGATAGGCCAACCATGGATTTAGCGAGTTTTTACCCACTATTAAAAAATAGCCACCTATTAATGGTCGCCATCAGCATTCCCTTTTTTATGGCTCGAGGGGGTTCTAAAATTCTAGGGCTAACATGGCAAAACCAAAAATGGGCAAAAGTCAGCCCACATATTCTTGATACCTGTTTACTTCTCAGTGGTATTTTTTTAATGTTTGCGACAGCACAATATCCAATAGAGCAAAGCTGGCTAACCAGTAAACTGATTTTATTAGTGGGTTATATCCTATTCGGAATTAAAACAATGAGATCTCATTCAGCCATGCAACAACGTTTATATTTTGCGCTTTCACTATTAAGTGCATTATTAATGATCACCATTGCCAGAACACACCACCCTCTTGGTTTGTTTAGCCTTCTGTAAACCACACCACCAGACTATAAAAGTTAGGCAGATTTGCTCCTTGCCATCCGTGGCACCACGTCATACCGTTTATCCTGAACATAAAAAAAGGTGAAGAGTAATCTTCACCTTTTTATTTTTTCGCAAAACTTAACTTTACAACTCACTATCTGACGCTTTACTGCCTGGCCAGTCGCCCATGTAAGTCGCCTGGGCTAATGTTCGACAAACTACGAGTTGGGTTAATATCTAACCCTCCTCGTCGCGTATATCGCGCTGTAACTGTAAGAAACTCAAAGTTACCAGCATTGATCAAATCACAAAATATCTGCTCGACACAGTGCTCATGAAAATCATCATGACCACGATAGCTAATGATATATCTCAATAATTGCTCTGTATTAATTTCTGAACCTTTATATTTAATAATAACGGTCGCCCAGTCAGGCTGATTAGTCACAGGGCAATTACTTTTCAATAGATGACTGTTCAAGGTCTTTTCTACCACGCCCTCTCCTACAGATAGAAGACTGGCATTTGGGTGGTAATCTGTAACATCGATATCCAAATGATCAATATTATCACCTAATTTATTTTGATCTAATGGAAAATCTAAAACATTGAATAGCTTCACTTTAATTGTCGCACCAAACCCTTCAGAAAGGTCTTTCTCCATTAAAGATAGAGCCTCATCATTTGTAGGAAACTTGGTTTGATTAAAACTATTTAAATATAGCTTAAACGACTTCGATTCGACGATATTCTCTGAATCAGCAGGTATAATGAACTCAGCAATAAATACTTGGGGCTTACCTTTCATATTTAACCAAGAAATCTCATAACCCGTCCAAACGTCAAAGCCAAAAAAAGGCAGATCTGAATTTACCTTTTTAATTGGCATTATCAGTTTTTCACGGTTTTGAATTCTCGAAATTGGAAAGATCAACGACGCATCATATTCCGACTTATATTCCGTCTCTTTACCTAATAATATGTCTTTATGCATTACTGACGAATTCCTTTGCCGCGCTTTAATAACCACATGCTATACGCATATAAAACCAAAATTGTACCTACTAGAATGCTGTAACATGCGTACAGACTGACATCACTCACCCCTAACATGCCGTATCGAAAGCCATTCACCATATATAAAATTGGGTTAAATTGTGCAACAACCTGCCACGCACCTGGCAATAAGTCGGTACTAAAGAAGACACCTCCTAAATAGCTTAATGGCGTTAGGATAAATGTTGGAACAATACTCACGTCATCAAATTTATTGGCATATAAAGCATTAATAAACCCACCTAACGAAAATAAAATGGAACTCAATAGAATAATTGATGTGAGAACCCAGAAATTAAAGACGGATACATCTGTAAAAAATACAGCCACGATGGTAACTATGATGCCCGTTAGTATTCCCCTTGTTACACCACCAAAAACAAACCCCCATAGAATCACCGAATTAGGCACTGGTGCAACCAATAGCTCTTCAACACTGCGTTGAAATTTATTACTAAAAAATGAACTTGATACATTTGAATACGCATTATTTATCACGCTCATCATGATCAAACCAGGCATGATAAATGACATATAGTTTAGGCCTGACATCTCTCCAATACGAGATCCGATCAAGCTGCCAAATATAATAAAATATAAGGTCATAGTGATGGCAGGTGGCAATAAGGTTTGTTGCCAAATACGCATGAAACGACGAATCTCTTTTAATAAAATTGTATTAAAAGCGATTCGATAAGCGAAGAATGATTCCATCATGGTTATTTCCTCACCGCGTTTACAAATAAAGTTTCTAATCGATTTGATTTTGGTCGAATACCACTCACCGATAGCCCCTCTTGATTAAAGACGTCAAACAAATCGTTAATTGCAGTGCCCTTTTCAACATCCACCTCAAAGCACGTATCATCCATCCAGCGGGCGTCCAAATTTCCCAGCCTAGGCTGACTTGGGTTGGCTTGCGCCAAATCAACAACCAAGGTTTGTTTATGCAGCTCTTGAAGCAGGCTTTTCATCGATGTGTTTTTAACAATTTCACCTTGATTGATAATGGCGATGTTTTCACACAAACTTTCCGCTTCTTCAAGGTAATGAGTGGTAAGTATGATTGTGGTGCCTTCTTCTTTATTCAGCTTAACCAAGTATTCCCACATACTATGTCTCAGCTCAATATCTACACCAGCGGTTGGCTCGTCTAGGATCAATAATTTTGGCTCATGCACCAACGCTCTTGCAATCATCAACCGACGTTTCATCCCTCCTGACAACACACGTGAAGGCTCGTCTTTTTTATCCCAGATATCCAAAGCTTTTAAATATTTTTCAGTGCGTTCTTTCGCAAGCTTCACAGGTATGCCGTAATAACCAGCCTGTGTGATCACTATGTCTTGTACTTTTTCAAACTGATTGAAGTTAAATTCCTGAGGAACGACTCCTAGCAAACGCTTGGCGTCATACCAATGCCCTTCAATATCACGTCCGTAAACCGACACCTTGCCCCCAGATTTATTAACTAACCCCGAAACGATCCCAAGTGTGGTAGACTTGCCAGCTCCATTTGGACCAAGCAGTGCAAAAAAATCGCCCTGTTTAACTTCAAGGTCAATACTTTTTAGGGCTTCAAAGCCATTATCGTATATCTTGGTAAGCCCTGTAATTTTCAAGGCGGGTCCTGAATAATCACTCAATTTCTTCATAGCACCGTCATTTTATGCAAGCTTATAATCCACGTAATCATACCCTCATTTTATTAAAAGATTTTTTAAATCTATTGAAACAAGGTGTTCCATTTAGTCAGGATAGCTTGGAAGAGGAAGATCAAAGCTTTTTAGATCAACTTTCAGCTCTGATTAACGACCTAGACAAGCAAACAGCTGATACCAGCTTTGATGGTCAAGCCTGGCTAGGAAGGCTTTTTAGAAACTACACCACATACGCCCCTCACTTAGGCAGAGAGGTCTTATGGTACTTTGGTGGTGAAGCACTTCACTTTATGCCTGACAACGAGATAGAGCGCTTTCAAAAGCTAGATGACATGGTAGCTGAAGGTAAAGACTATCTAGAAGCTAAGAAAGAGATTTTCAATCCTCGCTAACCTTATCGTAAGGGAGTTTCGGCTCCCTATTCTTTCTTTACCTCAAACACCCTATATATCTCGCCCCTTCACTACCGATCTCTAAATAGCAGGCATAAAAAAACCAGAACAAAGTTCTGGCTTCTTTACGTATATTGGAGCGGGAAACGAGATTCGAACTCGCGACCCCGACCTTGGCAAGGTCGTGCTCTACCAACTGAGCTATTCCCGCAAATTGGTGATAGCCTGTTAGCTAACCTTAAAATTAACATTAAATGCTAATTTCGTAACAAATTGTAAACATCCAAAGTTCTTCTGGTTGCTTATAATACAACTTATTAAAATAAGTGGTATCCCGTAGGGGAGTCGAACCCCTGTTACCGCCGTGAAAGGGCGGTGTCCT
>ERZ1027231.192-NODE-192-length-28262-cov-252.775800_pt1 | contig 28262 bp, 22 predicted proteins | sample MGYA00520866_ERZ1027231 | MGnify/ENA primary metagenome ERZ1027231 (study PRJEB33311, sample SAMEA4378411) | marine metagenome | biome: Marine biome; feature: Fjord; material: Water | collected 2014-07-20T08:00:00Z/2014-07-... | depth 75 m ...
GGCGGGTGTAATGCTTTCTTATCTTGGTTAATCCCAACTAAGAAAACAGCACTAACAGAAAAGCACCTTCGGGTGCTTTTTTGTGTCTGATGGTTTTGTTTGCTGCGAGAGAAAGCTTAGGGTAGATATTTTAAACTTGTAGGATGGGTTAGGTGTGAGTTTCACGAGCGCCGTAACCCATCGTGTGGGTTTATCATTAATCCAAGAATACAGGCTTAATTGATGGGTTTATCATTAATCCAAGAAGACAGGCTTAATTGATGGGTTACGCTCGTGCCTCACTAACCCATCCTACGATATTGGTTGGTAGCTGGGTGCAATGTTTAGCTTTTACCTTATTTAGGTTACCCGTTATTAAGAATACAGCACTTAAAGAAAAGCACCTTCGGGTGCTTTTTTGTGTCTGATGGTTTTGTTTGCTGCGAGAGAAAGCTTAGGGTAGATATTTTAAACTTGTAGGATGGGTTAGGTGTGAGTTTCACGAGCGCCGTAACCCATCGTGTGGGTTTATTATTAATCCAAGAAAGCAGACTTAATTGATGGCTTTGTTACTTTTTATGGTCATGCGCACATTAGACGTGATATTTAGCTTTTGAAAGTGCTTCTCTAACGCAAAACGAGTACCGGAATCTTGCTCGTAAATCAAAAAAGGTTAGGCAGCAAACTCTTCCAGTGTGATTTATTCTACGGCGTGCTGGCGTTATTATTAAAATGGGGTGTGTATCCACTTCCCGTTTAAACCTACTTAAAGAATACGGCTCTTTTATCGCAAGTTTTGCAGTAGTTATGCCATTGATTGGCGCAGTACTGGGCTTTGCTTGTGCACAAGTATTAGGTATTTCAATGGGCGGCACAATTTTGATGACGACTCTTGGTGCTAGTGCATCTTATATTGCGGTACCAGCGGCTATGGCGGTGGCTTTGCCTAATGCTAACCAAGGCTTATCGATAACCGCATCTTTAACGGTCACATTTCCTTTTAACGTTCTGGTGGGTATTCCTTTATACACATCTGGAATTGTTAAATATTTGTCTTAATAAGTGCAAGGCAGTAAGCCTTAACTGTTTGGAGAAGTGCGGTGAAAATACTTTAATTTTTGCAGTATTAAGTGGCTGCTTATTATTAACGGCAAAGCTATATACTTAAGTATTAACCGCACAAGAAAGTGCGAATAAGGCTTATATCTTTGGTTTTTTAGCCGGCTTGCAACACACTGAAAAAGCACCTAGGTCGAACAATGAGAAAAGCAATCGACAAGCGCAATCCGATTTTTTTCAGCGTGCGTTTAAAGCTCGATTGGGTCGTGAACCGCAAAGACTGTCGTCTAGTACCGAAGATACCTATTGTTTACCTGATAAAGGTATTGGCGATCATGAGATGAAAAGTATGATGGATAAGTTTGATGAAACCAGTATGAATAAACAATCCGATAAAGCTCAGCAATTTTATAAAGTTATACAAAGTACTTACCCTTGTAGTTAAAAGTAAGATAGTTACTCACTCATACACGTAGTATAATTGTGCCCATAGAAAGAGCATTAAGCAGCATGAGAAAATCAGGGAAATTGGTATGAAACCTAAGCAATTTAGAAATCTAAAGGGTAAAGAGTATGTGGCCCCTTGGGAGCGAGCCTTTGACAGTGTTATTACGCCTTTAGAAGAATTTATTCATAGGCAAACAACCAGTGGCATCTTGTTAATGCTGTGTGCAATGGCCGCGTTATGGGTGGCAAATAGCCAATACGCTGCTGGCTTCAGTGCTTTTTTTAAGCAGCCTTTTACAATTGGATTGGAAGGGTTTCAGTTAAGCAAATCATTACACCATTGGATTAACGATGGCTTAATGGCCATTTTCTTTTTAGTGGTAGGGCTAGAATTAAAACGTGAATTACTGGTTGGTGAGCTAGCCAGCGTGAAGCAAGCCATGCTACCAATTATGGCTGCTGTAGGTGGCATGCTTATGCCGGCGCTTATTTATGTGATGGTTAATCCAACAGGACATACATTTAATGGCTGGGGTATACCCATGGCCACTGACATTGCTTTTGCATTGGGTGTGCTAGCGCTTTTAGGCAGTCGTGTGCCAGCTAGTTTGCTGATGTTTTTAGTGGCTCTAGCCATAGTGGATGACTTGGGTGCAGTGGTTGTTATTGCATTGTTTTACACTGACAGTATTAACTTAACAGCATTGGCCTTAGTGGGTGTGTTCACCCTAGCTTTAGTGGCATTAAACTTGGCTGGTGTGCGTAGGCTATCGCCGTATTTATTTTTAGGCGCATTTTTGTGGGTAGCGATGTTAAAAAGCGGTATTCATGCCACCTTAGCCGGTGTGTTATTGGCGTTCATTATTCCTATGAAGCCGAAATACGATCCAAAGCGATTTTTATCTTTAATACATCATGGTGTAGATAGAATAAAAGCGGCTTACACCAAAGACAGTAATATTATTACCAATGATGGTTTACGTTCTCAAGTCCATGCTTTAGGTGAGGGTGTACAACTGGCACAAGCGCCAGCTCAAGTATTAGAACATAAGCTGCATATGCCATCGGCCTACTTAGTCATTCCTATATTTGCATTAGCGAATGCAGGTGTGCCCATCGATTTCTCTAATTTGGCGGATGTTCTTACACACCCTGTTGCTATGGGCATCGGTTTAGGTTTATTAGTGGGTAAGGTGATTGGTATTGCTGGGTTTAGTTGGCTGGCCATTAAGCTAGGTATATGTAAGTTACCAGCAGGATTGACCATGCAGCATATTATCGGGGTTTCGTTTATGGGGGGGATTGGTTTTACCATGTCCATATTTATTGCGGAGCTTGGCTTTGTAGATTATCCAGCAGATTTATTAATGGCTAAAACAGGTATTTTGTTTTCCTCATTAATTGCAGGCATTACCGGGTTTATTTGGTTGTATGTCATATCTAAAAAAGAGCCTCGTTTAGCGGCATCTAAATAAGTTCGCGATAGCTTAACCTTACCGATCTAAAAAGCCCTGAATGTCTCAGGGCTTTTTTTTGGCTGCTTATATACGCGCTGACACACTCTGTTACACAGCAAAACAAAATCCCTCTACAACACCTACCTTCCTTGACTGTGTATGTCTGAAAACCTGTTTAAATTAAAACTAAGGGTGTGACCCAGTTCACATTAAGGAGGTTTATCATGCAATCCATCAAACAGTTTCAAAACGAGCAGAATCGTATATACGCCAGTGTGGTTAGTGAGCCAAGGCAGGGTTTGTTAATGGATATATGGACAGGTCAGGCTCAGTCTTCAAAAGACATGATGAAAGTATTGGATTACAGCCTTGTGAGCATTAAAGACCATAACTTATCCAGCTGGTTTGCTGAGATCAGTAAGCTAGATGCGTTATTTGATATTGATCCAGATTCGGCTGAAGAATACATTGCGCGTCATGTGGCTCAGTCACCTTTGCGTAAAATGGCGTTTATTCACAGATCTAATAAAACACAGCACGTTGACCGAATTACTCGGGTGTTAAAAGGGGCGGGTATCGAGGTTAAAACGTTTGCGACATCAGTGATGGCCATGCAGTGGCTGTTATTGCCCACCTTGGTTAGAAAGGCGGTACCTGCTTTAGAGGTATAAGAGGTATAGACGTATTACTGGTCTCTTCGCGCCCGTTTATCTTAGTCAGCAGGCATGATGGATAGCGCTGGTCTAATATGTATAGGTGAGCCTTAAATGGCGAAAAAATAATAATGATTGTAATGGTGAAACTAAGCCAGTGCATTCAGTTTTGGATCACCTATAAATGTCCAATTTCATTGCGCAATTCTCACCATGGACACTGATTCTCATTGGAATCATTGTCGTATTAACGGTGTATTTTCAGTTCTTCAAATACAGCTCTCGAACAGCAGAAGCGGCTCCTACGATTTTAACCAGTATTGGTATATTTGGTACATTTCTGGGTGTGGCATTGGGCTTAACCGATTTTGATACCAACAATTTACAAGAAAGTGTTCCGCTGTTATTAGCGGGTTTAAAAACAGCATTCTGGTCATCTATTGCGGGACTGTTAGGGGCGTTAAGCATTAAGGGGCGTGCGGTAATGGATGTCACATCTGGCGATGTGAATCACCAGCGCACAGCCAGTATTGATGACTTACACAGCGCCATGCTTTTGATTCATCAATCCCTTACCGAAAAAGATCAAACATTGATGCAAGAACTGTCCATGATGCGGGTTGAAAATAAACGCCACAGTGATGATTTAATTAGCACCATGGGTCGTTACCAAACAGAAATGGTAGAAGCCAATACGAAAGCCCTGATTGATGCGCTGGGTGCGGTTATGCGTGACTTTAATACTAAGATAGATGAGCAATATGGTGACAACTTTAAGCGCCTAAATGAAAGCGTTGGAAAAATGCTTGAGTGGCAAAAAGAATACAAGCAACAATTAATTGATCTAGCCGAGAATCAAAAAACCATTGGCGCTTCTATGAAAGATGCATCGGCTGCTTTTGAAAACATGGTCAGTCATGCGGAATCCTTTAATGGCATCAGCGAAAGCTTAGGCACAATGTTACAAGGATTGAATACTCAGCGGGATGTGCTGGATAAACACTTATCGGGTTTAGCGCGTTTAGTCAGTGAAGCAGGAGCAGGTTTGCCACAACTAGAAGAGCGCATGACGTTCTTAACCACAGGCCTGGCGGATTCGTTAGGGCAATACAATGATCGAATGGAGGCCATGTTAGAAAAAACCACAACCAGCATGGATAAAACCACACACAATCTGACTCAGACTTTACAGTCTTCATACGGTGAAGCCTTTTCACAACTTGATAATAAGATTCTTCAAACGTTGACTCAAACCGATAAACAAATAGCCAAGCTGGATGCTGCTTTAGAGCAAGAATTAAATAAATCACTTAAAACCATGGGCGAGCAATTGGCCGCATTAAGTGAGAAGTTTGTACAAGACTACAGCCCTTTAACAGAGCGATTACATGATCTAGTAAACCTAGCAAATCAGAAGGTAAACTAGCATGCAATCTGATGAGGAAATGCTTGGGGGCATTAAAGAACAAGAAGGGCATTGGGTTGCGGTAACCGACCTTATGGCTGGTTTAATGATGGTATTTTTACTGATCTCGATTGTCTTTATGATAAACGTTGAACTGCAACGCAAAAAGATTACTGATGTCGCCATCTTGTATGATCATTTAAGAACACAATTGTACGAAGATCTTGTAACAGAGTTTTCTCCCAATTTAGACGACTGGGGGGCTGAAGTGCAGCCAGATCTTACGTTTCGGTTTAATAAAACAGAGCTGTTGTTTGGTAAGGGAGAGTCTAATTTAAATCCCGATTTTCAAACCATACTTTCAGACTTCTTTCCTCGTTATGTGGGGATTATTACAGCGCCTAAATACCGTGATGATATTTTAGAGGTGAGAATAGAAGGGCATACCTCCACGGGTTGGCTAGGAGCAACATCGGAAGATGATGCTTATATTTATAATATGGCGTTATCTCAGGCGCGTACACGATCAACATTGGCTTATTTGTTGTCTTTATCTGAATTAAAAGATCAAAAGGTTTGGCTAAGAAAGTATTTAACGGCTAATGGGCTGTCTTCAGCAAAAGCCATTGTTGATGATAATGGCATAGAAGATGGTGATCGATCACGGCGAGTAGAGTTTAAAGTACGAACCGATGCTGAGGGAAAAATAGCCACTATTTTAGAAGATGTTTTACCGTGAATATGTGCAAGATACTTTATTCATTCGTGAGTAAAAATCTATGAAGCTGGTGGATTTTAAACAAAATGAAAGCTTGGATCGATTACGCAATGAAATGGGCATGGAAGGCTATGGTCAGTTTGAACTGTTTGACCCTAACCGTCACCTTTCATGGCAAGAACGACAAAATCTGAATAACAACTGGAATGATATTTCATCTTCAGCGTTGCATGCATACGGTGATAAGACACTGGCCTACAAAAACTCTCATATTTTCTGCCTTAACGATGACAAAGTGCACTTTGCATTATGCGATCAAATTAAAAAAAGCATACAGCAAGGAAAAATGACAAGTGCGAGTATTACACTAAATGCGACTCTATTAACGGATTGCACTGTGTGTCAGTATTGTTTGCATGCCGTGGACTATCAGGGCTTTGATGTTTATCGGCATCGGCACCAAGAATACAATGCGAACATTTTAAAACAGTTTAACCTTCAAACTTATATATCTAATAAATACCCATAACACTCACCTGTCTTGGGTGTAGCCGTTTAGAGCATCACCTCTCGCTTAATTATAATCCCCCCCCTAATTTTCTTATTATTACTCCTAGCGTGATTGCTGTATCTCGCGTGCATGTTGTATTTGGCCATTGATACAAATAGTCAAATGGTTGATTCAGAGAGTATGAGCCTTGGATCTTTCGCAACCTATACTGGCGCCATTATCAATACTTAGGTTGGTCGATCATGGCTTTAATGTCAGGCATACAGTTTCCAGAGTTGGAGACAGGTAAAACCAGTACGACCCAAACGGGCAAGCAGGTGTTTTCATCTGCCATTGGTTCTAGCGATCATGCGCTAAGTATTGCCATGCTAAAAGAGTCGAAATGGCGTAAAAACTACATGAGCTACATTCCTCAGGTGATTGAAATGGCATCTAAGGGTGAGGTGTATGCCGAAGCCATCGCAGAGCGTGGTCTAAAAGCTTGTTACGACCAATTTCAATTCATTCGAAATGGTAAAAAATACCGCTTACAGCAAGCCATGGAAAAGTTTGCTTCAAGCCTGTTCTTTACTGCAAAAATTGAAGGGCAAGGAGAGCGCGAATCTTTTGTTAAAGTGCAGCATAAAGACCACTCTCTACAAGGCCCTTCACTGCATTGGCAAATTAATACCTGGATTGAAGATGGCATTATAGAAGCTGAGCATGGCTACGATGTGTTAAAAATGGTCGATGATAAGGCGGCACGAGACTTATCAGAAAAAACGTTTGTCTTACTTGGCGCCGGCTCTGAAGTGGGCCCTCTGCAAACATTATTATCACTAGGTGCAACGGTGATCGCAGTCGCACGTAATAAACCCGATAATTGGAAGCGGTTGATACAGCTCGCGGAAAAATCTTCGGGAACGCTAATAGTGCCGTGTAAGCACAACCCTGAACATTTGAATAACCATGAGATAGCAAAGATTGCAGGGGCAGACCTATTAACGCAAACCCCTGAAATAGCGTATTGGATCAACAGCTTTGATACACCTTTGACGTTAGGCAGTTATGCCTATTTAGATGGGGCTTTGCACGTACAAGTTTCCATGGCCATGGACGCCATCGCACAATACTTATTATCAAAACGTAAAGACGTGGCGTTATCGTATTTATTAACCCCTTCAGATGTTTATTGCATACCTCGTTCAATTGCCAAGCATGGTGTGAACCGATACGAAAGCAAAACCACTCTTGGTATCATTAAGCGTTGTGTGAAGACTCTGACCCTGGGTAATTTATACGCCCCAAGTATCGGTGAAGAAATATATGATCATAACGGTAGGCGTTTTGCGGTGCTTGATAACCTAGTGAACCAACAGGGGCCAAACTATGTACTAGCAAAACACATTCAGCGCTGGCGTGCGATTGTGAGCAGTAAGAATCATGTAAAAGTCAGCTGTAATGTGGCGCCTGCTTCTTCGACACAATCTGTAACCAGTAATCGATTTTTTGCTGCCGCGATCTGGGGATCAGAAAGCTTTGGTGTCGAAGTGTTTAGCCCATCAACAGTGAATACACTCATGACCTTGCAACTGTTAAGCGATTTGAAAACGAAAAAAGAGCAGCCCCGTGGAGAAGCGCTATTTGTTAGTGGTGCCAATCATGGTGGTGCTTGGCGTATCGGGTATTGCTTTCGATCGTTGTTGGTGCCAAGTTTAATCGTTGGGTTTTCTAAGTCATTTAGCTTGGGGAAGATATTGGGTAAGCGTCACAAGCTTAAAGATAGTGCCATGAGCCTCTCCTAACCCGTGATAATACGTTTTAGGTCATGGCATATATAACCGGAATAGGCCGGTTATTTATATGAATTTTTGATGTTAGAAATAGTAGGTCGAAATAAAATTATTTTATTTTAATATCTAACAGTTTGTTAGGCATTTCGCCTAAATCCCATTTTTTGTAAATAGCCGCCATTTTACCATTTATGACCAATTCCTTAACTCGTTCATTGTATATCTTGATCAATTCGCGAGACATGTTGTCATTACTAAAAGCCACATATACATCTGTACCATCAGGAACTTCGCCTACGTTATAACTTGTTGCAGGTAACTCGTATTTTTCCATAGCCGTTTCGACTTCGTCACCCTCATCAATTAAATAATCAATGACACCAGCTTTAAGCATTTCGATGCCTTGATCAATGTTTCTAAATTCTTTTAAGGTAAAATCACGGCGAGCTTCAGGAATGACTTCGTAATCTTTTATCCAGCCAATGACTTTCCCTGAAAGGCTTGTGTACCCTTCAAATTCAGGTGTCGTTTTTTTACTGAGCACTGACATGTACTCAACATCGATAGGGTAGATAGGAAAAATCAAATCTTCTTCAGTATCACTGTATTCACCAATAATGGCGTTAAACGTTCGATACTTAGCCACCATTTTCATGGCGCGGTTCCAAGGTACATTTCTAGTCACAACTTTTACACCGGTAGGAGTATAGATGCTATTCATTATCTCCCAATACAAACCTGTGCCATCTGTATTTGTGTAACCTTCCCAAACAGGCGCCACCACTGACATTTTTTTAATATGCTCTCGCTTAAAAACAGCTTGGCTGAATTCATATTGCTCTGCATAGGTATTTAAAGAAATCAGGCATATCATGAGAGCGGTAAGTATTCGCATATTATGTCCTAAGTTGCATATATGATTAAGCTAATTAATAAGTGTAGTCGCAATTGTTGTGTTTATTCAGTCAATTTAATCATGTTAAAAGTAATAGATTAGAAGATATTCGCCATATTGAATGACCATATAATTGCTGGAGAGGCAAAGCATCAGGCAATAAAAAAGCGGCATATAGCCGCTTATATCAAAGTGATTGATTGTATAAAGGACTAATCAATCAAGTTGTATTCAGATTTTAAAATCTCAATAATTTCTGCTTTAGGGTTATTGCTTAAATGCAGTTTTTTTCCAGTTATTTTTTCAGCAATGCCCACATAGGTTTTGCTTACTTGCTCGAACACTTCAGCAGGTAACAGATTATCACGGGCTAAGGCTTCACGTTCATCCATGCGCTCTTTGTTTAACAGTATGTCTGGGTCAGGGAAGTGGTTTAGTAATAATTGACGAAAGCCTTCTTTAGAGTTTTCAACTACTTTACCTGCGCGGTATTGCTCGCCATCCCAAATGCGAGAGCTGTCAGGTGTGCCCACTTCATCCATGTAGATCAATTTTTCTTTGCCGCTGGCGTCGTTTACGTAGCCAAATTCAAATTTGGTATCCACAAATACTTGATCAATTTTTTCAAGTGCATTTGAAATCACCGAAAAGCCTTCGCTTAATAGTTTCTCGTAAACATCGATGTCAGATTCATTGCTAAGTTTAAATGCAGCAAAGTTATTGCGAATGTCGTTACGAGTGATGTTGACATCATCCTGTTCAGGCACGTTAGGAATGCCTTTAAGGATACCCTTGGTAGACGGTGTCATAAGCAGGTCGGGCAGTGCCTGATCTTTTTTCAGATCATCTGGTAGTTGGATTCCGCAGAATTCACGCTCGCCTTTCTCGTATGCGCGCCACATTGATCCTGTGATGTATGAACGGCAAATGGCTTCAATCATGATGGGTTTAGCTTTCTGCACAATCCAAACAAATGGATGCGGAATGTCTAAAATGTGGCTATCGGCTAAACCTTGATCTTTAAATAATTTAAACCAATGGTTAGAGATGGCATTCAGTGCCGCGCCTTTACCAGGAATCCCTTGTAAGCCGCCTTCACCTTTCCATATGCAGTCAAACGCACTGATGCGATCACTGATCACCATAATGGCTAGTGGGGCATCAGCAGCCACATCATAGCCTTTGTCTTTGATCAGACGCTTGCTATCCGCTTCGGTTAACCAGTATACCGAGCGTACTTTTCCGCTGTGTACAGGTTGATCGGTTCTGATTGGAAGGTCGTTATTTACCGCTAAAACAGAGTCAGCTAGGTTCATTATAAGCTCTCTAAGTAGAACGCTAAGCCCTTGTCGTTAAGGTGCTTAGACGTGCCAATATTATCAATGGGCGAATTCTAGCAAAGGGCAGTGGCTAAGGGTATGCCAAATAAACAAACGCCCCTATTTAAACGGAATAAATAGGGGCGTAGTGGCTTGTGAGCAACGCATGCTGTGAGTAATGGCCGTTAAGTAATAGTCAGTTTAAGCGTAATCGTAATCGCCGCCTTTTGCTAAACCAGCTTGGTAAGCAGGTAGCGCATGAAAGCGCTTCACGTAAGCATCGATATTTGGGTAGTTTGCCTGACTAATTAAGCCTCTTGCTGCACTGGCTTCTAGTGGAAAGCTCATTTGAATATCGGCACCTGTTAATTGATCACCACAAAACCATGCTTTGTTGTTTAGGTGGCTTTCAATGAAATCCAAGCTGCGCTTAACATTGGGGCCAGAGAAGTTTTCAACGATCTTATCAGCCAGCATTTTAGCCACAGGTTTAATGAAAAATGGCATTGGGCTGGCTTTCATCTTGTTAAGCACTAGGTTCATTACCATAGGGGGCATCAATGAACCTTCACTAAAATGCAGCCAGTACAGGTACTGCCAATAGGCTTCACTGCCTTGTTCTGGCATAAGGTGTTTACCATAAGTTTGCACTAGGTATTCAATGATGGCGCCGCTTTCAGCCAGTGTCATACCGGTTGCATCATCTGTAATGACAGGGCTTTTACCTAGGGCATGAATGGCTTTTAGGCTGTCAGGAGCCAAAATGGTTTTTTTGTCACGGGCATAAAACTCAATTTTATATTCCAGTTTTAGCTCTTCTAGCAGCCATAAAACCCGTTGAGATCGAGAGTTGTTTAAATGATGCAGTGTGATCATGGTGGCCCCTTGAGAAAGCAATTTATTAAAAACAGGCAATCTTTATAAATTTAAATTGTGCGCAATGCAATTCAAATCGAACGTTTGGCCCACTACAGCTATGGAACAGTGTGATTCAGGGTCTAATTCAGATATATGCAACTTAGGCAGTGCACGGGATACGACTGAATCTAGCGGTGAAAAGTGAGATTTTTAAAGGCGGAACAGGCATAATGCCCCCACTTTTTTTACAGATATATATCTTAGATCGTACAGGTGATGACTATGAGTTTAGAGCAACTACTAACGCAACGCAGTGGCAGCAAGTGTGAGCTTTGTGGAAACGAGTCTAATTTGGCGGCTTATTCAGTAGAGCCTTCAAATGACGACCTAGATACCAGTGTCTATATATGCGATACCTGTACCGCTCAAATTGAAGACCAAGGTTCAATGGATGTAAACCATTGGCGTTGTCTTAACGACAGCATGTGGAGCCAAGATGCACCGGTGCAAGTAATGGCTTACCGCCAGCTGCACGCGCTTGTTTCCATGGGTGAAGCTTGGGCCACAGACAGTTTAGAAATGTTGTATCTAGAAGAGTCAGTAGAAAAATGGGCCAAACAAGGCTTACCTGATCCAGATGCTGAACCAACATTGGATTTCAATAAAGCGGTATTAAAAGCCGGTGATAATGTTACCTTAGCAAAAGACTTGGTGGTAAAAGGCGCTAACTTTACTGCCAAGCAAGGCACCGTTGTCCGTGGCATACGTTTAACATCTAATCCAAAACACATCGAAGGCAAGATCAATGGTTCAATGATTGTGATCATAGCTGACTATTGTAAAAAAGCTTAACGCGCATTGATCATCAGCTTTTAATCGCCATAAACAAACCCGCTTCTGCGGGTTTTTTTATGGATTAAGGTTCGCTTATACAGCTCATTCGATTATTGATATAAACAGTATTAAGCGAGTACTGCATCTTCCTGTTTGATTGGGGTTGTCGTTGTTACTTTTTTAACATCCACAAAATGACTCACAATAATCGCTTGGCCGCTGGCGGCTTCCATATTATTCGGGCCACCAGGAATCACTTGGTTGATGTTTGCTCCAGGTAGGCTGCCAGCTCTTTGTAACTGTGAGCCTTGATGCCCCCAGCCGTGAGGAACCGCAATCACACCTTGTGCAATATTGTCTGTTACCTGAACATTTAGCGTAATACGGCCTTGCTCAGACGAGACTTCAATCTCATCGTCATTGAGGATTCCCCTATGACTGGCATCTACGGGGTGCATAATGGCTTGGTGGGTAGAAGGCTGTTTGATTCTTGGATTATTATGCATCCAGCTATTATGGGAGCGTCTGTCACGCTGACCTATTAATTGGAGTTGATCACGGGTTTTTAAAAAATGTGCTTCCATCACATCTAAGCGGGGTATATCAGTAATTAATTTTTTAGGCCAAAGCTGAACTTTTCCATTCTCAGTGGGCACCCGCTTGCCTAAAAATGAATGGGGTGGAGTATCCCCTAATAACACACCATTAGGCTTGGCTTTTAAATCTTTTAAAGAAACCTTTTTTCCCCATTTTAAAAGTAAAGATAACAAATGTTCAGGTTGAACCGGTCTTTCACTTACACCCGGTATTTTACTTAATGTGCGATTTAAATGAGGAATGATATTACACACGGATTGCCCAAACGGACTTGCACCGCAAGCCAGCGCCAAGTCAGAGAAAATTTCCCATTCTGGTTTTCGGTCAAATTGAGGTGGCACCATGGCCTCTGTATATTGAGCGTGAGGCGTCACCTGCAATACCATGTGGGACACAGGGAAATCAGAGCGCTCTAACATATCGGTTGCCGGCAACACATAGTCGGCATATTCAGAGGTTTGGTTGGGGTAAATGTCTACGCTAACCATTAAGTCTAATTTTGGCAGAGCATGTTCGAGTGCCTGACCGTTTGGCAGAGAGTGCACAGGGTTGCCCGCGGATACAAACAAAGCACGAATACGGTCGGGATGATCGGTTTCAATTTCTTCGGCTAGAGTAGAAGACGGGAAACACCCTGCGACTCGATGCCAGTTACCCACAAGGGTTCGGTGTTCATCAAAACCACCTAGGCCAATTAATTGCGCAAGCTTAACTGCATCAAATGCACCTTTTGGTAATAATAAACCGCCTTTTCGATCAATATTGCCTGTCATAAAATTCAAGCCCTGAACAAGCCAGTAACACAGGGTACCAAATGGCCCCATGTTTAAGCCTGTCGACATATATAACGCGGCGCCATCAGCATCACGATACTGTAATGCCATTTCACGAATGCTGGCGGCTGGAATGCCTGTCAGAGTTTGTGATCTTTCAGGTGTCCATAATTTTGCATTTTCGATAAATTCTGTAATGCCATCACCAAACTCATTGGCGTATTCGGTATTAAATGATTCTTCTTGGGTGATTACATGCAACATGGCCAATAATAAATACACATCGGTACCAGGTTTAATAAAAACTTGCTCACCAACTTTTTGAGCCGTTTCTGTTTTGCGTGGATCAACAAAGATAACCTTACCGCCACGAGCTTCAATATTTTTAAATTTTTCTAAAGGGTTCAGCACTTGAATGATCGACATTTGACTGGCAATGGGATTTGAACCTAGGCACATAAAAAAATTCACATTGTCTAAATCAACAACAGGATGAACCATTGACCGACCATAAATTTGTGTGACGGCTTCGTATTTGTTGTTACCGTCAACCGAGTGCGAGGCAAACATGTTTTCCGATCCAATGGATTCTAAAAAAGCAGATGAATACATGATATTTTGAAAACTAAAGTACGAAGGATTGCCCTGATACATGGCAATGGACCTGTTTCCGTGTTGACTTCTTAAGGCCTTAACACGATCGCCAATTTCTTGATTGGCCTGCTGCCAACTAATGGGTTCAAGTTTCCCATTAATACGCTTCATGGGAGTCTTTAAACGGTCGGGGTCGTGATGCAGTGCACCAACCCCTGTGCCCTTAATACACGCATAGCCTTTTGATACAGGGTGTTCTTTATCAGGCTTAACGCTAATGATTTCATCATCAGCTGAAACCTCTACTTCTAAGCCACAGTGTGCTTCACAGATACGGCAATAGGTTTTTTTCTTTGTAGTTTCCATTGGGCACACCTTGTTGTTATTTTTGTCATTATTTATGCGTTTTTTTTGAGGCTCGTACTTCCATACCGGCTAATAAAAGATCTACTGTAGTCAGTAATTCGGTTTTAAAGTCAAATTGATACAAAGACATGTCGGTTTGTTGTTCAACTTTTTTAATGGTATCGCTAGGGTTCGATAATTGATGTAACCCCAGTGAAATTCCATGAATGGTTAATAGTAGGCGCTTACCTTCACCAGAAGGAATAAACGAAAGCTGTTGTTCACAATGCTGACCCGCAGTTTCTAATAGGGGCAACAGAGATTGGCGAAAATCCAACGCATTCTCAAAACCTGCATTCGACTCTAAAACGTTGTGTAAAATACTCAGCAAGCGAATCATATCTTCACTGTCTGAATAGGCTTGTTTTAAAGCGTGGGTAACATTTTCAATGCCTGATGACTGGACTTTTTGTGTTAAATAAAAATTAAGGCGTTCGAAGAACTGTTCTATCTCGTGTTTGGCGTAATCTAAAAATAAGGCTTCTTTTGTTAAAAAATAGACATAGAGTGTCCCCTTAGACACATTGGCTTTTTTCGCAATGCTTACCATGGTGACTTCTTCGTATCGATTTTTCTTAAATAAATACTCAGCAGCAAGCAGAATATCTTTTCGGCGCTGGCGCTTTTGCTCATCGCTTACGGCTCTTTGTTTAATACAGGCACCTGTGAATCGATTAGTAATAGATCGAAAAACAATATAATTGACCTTGGGTCAATTAACAATCCCAATAATAGGACCTATGTCGCCTAAATAGGGTGTTCGATTTGATCGTTGATAACATAAATTTCCATCTATACTTGAAGCAGGATCTTATTTTCAGGCGATCACGAACGTGTGCGAGCCAACTTGCATATGATCAGATAGTGACAGAGGCCTCCATGGAATTGGTGCATTTAATACATTCAAGCGCAGCAGATTCAAAATTGTCTGATGTCGAGTTAAATACGATTTTGGAGAAAAGCCGGAATAACAATAGTAGAGCTAAGTGAATATTAAAAATCATTAACTAAATATAGTTAATAGAATTCATAATTTAGAGAAGGTAATGTTTGAAGTCGATTTAGTCGTTTATGTGAACGCATTATTTATCCTGATGATCTCGTCTATATCATCCTATATTTTTATTGTGCATAAATTACGTAATGATAATTATCCTGGGTTTTCATTACGTTATTACAATTTGTACTTTATTGTGGGTGTCATAGGATGGGTAGGGCTGTGGATTAAAGATTCTGGACTGATTAAGGTTGATTTGGCTTCATCTGTTATTGCTTACTTGTTAGTGAGTTCATTTCTGTTGTTGGCCGTACTAGAGGTGTCTTGCAAAAAATGGAATGATAAAGTTATCGCTATAATACATGGCGTGGGTATTATCTTAAGTCTATTTTTGGATGATGACTTTGAACGTTTGGTTTATATATCACTGTATACATTGTTGGTATATCCAGTAATTGCATTCCTTTCATTTAAACTGGCACATGAAAATAATAATATTGGGAATGGTATCATAGGTGCCGCTGCCACATTGGTTGTATTTTTAGCACCGGTTCAACTCTATGGTATTTTGATTTTAGGTGATTTTAATTTTGTGTATGCGGTAGCGCTTGTTTCAAACTCGACAGGCTTTATTCTTGTGAGTATTGGTTTTTTAGCGTCGATGTTGATTGCTGAGCACAATCAACTTACTCAGTTAACATTTACCGATCCCTTGACGGGCTTGTTTAATCGGCGTGGTTTAGATCATGCTGTGGCACTTTTACTGTCTTCTGCAAAACGAAATAAAAACTCAGTGAGTGCCATCACTATGGATCTCGATTTTTTTAAAAGTATCAATGATACCTACGGGCATGATGGTGGAGACTTTGTGTTAAAAGAGTTCTCGCGTGAATTACTGCATCAAGCTAGGTCAAGTGATGCTTGCAGTCGACTAGGTGGCGAAGAATTTGTGATTATTTTACCTGCTACCACAAAGGCTAATGCCATGCAGGTAGCTGAGCGAATAAGGCGCAGTGTTGAGGAAAAGGAGTTAAATTACGGAGGGAAGGCCATTAAGATCACCTGCAGCTTTGGGGTGTCAACACTAAGCACCGAAATTGATATGGATTACTTGCTAAAGCAAGCTGATAAAGCCCTATATCAAGCCAAGGCGGATGGTCGAAATAGGGTATGTTCATCAGAATATTAAAAAATTAATTCAATCACTTAGTCACTGTAATGTTTACACTGCCTAACCATTCTGCACTAACACTAACTACATTACCTGCTTTAAGGTACTTATCTGCATTATCTTTGCTCTGATTGATGGAGAGCTTTTTAAAGCGATCCATACCTATAATATTAGCCAGTCTTACTTTCCATCTTGGAACATTAAGGATCACGCCACCTGGTGTGCCTGTTAGTATTAAATCTCCTTTTTTAAATGATTCAGCAGGGTATCGATCCTTAATGTATTTAAGCATCTCTAAGGGTGTGTATATTAAATTATTCGTATTTTCATTCTGTCGTAGCTCCCCATTTATATGAGTCTGTAATACTACACAAGGAATCGAGTTTGAGAGCTGAGTTTTAGGCACCCAAATGCGGTTACTAACGGGTGTAAACCCTTTGAAGCTTTTAGATGCGCCCCAATAGTCATATCGGTTTATCTGTCCATCTCCTAAAATGGCGATGCTTCTAGCGGATAAATCATTGGCAACTAAAAAACCAATGTTTGCAATATAGTCAGGATGCATTAACTCTTTATCCGAAATATCCTCAAGTAATACAAACGCTAATTCAGCTTCGTGATCTAGAAGCGAGGAAAGGCTGATGCCTTTATTTGAAAGTGTCATGTCGATTGAGGGCTCCACTTTTTTTATCGCGCTTAGCATTTCATTTTCTGTGGGGATCGGAACGTTACTATTATCTATTATAAGACTTACATTAGATTTTCTAAAAATAGGTGGGCTCATGCTTGAGTTAAAATCAGAAGCCGTTTCATTTATATGTTTTGCGTATGCGAGACCAATGCCATAGATATTATTGAACAGGATATTTTCTTGTATGAAATCTCCTTGATCTTGCTGTAAACATTGAAAGTTAGCAGGAAAAATATCTTCAGGCAGTGGTCGATCAAGGTATAAATAAAATAGCGCTATAAATAGAGCAAATGAAGATATAAGAGCTGTTATTGTTTTTCCAATTATCCATCTTTTCATTTTTATTATCTCGATGTATGAGGAATCAGTATTTCGGTATTTACTTAAAGGATGCTATCTAATTCTCTGGCGCCAACTGTCTATTTTGTGGGTTGTTTATCTTCTTAATAAGATATCTGACTCCTCTTTCATAGAGACTGCTCATTAAGATACTTTGGCAATTGCCAAAAAATAGTAAAACATAGTCGAAAAATTTAGTAAAACAAAGGGGAATTGCAAGCGTAAAGCATGAGGGTATTAATGATATATGCGTATGAATAATGCGTATGTTGAGTAAAACCAAATAATATGGGCTTGATTTGCATGAGTAAAGCAGAGCGTTTTGTATTACAGAATGAGATATAAGTTACAGATAGGGCGGGGTGAAACAGTACAAATTATTGTTATCACACAAATCACTAAGGTGTGTTGTTTAGCGTTTTAAGCATGAGTAGGTTTGACTGAGGCTCATGATTAAATTGTTGTTTCTAAGCGATTAAATTCGATTAGAAACAACAATTAACTGGCTTTTTATTGAGTCGCGATAGCACTGTTATCGGTATGATATTCAGATGTTAAAGCTTCCAATGTTTCGGTATTAACTTCAACACCTAGGCCAGGAAGAGATCGAATTTTATCGATGTTTAGTAGTCCATTTTTAGAAAACTGTAATGGAGTGTCGGTAATATCTGACGCTAATAAGCGAATGCCAAATGCACCTTCGTTATAGATACCGTCTCCCGTTATAGCAGCCAATATTAAGCCAGCACTGGTGAGTAATGACGTTTCACCAACCTGAGCTCCCAGTTGGCAATGAATGCCATTGGATTTAGCCAGGGCATGCAGTTTAAGGCAATTTGTTAAGCCACCATTTTTTGAGATTCGTAAGTTAAAAACAGTGCCGCCCTTATTACCCGCCATCCATTGTGCATCGGTGTACTTACATAAGCTTTCATCAAGGGAGATATGCATACGCCCATCTAAAAATGCTAACAGCTTAGGATAATCTTGTTTGTTTTTAGCTGGCATAGGCTGCTCAACACTAACAACATTATATTCCATAAATTCAGGTAGATTCTGAATCGCCTGCTCAAGATTCCAAGCTTCGTTAGCATCAATACGAATGCTCGCATCATCACCTAATAGGACCCTTGCTGCCTTAATGTTTTGAATGTCTATGGCAAGATCCCCGCCTACTTTCATTTTGACGGCGGTCATTCCCAAGGCCTGATATTGCTTTAATATGTGCTCAACCACTGCTGGTGTTTCAGCACTGACAATGCCGCTGTATTCAATGCTTTCTTTTTTCGGTTGACCTAGCAGGTCTAATACTGATGTGTTTTGAGCCTTACCAATCGCGTCCAGTAGCGCTAACTCAAAAGCCGCTTTAACACACAGCTCATTACTTTCTAGATCAGGTATAAAATTTTCAAAGCTATCAAGAAAGTCAAAGACTGCATTATTATCTTTGAATGACTGACCTTTTACGGCAGGAAAGACCTTGTTTAACAAACTCGTTTTAACGCTTGAGATACTTTCGCCGGTTACGTATTCACGCGGCAACGCTTCGCCATATCCAATTTCGCCGGATTCCAATTCTAACTCAACTAAAATAGTTTGAACGTCAGAGCGCGTATGGGTGCTGTGCTTGAATTCTACTACAAACGGAATTTCTAAAATTCTCAATCTACACTGTGAAATCTTCATTTATTTACTCTGTAACAAAAATTGGTCAATATCATTAATGGCCGTATCAGCATCCGCAGTAAACGCTAAGAAATGCTTGTTTTCTTTACCACCCTGATAGAACTTAACTTGGTTGTTACCCTGGTTATTGGCAATATGCTGCTGCATTTTTTCATTATCCATCATCACATCATCATTAACCATTAGGTAAAATCGCTTACTTTTTGAAAAATCGAGATTCTTACCTTCATGGGCAGCAATATTTTTATCCATTGCCAGTGTTTGAAATCCCATCTTACGTGTCATAGTGCGTAATGAAAGAGGGTCGTTTGTAATGCGATCTAACCATATGGGCATAGAGGTAAACCAATGGGCACCTTTATTATTATCAATAGGAACCACAGGTGATTCAAATTGATCGGCACTTTTAGATAAAAACAAAGACACCCTTGAAAATGGTAACGGCATTTTTTCTTTATTGCGATACAGGCCAGGTGTGGTGAAGATGCTTGAAGATATATTATGTGAGCGCTCAGAATCTAATAAGTAATTAGTCACAATTTTAGCGCCGTAAGAATTCCCCCATAAATGTATTTTTTTATTAGGGTTTTCATTTAGCGCAATCTTTTTCATTTTATCAATGCTAGTCAAAAATTGATCGTAATCACGAATATGCCCTCTGCGCTGAACCACATCAACAAAAGGTAAGAATGGAAGCCATTCTTCCATTCCCATATACCAGCCATCAAGAGCATAGGCGTCAGACGATGTGCCTGAGCCAATTCTATCAAAGGCATACACTGTATAACCCAGTAACTTGAGTTTTTCGGCGGTTGCATTAAACCAAGCGCGGTGACTTTGCAGACCATGGTTATATATGATCACATGGCCATTATCTTTTTGAGATGAAGGCTGCCAGCGGGTGTAATCCAATTTATATTGTACCGTCTCCTTCAGTTTATCTGAGTAGAAAGGGTCTTCTTGTAAAAAGAATCCGTTCTCTCCTGTCTTTAAATCCACAGTAAAAGGATTGTCAACGGCATGTACTGAAGTGAATGAGCACGTCAATATCAAAAAAGATAAACATTGAGTGATAGAAGTAAATTTCAAGGGATTACTCCTGATCAAGCTTATAGGTAACGGATAGTGGTTTAAACAAGCCTTTATCATCGGTAAGTGGCGTGGTTTTAAACTGTGCTTCACGTATGCCACTGTTCACTCGCCACGCTTTGAACGTTTCAAGCGATTTATGCTCAAGTACATTCAGGGTCATTGGGTTTAAGCGCTTAGATTTTAGCTTAACCTCATATTCAATGTTGATGTTACAAATATTTGATTCAACAGATTTTAAGAATGATCGCAGTAGTGGCGCTTCAGGTAGCGTACCTTTAAAATCTATATTCAGTTCATATCGAGCTTGTTCGGCATTTGAATAGCACATGACAAAATCTGATTCTAATCCGGTTTCTGTTTCTGCGCTTGAAACGGCTGATAATAGTTGCTGTTCATAAAGCTTCTCACCGGTAATGTTAGTAACCCCTTTACCTTTTTGAACAAAAATAATCTTAGGAGTATTGTTTTCAAAGCCCCGTACTTCGACGATGTCATTGATGTTGTAACGGTACAGTCCTGCTTTGGTCGTGAAGAATACATAGTATCGCTGTGTTACTTCTAGTTCATGTGCCAGATAGAACCTTGGGCTTGTTTCATCAATATCTGATATTTTGATAAATTCGAAGAAGTTCTCTCCAACCGTTAATGCGCCTGCCGAATCTTCATTAAGTAGTGGAATACTGCCTCTAATTTCAGATGCTAAATACCCCAAATCCCTAATCTTCACATCACCATACCAATCATGTATGTCACGCAAGAACACGTTAGAATTACCACCTGTCCAGCATGTGATTAGCTTTAACGAAGGCCAGTAATGAATAGGGCGAAGCTTCTTCTCTGAATCTTGCATAATCGAAAATAACATGGCGCCAGCTAAATCAGTGCGAGGCTTTAAGCGTTCCTCTACTTGTTTGCGTACAGCGTCGGGAATATTCAGTGATGCCTTTAATTTACCACTGGCAACATCGTTGATTAAATCATCTTTCCAGTCATTGCCTTGTTTGGCCAGCAAGCTTAATGTTGATGGGTTAGCCGTTGATAGCATGCTAACAGGGTTGATAATGCCCAGTAGAATGATGCAGTAGTTACGAGCTTCGTAATCTTCTAAAGCCAAAAGATCGTAAGGAATAGTGTACTTATTCTGTATTACTTTATTCATATTCAGAATAAGTTGTCCAGACGTGGATCCAAAAACAGTTCCGTCTGGTGTTCGGCCTTCTTCTGCCGGAGAAACGATGGTTAATATAGTGCCGTCAAACGCTTCTGGGTTTTCTTTATAGACACTGTAAATAAAGGTTCTGGATACATTTTGATGGGACTCTAGCTGAGAGCGTTCCGTGATTGGTATAAATTTTGGAGATCCGGTGGTGCCACTGGTGGTTGCATAAGTGACCAATGCATCTTTAACCAGCAAGTTGCTCTCGCCATTTGTGTGTCGTGTTACATATCCTTCAAGGCTGTCGTAAGTGTTGATTGAAACTTCACGCTGGTAGTCTTCGATGGATTTGATGTCTTTAAAATTATGTTTGATGCCAAATTCAGTGTCTTTGTTTTCATCAATGATTTGCTTTAACAGTAATAACTGTCTTTCTTCGCAATGACTTGTTTTAAAACTGAAGCGATTGGATAGCTTGGTTCCTGAAACGCTTAAACCGAACTTAAATAGCGTGTTTGCTAAGCTTCTTGTTCTAATCCCGTCTTGTTTGCGAAAAAATACGCTCTCAATTGACAGGTAAGCTTCTCCTAGCAGTATCCAAATACTCTTGAATATCATTTTTGCTACGGTTTCAACCTTGTTCAACTTGTTTTTAAAAAAGTAGATTGGTTTGATTGACGATATTATGGAGTGTGTTTTAGGTACTCCAATATTCGAATCCAGTGTGTTGACGCCATCCTTGCTCATGGTTTCCCTACCTTCTTAAGTATAATTTTGTTTATGCTTTAAATTTCGAATGATCTTCAGTATTTGAAAATCGGATAAATAATTTACATCTGTTTTTCTTGATAAATGAAAATTAAGCGATAATTTTTCATTAGAGAGACGGATTATTACGATTCTGTTAACACATTCTTTGAAAATATATTGTGAGGTGTTTAATTTTTTTTAGATTCTAATCAAAAAAAAACCATATACAACGGGTTAATTTTTTAAGTTTGTTGTCCTAGATTCGATTAAATTGGATTATTGTATGATTATTGTTCTTATTTTAATAATCCCAATACTATAGTGCTTGTTATATTGATTTTTAACGGCTCTTAAGTGGAACGTTGGTGCTCCATATATTTATTTGGTCTTTTATTCTAATTATTTTTTTAAGGTGTTTTTATGATAAAAAAATAGAATATTTATTCTAAAAAATAGAGTGTTTACTTCAAAAAATATTATTTTGCGAACAACTGTTTACTATTAAAACTTGATTTTTTTTAAGGTTAATAAAATGAATTAATTAGACTATTTATTCTAAATAAAAATTAGGTGTTTCAACTTTAAGTGGTTATTTTAAAAATAGGTGGCTGTAAAATCTTGAATTCACTACGTAACAATGTGAATAAATCTTGAGTTAGCAGTGCATACTAATGTTAATAAAGGAAAAGCACTTTCAATGGAACGATTTTCGCAGTCACTATCTAAAAATCTTACAATGCTATCAGTGAGTTTTTTATGTCTATCAGCAAGTGCAAATGCTGAAGAACCTATAGACGTAAATATAATGAATACGGTACCCGTAAGTGTCATTTCTACACATTTCAAAAAAGTATCAAAGCCGGTTGTTACCAGTGGATTGGTAAGGCCCGTATCCGAACAAAGCCTTACATTTAAAGTGGGTGGAATTATTGAAAGGGTTTGGGTGAAAGAAGGCCAGGAAGTAAAAAAAGGGCAAATACTGGCATCGTTAATAATGGATGAGATTGATGCAACAGTGGAAAAAGAACAGGCTGTTTATAAAGACGCACAACAGCAACTGGCTCGTATATCCGATTTAAAGTCACGCCAATTAACCGCAGAGCAACTTAGGCAGCAGGCAAAAACGGCGGTGGATATCGCGCACTCTGATTTAAAAATTGCATTGTTCAATAAAAAATATTCAGTGATCACTGCCCCTGAAGATGGTTTGATATTAACCCGAAGCATAGAGCCCCATGAATTAGTAAGCTCAGGTCAAGATGCTTTTGTCTTTGCAGATAGAAAACAAGGTTGGAGTGTCAAGCTGGCTGTTGCCGACATCGATGTGGTTAAGCTAGCTTTAAATAATACTGCCAGCATTCGATTAGATGCCTATCCTAAGCAGATTTTTCAAGGAAAGGTGGTTGAAATATCGGGTCGCGCAGATAGCCATTCTCAAACGTTCGAAGTGGATGTGATCCTTGCACCCACAAACAGTCAAAGTGCATTTCAGTTTTACTCGGGTTTAATTGCCCATACGGAAATTACGTCTTCACACACTCAGCAATTAGCCGAAATTCCTTTTAGTGCTTTGATTAAAGCAAATGGTAGCACGGGCACCGCTTATGTCGTGAATCCCCAAGGACAAGCCATTTTAAAGACCGTTACCATAGCTTACTTAAGCGGTAATACAGTCATGGTTAAAGGGGGTTTAGAAGAGGGTGAGCAAGTGATCATGCAAGGTGGTCAGTTCATCGCTAAGGGTTCAAATATCAGAATTATTAACCCAGTAAATATTGATGATCCATCCCTGATTACTCAGTCAGATATTGAATAAAATAGGATATAAAAATGAATTTACCTGTTTTAGCCATACGTAATCACCAGTTAACTTTACTTGCTAGTGCGCTACTGATTTTACTGGGGTTAATTTCGTATTTCACCATGCCACGGGCTGAAGACCCACAGCTTGATTTTCCTATGAGTAACATCATAGTGGTGAACCCCGGTACAACACCAAGCGATATGGAATCGCTGATCGTAGACCCCATAGAACATGCTTTGAATGAACTTGAAGGTGTGCAAGAAATCAAGGCGAACATTGAAGATGGCCTAGCAAAAATTCATATTGAATTTTTATACGGGAGCGATGCGGATGAAAAATTCGATGATGTACAAAATGCCATAAACGCCATCAGAGAAGATCTTCCAGACGGTATCGTAAAACTCAATATCTATAAAATATCACCCAATGAAGTAGGCATTATTCAAATCGCATTAAGCAGTGATGATGGTGATTATTTACAACTACGAAAATACAGTGAAAAACTAGAAAGCAAACTTGAAAAAGTAGGGGGAGTGAAGCGAGTAGACATAGATGCGCAAGCCGCAATGGAAGTTCAAATATTGCTTCAACCCGCTAAGTTACACGCATTAGGGCTAAGTTTAGAACAGGTTCAACAGGCCATTAATACAGCGTCATTAAACATTCCAGGAGGGCATGTTAATGCAGGGAATCGCCGCTTTAGTGTGCTGACAAGTGGTGATTTTAGCAGCTTAAAAGAAATAGAAAATACCATAATATCTTCTGTTGATAACAAGCCAATTTACCTAAGAAATATTGCTAACATTAGCATAAATGATGGCCTGCCAAGTTATCGTGCTTTTTACCAAGATAAGGCCACTGTTATTTTATCGGTTGTTCAGCGTAAGGGCAGCAATATATTTTCAGTCACAGAAAACCTTAAATCAGAAATCGCGTTATTCGAAACAAGCCTTCCTTCTCAACTTACATTGACCACCGTCATCGATCAGAGCATCAGTGTTGATAAGCGTGTGTCGGGTTTTTTTAGTAATCTGATTCAGGGTTTATTGTTAGTGGCTGTTGCCTCTTTATTGGTGTTGGGCCGCGGAGCCAGTTTTGTTGTGGTGATGGCGATTCCCATTTCGATTTTTATTGCCATTGGTTGGTTGGATATCACCGGTTTTGCCCTTCAGCAGATGTCTATTGTGGGGCTGGTGATTGCTTTGGGCTTACTGGTAGACAATGCCATTGTTGTGACCGAAAACGTGCTTAGATATCGACGACTGGGTCTTAATGCAAAAGACGCTGCCGAAAAAGGCTCTAAGCAAGTGGCGCTGGCCATTGTCAGTGGAACACTGACGACCATACTGTCTTTTGTACCCATGTTATTAATGGATAACGGTTCGGGGCAGTTTATTCGTTCGATGCCAGTGACGGTTGTATTAACCTTGTTAGCATCATTAGTGGTTGCTTTAACCCTAACCCCATTGCTTGTCAGTATTCTAGGGCCTAAATCCATTAAGCAAACCAAGGTGCAAAAAAGTCTAGATACCTTTGCAGAAAAACAGTATGGCCAAGCTTTAAATTGGGGTTTATCTAACCCTAAAAAAATCATCGCCATTGCGTTAAGTGTGTTCATTTCCGCTTTCATGTTGTTCCCATATATCGGGGTAAGTTTGTTTCCTAAAGCAGAAAAACCCATGATTTTGCTCAATATTGAAACACCAGAGGGCTCGAGTTTTCAGCAAACACAATTGGCAGCATTTAAAATTGAAAAGATTATCAGGCAGCAAGAATTAGTCGACGACGTACTTGTTAATGTAGGGCGAGGTAATCCACGGGTTTATTATAATGTGAGCCCAGATAGACAAACCCCTAACTTTGCACAGTTAATGGTGAAACTGAGCGCAGGTCGTTTAAATATTGTAGAGCCATTCATCGAAACCATACGTGAGCAGTTAAACCAATATCCGGGCATTAAGATTTCCATTAAAGAATTTAACCAAGGCCCTCCATCTGAAGCGCCCGTTGCCATTCGAGTGATGGGAGAGGACTGGGATAAAATTCGACAAGGCGCTGACATTGTTGAAAATGTGATGCGAGGCATCGAAGGCACAGTGAATATCGAGAATGTGATCGGCAAACATAAAATAGATTTAAGAATCGATATTAATCGTGATAAAGCGGCCATGTTAGGTTTGCCGATTAATCAAATCGATCAAAATATTCGTGCCGCACTGGTGGGGTTACCATTGGGTACCTATAAAGATGATCAAGGTGATGACTATACGATTTTGCTTAAATCATCGGATAGCTTACAGCCAGAACTGACAGCTTTCGACACCCTAATGCTGCGCAGCCAGACCGGTGCCATGATTCCATTAAAACAATTATCCACCATGAAGCTAGAAACCAGCATGCCACGTTTTCAGCATCATAATATGGAGCGTTCAGCTCAGGTCACATCCGATGTATTGCCAAGCTTTAATACCTCTAATATCACCGATAAGGTGTTAGAAGAGATCGCTAAACAAGCTTTGCCAAAAGGCATTAACATTTCAGTCGGCGGTGAAGAAGAAAACCGAGAAGAAAGTTTTGGCAGCATGGCCAAGGCACTGATTATTGCCATGCTGGGTATATTTTCGGTCTTGGTTGTTCAATTTAAATCATTCAAGCAACCACTTATTGTATTCAGTGCCATTCCTTTTGCTGCAACCGGTGCTTTTTTTGCGCTTTTCATCACGGGTTATACTTTTTCGTTTACGGCCTTTGTTGGCCTGACATCGCTAGTGGGCATAGTTGTAAACAATGCCATTATATTGATTGATTATGCTAATCAAAAACACATTGAAGGCGAGTCGTTATTTAACTCGATTATGAAAAGTGCGCAAACACGTATGACACCTATATTGCTGACGACTGTCACGACTATCGTTGGCTTGTTACCGCTTACGCTAAGTGGGTCAACCATGTGGTCGCCAATGGGCTGGGCGATAATTGGTGGGTTGTTAATATCAACGCTACTCACCTTGTTTGTTGTGCCGGTGTTATATTTATTGTTTACCGATGAAAAAAAAGTAACAGATGACGTTGCTCAAAGTAGCGCCGCCTAGTTTACCGTAACCAAATATGGCAGCTGTTGAGATCACTTCAGCTGCCATATTTGCTCTATCAAATTTTTACCTAAATTCATCGCTCTCCTAAGCCAAGCCTATTTCCTATTAGTATCGCTAGTCCACATGCCACACAGCACGGATATATGAAGTAATAATCTAATAGACATGCATTGTTGCCCACCCTTAAATCGCAAGTTCCTCCTGTTAAATGCCCTATAATCGCCTAAATAAAGCACCTTTAATTAGAGGCTAATTACCTGTTCTTTATCAAAAATCGACTATGCTAAATCGAAGGATATTGGTTTTGGAGAGCAAGGTGTCAGAGCAAACATTTCGTTTAGTAACCCGCAGTGACTTTGATGGCCTAGTCTGCGCCGTTTTATTCAAAGATTTAGGCATGATCGATGACATCCTATTTGTGCACCCTAAAGATATGCAAGATGGCATCATCGAGATAGGGCCGAACGATATCACCACCAATTTACCTTATGTAGCAGGCTGCCATCTGAGCTTTGATCACCACGCCTCAGAAGTGAAGCGTCGAGGGGATAATGACCCTGACAATCACATTATTGATACAGAAGCGCCTTCTGCCGCCAGAGTGGTGTATGACTATTACGGGGGCAGTAAACGCTTTCCTAAAGTCTCAAACGAGATGATGGAGGCTGTGGATAAGGCCGATTCGGCACAATTCAGCCGTGATGAAATTCTTAACCCAAAAGATTGGGTGCTGCTTAACTTTTTAATGGATTCCCGAACGGGTCTGGGCCGCTTCCGAGAATTTGGTGTCAGTAATTACCAGCTTATGATGCAGTTAATCGATTATTGTCGTGATCACAGCATTGAGCAAATTCTTCAACTAGAAGACGTTAAAGAACGGGTAGAGCTTTACACTGAGCATCGTCAGCAGTTTGAAGATCAACTGAAGCGCTGCACCACGGTACACAACAACCTGGTGGTACTGGACCTAAGAGACGAAGACATCATTTATGCGGGCAATCGCTTTATGATTTACGCGCTTTTCCCTGATCAGAATATATCGATCCATGTTCTTTGGGGTTTAAAGAAACAAAATACTGTATTTGCCATTGGTGGTTCTATCATCAACCGCAGTCACAAAACCCACATTGGTGAACTGTGCTTAGAACACGAAGGTGGCGGCCATAGAAATGCAGGAACCTGTCAGGTGAGCAATGACCGTTATT
>ERZ1027231.193-NODE-193-length-28178-cov-18.305586_pt1 | contig 28178 bp, 21 predicted proteins | sample MGYA00520866_ERZ1027231 | MGnify/ENA primary metagenome ERZ1027231 (study PRJEB33311, sample SAMEA4378411) | marine metagenome | biome: Marine biome; feature: Fjord; material: Water | collected 2014-07-20T08:00:00Z/2014-07-... | depth 75 m ...
AGCTCACGTGGCCGCAAAGATCTCCTTTCTTATGCAAATTAGCTACTTTAGAAGCAAAATACAATCCCAGGCTGGTGCTGCCTGTACGAAAATCGATGCTTTTTAGAGGTTTTTCCGGGGAATGTAACATGTTTTCAGGGTAGCCTTGGCCATCGTCAGAGACCTCGATGCACATCTGATTGTTTTCAATTCGGGCCGACAAACAAATATGTTTTTCGCAATAACGCACCGCGTTTACCAGAATATTATTAATGACACCACCGATGAGTTCGTTGTCGAAATACCATATTTCATCTTCGTCACAATCTAACTCAAATTCGATGTTAGATTTAGTCAGAAGAATTTGGTTTTTTAAATACTGGTGATGCAAAAGGTCGTGTACTTCATGTTCGTCAATGGCAATGGGCAGCTCTTGTTCTTGCATTCGGTACACGCCCAATAAATGGATTAAATCATTGTTTAAACGGCTGGCCTCGTATCTTAAATGAGCCAAATGTTTATCGGTTTTCTCCTGGGATAGATTGTCGCTACTGAGTCTGTCCACGGAATTTAATAACATGGCAATTGAATTTTTCATGTCATGAATGCTGGATGCCAATAGCATCTCCAACTCTCTTGATTCCATTTTAGCTGGCCTTTTTATTGAGATGTTGGTTAAGGGCTTTTAGGGCCGTTTTAAAAGAAAGGTAGCGCTTAAATTGTTTACTGCTTTCATCCATGCCTTTAATGATGCCCATATGATTCTCACACAAGGACAATTTCTTTTTTGTAGGGCCATGTTGTTTCATGTCAAACAAAAACGACTGAATCACATTAAGGCGCAGCCCCAGGTGTTTAGGGAATCTTTGTATGGCTTGAGAAAATAATTCGATGGCTTTTTGGTATTCTCCTTCACCAAACATGGCAATGCCTTTTTTGTTAATTTTAACTACTTCTTTTTTACCTGACTGGGTCACAGGTTCATCGGTGAGTCCATCAAGTAAAGCCGAAATTTTATCGTCTTTTTTATATTGTTCGGCAAGGCTATTTAGCAGTTCATTGGCCTTGTCTTTATGGCCTGTTTGAAAATAACTTTTAGTGAGTTCTAACTGAGTACGCAGATTTGAGCCACTTGTGGCCTCCATTTTTTGTTCGGCCTCTTGCAGTGCCTGTTGCGCAAATTTGTCATGGCTAAGACTGGCATGGGCGCGGGATTCAACCAGTTTACTTTGAATGGAGACGTCAACATCGTCGTAGTCTTTTTCGGTTTTTTGTAAGGCATCCAGCGCTTCGTTGGCCAGGGTTTTGGTTTTTTCTTTGTCATGAGATTGAAGCGCAGCCTCGGTGAGGTTGTCGGCTAAATCCAGGTCGTTATTGGCACTTTTATGAATGCCGTATTCGGCCAGTTTCACCACGCGGCGGCTGGCCTTGGCAGCCCCTTCAAAGTCACCGTTAATCTTGCATATATCTGCCAGCAATTTTTGTCGGGTAACCGAACGGGAAGAAATGGTGCTGCTTTGCTCCAATAATCTTTGCGCCGCCCCAGCATCCCCTAGTTTTACCAGGGCACGGGCAGCTCCTTCAAACGCTTCGAGGCTGGCGGGGTTGTCTTCATAGGTTTTTTGAAAGGCTTTTTGTGCTGCCTGATTTAAATCTTGTGCTGCCAGAGTATGGGCCAAACCCAGTTGCGCCCAGGATAATGGGCGCTCATTGAGGACGTCTTCATAAAGGGTTTGCGCTTGTTGAAAACGTTCAAGCTTTAACAGGACATTGCCCTTGGTTTTCAAACAGAAATTTTTATGGCGGCCACCTTCACTAATGTGTTTGTCACACTCGTTAATGGCTTGCTCAAATTCTAAGTTGTCTAAAGAGCGATAAAGCGGGGCCAGTGCTTGCTTTTGCTTTAACGATTTGACCAATCGCGACTGAAGTTCGCCTGATGATACCGGCTTGCTCATGTAGGCATCGGGTTTGTATTCCATTGCGCCCACTACTGCATCTCGGCCGGATTCGGCGGTAACCATGATAAAAACAGTACTGCTTTTTAATAGCTCCAGGTGTCTGAGTTCTTCTAGTACTTGTAAGCCGTTAATGCCGCGGCCCAGGTCGAAGTCACAAAAGATCACATCGTATTTGTTTTGTTCACATGACTTTACGGCTTGAGCGCCATTTAAGGCGGTATCTATATATTCAGCGCTAAGGCCGTGGAGAAGCCGCTTGAGAATCTTTTGGAAAGTCTCAAAATCATCAACAATTAAAAACTTAAGATTGCGATAATTGTTTTCAATCACGGTGATGGGCTCTTGGGGAAGTCTGATATTAAGCTTAGAACAGGCTTGAGAGATGGCCAGTTAGGCATCCGGGTATACTTTATGACTCCAGTAAAAGGCTGGGGTTGCTTAATAGTTTTTAAACCCTGTTTAGACTTAAAAGTAATATAAGAGTGATTTTTAATTGAAAATGTAAAGTTTAAGCAGGTAGCTACAAAAGCGATTTACTTGTTTTTATACTTTTTATTTGACGTATAAAGCCTGCAAAAATAGGTATAGAATTAAGGATAATGGTGCGGAGAAATCCCATGAGCAGGTTGCTCGTTATTCCACCCTTGCCAAATGTTTTGCTTTCTATTCAGGAACTCATGAGAGAGGAATACCCTGATATTCCCTCCATTGCCGGCTTGGTTAAACATGATGTGGCCCTGTATACCTTGCTGTTATCGGCTGCCAATAGTCCGTGGATGGGGCTGGTTAAACCGGCCACCTCCATTGAACACGCCATTATGCTGATGGGGTTAGATCGTATTTATACGCTTATTCAGTCCATGGCAGTGCGCACCAGTTTTTCTGATCCAGATTTAAAACAAAGCTTTTGGGCTGCGGCGGTAGACGTGGCTGGCGTGTGCAGTGACCTAGTTAAGCGATTTAGTGGTTTAGATGACAGTAAGGCTTATAGCATTGGCATGTTACACAATGCTGGCATCGCTATTATGATGGACCAATTCTCTGATTTTAAAGGATTTATTCGCACACACGAATATATGTCTTGCGATAAATTGTGTGTTTGTGAGCGTAAGGAATTTTCAACCGATCACTATTTACAAGGGGCGCTCATGGCCAGTAAGTGGAATATGGGGGAAGAAGTATCCCTGGCCATTCGTTGCCAGCCCATTGCTAAAAAAATATTGGGCGGAGATAAAATTATCGATGAAAATACCAGTACTTACTTGTCTATTTTAACCCTGGCCAAACATGTGAGCGCCGAGTATCGACGCTACTGGTTAATTGAAGGGGATGATGATCAATTAACTCAAGATACTGAGTTGGCGCTAAATTACATGCATATTAATCATGGGGATTTTGTTGAGATTAAGGAAGATTTACTTGAAAACTATATGAATAAACTACCGGCCTAATGGAAACTAAATAATTATTAGGTTAGATTTAATCCTGTAGAAAAATATTGCGTTGCGCTTTTTTCTTGGCGCTCTCCTTATCTTTTAAGTCCTGATAATCCTTGCCCATTTTTCTGTTTTCAAAAAACTCTTGTGCAATGGGCTCGGGATCATAAGTAAGAAAAGAATAAGCGGCAAAGGCCATTAATCCAGTAAAAACACCTATAAAAATGGCAGGTTTTACTAAACTGGCGACTTTCTTTTTGTGATTGACCTTTGCTTTATTCATGGCTTTTTATATTGGCGCTTGAGTTATAAACCTTTGCCTTCTAGTTTAGCAGGTATCGGTCATTCCTCTAAATAGCGCGTGTTTCTGCGTGCTTTAGCAGTTTCTAGTCTAACCGTGGAAAATCAGTTGTATCTTTTAAAATTTAAATTTCAGGCCCGTTTCTAATATATGGCGCGAGTATTGATATTGTGACTTATCTGCGTTCACCTGTTCGTACTGATAAGCCAATAACAGGTTGGCATCCAGAGGCAGGTACTGATTTAAATTTACTCTACCTTTTAGTTTTAAGCGATGTTTCTGATGGCTGCCGTATTCTTCTGTAGTGGTGTCACTTGTTTGAATAGAAGGGCGCTCATAAGCAAAATCAGTGAATTGATACTGGCTGCTTATATAAGACTTTCCCGCGAAACGATATTTAGAGCCAAGGGTAATACTGGATTCATGGCTATTGTAGTAGCCACTGCTGTTATCGTCTCTTTTCATATATTCAGTAGAAACAGATGCTGTGTGTTTTCTGCTTGATTGCCATGAATGTTCGTAGCCCAGGGTGGCATCTAAATACGTTAAATTGGTGTTTTTAAGATCATCTCCACTAATATTTTTTTGTAGCTTGTTATCATATTGGCGATGAGCAAGGTTAAGTCGCCACTGCTGGCTTTGCCGTTTTGATAAAAAGTGTTGGAAACGATTCTCAATATTCAGTGCCTGATAATCTAGGTCGCTGATGCCAGTGTTCGCATAATTTTCATAGTCCTTGTTTTTATAAGCTAACTCATATTGCCATTGGCTCTTTTTTGAGAGGTTAATATGTTGTTCATATTGAGTGGAGAGTTGTTGGTAGTTATAGCGTTTGTTTAATAGGGTTCCGGCATAGCTGCTGAGGCCGCCACTGAGTCTGCTCACGTAAGTTTTATCAAGTTGCTCATATTTTAAATTAAAAATGCGCTGATTACGCCCCAAGTATTTCTTTTTACGTTTTTGCAGTTTTTTAAAAAATAATGATATAGCCCATTTTTGTTGGTCGGCCCAGTTTTGTTTTTGCTGGTATTGAGTGTCGGTTAAAGAAAGCTGTGTGCGCCAATGGGGCAATAGGCTGTATTTAGCCGTGAGCTTATGTTCGAGAAACTGGCTTTGTTCGCTTTGTGTTTTAAATTGATCTGAAAAACGATAGGGGTTGCTGTCTGTCCCTAGGGTGCTGGTAAAACTAATTTGATAGGGTTTATCCAAGTTATTAGTAGATGAGGCTGCACTTGCCTGGTTAACAATGAGAAAGCTTAAAAGGCTGGTGAGAAAAATATGGGCATGAGGCATGTTAATTTACCTGGGATAAAAATTTAAGGGCTGGCGTATATTGTTTGTCTAGCCTTAACAACAAATTAAGGTGTTTATCGCTTTGGTGAATATCTCCCTTGTCCCTGAGTAATAGTGCCAATTTAAAACGTGCGGCCAAATGCCGATCATTGCGAGCCAGTAGCTCGGTTAAGCTGTTAATGGCGGCCTCGGGTTGCTTGACTTGTTGCAATAGGGCTATTTTTAGGAGGTCTTTTTCGCTGAGATCACTTTCGGGAATTTGTTGGTAAATTGTGAGCGCTTGAGCATCCTGCTTTTTTTCAATTAAATAGTTGGCCAACAAACGCTTTAAGCTGCGACTGTTGGGATATTGGCTATTAATCTTTTGTAATTTCAATACGGCCTGTGAATGTTTACCTTGTTGCCATAATAATTGTACGTGGAGTTTTTGGGTTTTCTTTAATGGCTGTTTGCTTTCCATGGCCACTTGAATGAAGGCCATGGCCTGGTTAATGGCCCCTTGTTTATTGGCAAGTTGCGCGGTCAACAAGGCTACGTGGTCGGTTTGTATGTTTAGCGTTAAGAATTCTTGAAAGCCTTTAAAGGACGGTTTACTAGTTTGTGTCTTGTTGTTAATTACCTTGCTCGGTTGCGAAATGCTGGCCAGGAATGCATTGTTTACCTTTAGCCAGTTTGCTCGATAAAGATGGGAGCCATATTTGTTGAGCTTTGATAGTTGAGTCTGGCTGTGTTTATACCATTTTTTATGCTGATAGATTCGTGCCTTTAATAAATGAATGTCGGCACTTGCATTTTTTATCTGTGTGAGTTGTGTGAGTGCTAGTGAAAAATCTTCTTCTAAATAGGCGTTAAAGGCCACCGTATAAAGGCTATGTTTACTTTGCAGTTTTTGCACTTGATTGGCATGTTTTTTTGCATTGTTGCTTTTGCCTAACTCCAAATAATTCCAAGCCAAAATTTTATTGGCGGCTAGGGAGTTTTTAAGTGATTTGTATTTAGCCTTAATGGTTTTAATACTCTCATTGAAATCCAAGTGTTTTTGTTGGTAGCGGGCCACTTCAAGCCGTAGCAGGTTATTTTTTTCATCCATGGCTAGCGCTTTTTCAAAACTTGTTAACACTTGCGCGTAATCAAAGTTAGCTTTTTGTTGAACTCGCGCCCGTTTAAGCCAGGTGCCCGCATGGTTGGGACGAAACTGTAATGATTTATCCAAGTGAATAAGTGCCAGTTTGTACTGTTTATTGTCGCTTAAGCAGCTGGCCAATAAACTATGAGCTTTGGCTTTGCGTTTACCACGGCTAATTTCAATGGCGTTTAGCATTAGAGGTCCAAGTTTGTCACAGCCCTGGGTTTTCTTTAATAAGATCACCAGATTAATGGCGGCCATTTGGTGGTTGGGTCTTTGTGCTAAAAGTTGTTGGTAGCCCAGGATAGCCTGCTCGGTTTGGCCTTGGCGACTAAGTTTAAGTGCATTAGTAAATTGAACAGAACTTTCAGTGTTATTGGCTGTTTTACTTTCAGTTTCTAATGGCTCTTGTTGGTCGTTATCATGAATTTGATCCAACGTAATTACTTGGTGGGCATTGGCTTGGGCAGTTAAGCTTTTTTCATTTAAAAAAATGCAAAATGTAAAAATGATCACCAGACAGGCGTAAACAAAACTGCTGTTTTTAATTATTTTCATTAAGCTTGGACTCCTCGATGGCATTAAATAATTCTTGTTTGAATCCGGTTTGATGAATGTTTTGAATTTCAAGCCCGGCGCGGCCATTCACTTCCAGTACGATTGGGCCGAGGGTGACATCCAGACAGATATCAACCCCAAGATAATTCAGAGGAATGGCCTGATAGCTGTCCTTGGCCATTTCTCTGATACGCGGCCAGTGGGGTATTTGAATGCCAATGAGTGCTGCATGGGTATCGGGGTGATGGGTAATGATTTTTCCAAGGTGTAAGGCGTTACTGGTTTGACCGGTTTGCTGGTTAATGGCCACCCCTATGGCGCCCTGGTGTAAATTGGCCTTTCCGTTGGAAGCTTTGCTGGGCACACGCAACATGGCACTGATGATTTCGCCCTTGGCCAGTATCACCCGTATATCGCTTAAGCCTTGGGCGCTAATAAGATTAATGCGGGCGTCTTGCTTGATTAGAGGTTCTATATAGGCGCAGTCTTGTTCGCCGCTTTGACTGTAACTGCCAATTAAAATTTCTTTTATGTGCTGCTGTAATTGTGGAGCGCTGAAGTGCTTGCCACCGGCAGTGATGTAATCTTGCTGTTGTTTATCCACTATCACCAATATTCCGTTACCCTGGCTGCCATTATTGGGTTTAATCACAAACTCTTTAAGATCGCTTATTTGCTGGGGAAAACTGTTGATGTGGTGTTGATGTTTAAAGGTGGCCAGAGTCTTGGGGACCACCACTTGCTGTTTTAATAGCGCTTGTTTGCTGGCCAATTTATCGGCGGCCAGGCGTAACAAGGGCTTGGAGTTGTGTTTGTAAATAATGTTTCGGTTGCGACTATTAATGCCCAATAGGTTATGACTTTGTTGATTGTCCACGTGTTTGAAACGCGCCAGTTCGCTAATGCGAATGCCATCCCACTTGCCAATGAAAATAAGTCCAGCCAATACCAGCAGGTAACTCTCGGGGAAAATGCTAAACAGACTTTGCAACAGGTAACTGTCCATATAGAAATAACACATTAATAGGGTAAATATTGAACCCAGCGAACTACTAAGCAGTTCTCGCCAATGACCTTCTACCGTTACCTGATGAATACGCTCGGCCACAAAGCTAATAATCACCACTGGCATTAATGCCAGCATGCCAAACTCCATTTTTTGATCACTGTCCATCAGATAAAGCATGAAAATAAATATGAGGCTGATTAAAGATATGACCGTAGCCAGCCGCGCAGTTTTTAAGATGCGCTGTTTCTCCAGCCAAATATGAAAAATCAATGCGATTAATAACACCAAAATAAAACCCACAAGTCCGGCCAATAAACCGCTGTACATGCAAGTGGCGGCGATGAGCATGGGCATAAAAATACCAAAGGTTTTTACTCCAACCACATTTCTTAAAAAGGTAATAATAAGTGTGCACAGGGGGAACAATAAAATGATGGCCACAGTGGTGGCCGATAAATGCAACTCGGTGAGAGCGGGTGCTAAATTAATTTTGGTTTCATTATCGTTAAGTAATACAGGGTACAAGGAAGGGCTAACGGTTTGCTTGGAGATTGTAAATAAATAGTCAAAGCCGATGTTACTGGTGTGACGGAACAGGGCTTCATCGCCTTGGTATAATTTTAAAAAATGGCTGGGGCGAGTAGCAAAATATCCATTGGTGGGGCCAAAGCTAATCCAGTGCCCTTGTACATAAACCTCTACCCATTGGTGGCTGGTTTTTTTGCTGCCGCTATCGAGAATAATGCCTCCCACTAGGCGTGCTGGAATGCCATTGAGTCGTGCCAGCGCCACAAATAAGCGGCTTTTACCATTGCAGCTGGCCACTTTTAAGCGTGAAGTGGTGAGAGCGTCGGTGGTGCCTTTAAAAGGAACGCTTTCAATTTTTTCGTGGGTGTATTGAAAAATACGCGTTAATACCGAACGCACATCTTGTGACTGAGGTTTAATACTTTGCCACAGGGCTTTAATTTCTGGGTGTTGAACTTGTACGTGTTCGCTGGCTTGTAAATAGGCTTTTAATGGCTCAGCTAGATTAGTGATGATGGGGGCGTTAGCGGGTAGGGAGTATTGGTTTCCCTTGGTATGAAGTAATAATTCAAAACCGGCCTGGTGCTGAGTTTCATCCCCCGACCAGCTGAGTAGTCTTCCTGAGGGCAGTAGTTGCTCTTTACTACTGAAATCTGTGGGCGTGTATTTCTCTGCGAGTATTTGTTGCCATGGGCTTTCTTTGGGCAGAAAGGTATGAATATTGACTTCCTGTCCTTCACTTGAAAAGTGCGATTGCATTGACAGTTTATAAACGGTTTTGGGAATGAAATGATTCATGTCCACTGGCGACAAAAACAGATGAATAGAAAACAAAATACCGGCACTGACGATGAGTAAACCTTGGGGTTCAAATACAAGCCACTTAAGTTTGGATAGTTGCGACAAGATGACAGCACCTGTTTAAAAATATTATCAGGTAAGTATGAGTGCCATAGGGGCAGCTGTATGTCTGGAGAATGTTGGCTATTTGTAGGAAAAAGACACTGAGTTATTTTAAAAAATACAAAACCATTACCTGCCTACAAAACTCTAACAAATTTAAAAATAGTGACTAAATTAATGTGAACTAGATGACTGAATTTGTTTTCTGAGTTCTATTAAGTGAAGAAATATTAGCCAAGGTAGTTTGATGATTTTACGAAAGGGGCGATATTGAAATGTTAATGGGCGCGACGAAATGTGAGGTTATAGCGGTGTTGTAAATTGGGTTGTAGGCCATCGGCCTTGATGGCTTTAACACCATGAAAACACAGGCGAGCAGGGCCGTGTAACACCAAGACATCACCATCTTGCAGTAATATATTCATGGGCTGGCTGGCGCGTTGTTTGGCAAATACCTGGAAGACAGCGTCTAGCCCCAGTGATACCGAGACTATGGGCCAGTTGAAGTTGGCTTCATCTTTATCTTGGTGGCGTCCTAGGGTGTCGCCAATTTGGTATTGGTTAATAAGGCAGGCATCGGTTTTAAAATTCGGGATACCCGCTATTGATGCAGCCTCATGAGCCAGGGTTTTAAAGTCTGTTGGCATGGCTGGCCAGGGTGAAGATGAAAGTGGATCGGTTGCATTGTAACCATAGCCTTGTTGGCTGCTGACCCATCCAAATGGGCCGCAATTACTCATAGCCACTTTAGTAGGGTGACCCATGGGGGTCATCATATGTCGAAACGGAGCTTCTTTCGTGATGTGTTGAATGTGCTGCATTAACTGAAATTTTGCGGCCAAACCCTTAATAAGGGTTAGGCCTGGCGCCAGAATTTGGGGGGAGTCTGGCGAGTGATGGTGCAACTGTGAAAACAGATCGCTCATTATTTGTGCTGTTGGTTCCAGGCAATGCATTCATCTAGCGTGATGCCACTGCCGCCAAATATATCCAGGGCACTGCCAATGGTGAGATCTACCTTACCATTGGACAGGTCACTTACTCGCTGTAGGTCGGCCAATGAACGGGCGCCACCGGCGTAAGTCATGGGGATGAAAGCATTTTGGCCCAGAAGCGTGACCAGCTCTTCATCTATGCCTCCTTGTAAACCTTCTACATCGGCGGCGTGAATTAAGAATTCGCTGCAATGCTGGCTTAGTTCCTTGAGGTTTTCGCTGTTAATTTGGGTTTGAGTGACGGTTTGCCAGCGATTAGTGGCAATGTTCCAACCGTCTTGGGTTTTACGGCAGCTTAAATCGAGAATGAGCTTGTCACGCCCAGTGACTTGCTTAATTTGCTCGAGTTTTTCAAATGAAAACTGACCATCAACAAACAGGGCGGAAGTAACGATGACATGGCTAGCGCCCGCATTTAAAAAGCTTTCGGCATTTTCCGAATTAACCCCACCTCCAAACTGAAGGCCTTGAGGCCACTTGGCCAGTGCTGCTAATACCGCCTGTTGATTACCAGGGCCCAGGGCAATGACATGGCCCCCTTGTAAATTATGCTGCTGGTATAAACCTGCATAATGAGCGCTGTCGTAATGGCTGACGAAGTTGGTTTGAGCCCCTTGATCATTAAGGCTGCCACCCACGATTTGCTTAACCTGACCTTCATGTAAATCAATACATGGACGAAACTGAGTCAAAATGTATATCCAACTTAAACCAAATTCTCTTCATTATACTTAAAAAAGGCCAATTTATCTGGCCGATTATTGAGCTATTTAGCTCTTGTTGTATTGATTGTTTATTGGCCAGAAATTAATTGCACATCGATGTTGGTAATAAATCTCCTTACTGAAAATTCTGTCTGAGGTTATGGTGGCTCCATTAATAATGATAAGACTGTGAACCGCATGAATCTTGAACTAACTGAAATTCAAAACATGATTGAGCAAACTGCACGTAAGTTTGCCCAAACAGAATTGGCCCCGGTGGCGGCCAAGGTAGAGGATCATGCTAATAGGCCATTATTTTTAACCAATTTAAAGAAGCTGGCCGAGCTTGGATTTATGGGACTTAATATTGATGTCCAATATGGTGGTACAGAAGCGGGTTCGGTGGCTTTTAGTCTGGCCATTACCGAAATTGCCAAGGCGTGTGCTTCCAGCGCGGTTACCTGCTCGGTGAACAATATGGTGGCGGAGGTGATACAAGCCATTGGTAATGAAAACCAAAAACAAACCTATTTGCCTAAAATTTGCAGCGGCGAATATTCGGCCGCTGCCTTTTGTTTAACTGAATCTGGGGCAGGGTCGGACCCTGCTGGCATGCAAACCCGCGCCATTAAAAAGGGCGATAAATGGGTGATTAGTGGCAGTAAGCTTTTTATTACCAGCGCAGCTTATGCAGGTGTATTTGTGGTGTGGGCGGTGACGGACAAAGACAAAAAGAAAGGGAAGGGTATTAGCTGCTTTTTAGTGGAGGCAGATAACCCAGGGGTAGTGATTGGTAAGGAAGAAGAAAAAATGGGGCAGCGAGCCTCGGCCACCAATGAGGTGATTTTTAATGAATGCCAGGTAAGTGAGGCGGCATTATTGGGTGAGCTAAATAATGGTTTTCGCATTGCCGTGGGTGAGTTGGCGGGTGGTCGAATTGGCGTGGCGTCTTTGGCGCTAGGTGTGGGCCAGAGTGCCATGGATTTAGCCATTGAGCATGTAAAAGAGCGCAAACAGTTTGGCCAAAGCATAAGTGAGTTTCAGGGTGTGCAATGGATGCTGGCGGAACAGCAAACCCAGTTGCAAGCGGCCAGGTTATTAATTATGCAGGCGGCCAGTAAAAAAGAGCAAAAGAAAAGTTTTGCAACCGATGCGTCTATGGCCAAATTATTTGCCACAGAAAAAGCCAATCAAGCTTGCTATTCCGCACAGCAATTAATGGGCGGTTTGGGATATGTGCAAGAGTGCGAAATAGAACGGCTGGTTCGAGATGTGCGTATTACTACTGTGTATGAAGGCACTAGCGAAATTCAGAAAGTGATTATTGCCAGAGATATTTTGAAGTAGTTTTAAGACTAAATATTAAGGCTGTTTAGTGGGCTGTTGGTACCGGCGAAATGTTGGCCAAAAACATGGGTGTAAATTTGTGTGGTGGCCACATCACTGTGGCCTAAAAGCTCTTGTACGGTTTTAATTTAGGCGCTCAATGGCAGGTATCTGCCAGCTACCATCATAGAAATTCTCTCCCAGGCTATACATTCTTAACATAAGTGTGAATTGATCCTTGGGTGCGGGCAACCAATTTGAACCACCTTTTTTAGGTTGGTTGTGCTGAATAAAAATATCTAGCGAGCCGTCTTCGTTGTACTCCAATTTGTCACGATCACCCAATAAATAACGATTAATACTGGTTTCCACTAGAAATCCTTCCACGTCATACATGGTTAAAGACCAGAACGCTTTGACTGGTGGTGTTTTTCCTTTTGGAAAGTGAATTTTATATTGATGGTTGCCGCTTAGGGTTTCCTGGTTTTTATCTATGTTGGCGCTGGCGTATGCTGCCTCTGTGATAGGCAGCGCACCTAAACCTGCCATGGCAATTCCCGCGCGCACCTTATAATTGGTCCCCGCTTGGCCGATGGTATCGCGCCACATCATCCAGCCATTTTCTTTTGGACTGCTGCTCTGGGTATCTATGGCTTCATGTAATTTGTTATTGGCGATGCTAACCGATTGGCGAATTAGGAATCTCTTTAATGGATTCATAATATTCATTTCAAATGCTTCACCTGGCACGACTCCTAGCTGGGCTAGGTTTTCTATTGCCATTTGATCAGCCGAGCTTGCCGGTTGCTGAGCCATTAATTGACTTAACTGACTAAAAAAATCGTGGGCCGGGAGGGCGTCTATTTCTGCTTTGGGATTAGCTTGGTGTTGTGATACTTCAAGCTTATTTATGATTGTGTTGGCATTTTCTTTTTTTAACGACCAAAGGCTTGCCGGGGTTATGGTTATTTTATTTTGAAAAGCCGCAACATTTGGAATGTCATCTTTGCCATTGGTTTGAACGCGGCCAATCATCCACACCATGTTAGTGGGCGACTGAATTTTTTTCATGTTCTTTGGTAATGTTCCCTGCCAATCGGGGCCCACCAGTACAAATTTACCGGGCTTGTTACCTGTGGTATTGGTACCAATGCTGGCAAACACATTGGTCCAGGCATCCATAAACGGTAATACATAATAACGATCGGAGGCGGGGGTACTAATGATCATGGGCTCATTGGTAAGGTCGAACCAGGCGATACTGTATAGGGTGTCGTCGTTGGGGCGTACCACGTGGCGAAAAGTATGGTCTGGAAATACACGCATATGAGACAGCTTATTTGCGCCAACGCCAGTCTCACCTTCCATGGCCTGACGAGTTAAATTCATGAGTACTAAGGGGTAGCCAAATACATAGGCTTCGGCCCCTTGCTTGATCACTTTTAGGCTATAAAGCGTGGTTAAGATAATTACACCAATAAGAGATAAAAGCAGCAATCTGGGTTTAGTAACTGTTGGCATAAGAGCAGGCCTTTATTGTTTTTTTAAAATATGCCAAACGGACATACTGTATTAATTGTATTGACATAAATGGTGTCATAATAATTTAGGTCTTGCCAGTATTATTTATTTGGCTCTTTATTGTGTCCAATTTCATAGTTGTTGTAGGTTTATAAAGTTATGACTAAAGCGCCTACACCAAGTGGGTTTATATAACTTTCTGGCCATTTGATTATTTTATTTGGAGTTTAAATGTAAGGATGGGTTTGCCAGTTATTCCCTGAAATCTGTCTAAATGGGTGTGATATTTAAGTGCTAATTTGGGTAGATTACTGGGCATTGGTCTATGCTCAAGTTAACTCCTTAGTGACAATTTAAAAATGAAAATTAGCCTTGTAAGTATATTCCCGGTTTTACTTTTATTGTGCAGCTGCCTTGACTTAAGCGAGTCGGATGAGGCCAAACTTGAAGAGGGTTTAAGTGAATTGCTGCTTAAATTACGGGCGGCTAATTTAGTGGAGGAAGTAGACCGGGAACTATTGCCTCAAAACTGCGCAAATTTTTATTTACCCATTGGTGGCAGTAAGGCGGGATCTTGTATTACGCCTATGAGTGTTAGTGGCAATGTGGTGAGTGTTAATTTAACCGGTAATTATTTTGGTGGTGGTATTCGGCTATTAGGTGGTGGCAGTGGCTTTGGTCAAGATTTTGTTATTGAAGGCAGTGCTTTTAATATGGAAAACCCTGAGGCGCTTGGGGGTGAAGATAATGCGCAAGATACGGCTTTTAGTGAATTAAATAATAGAATTGAAACTAAGTTTAATTACCTTGATATAAAATTCGCGATACCTCGTAACGATGGCAATACCTTTTGGACTTTTAAATATGTTTTTATAGATAGCCCCTTTACCGATACAGCTACTTATACAGCAGGCAGCGTTGACGGGCAGTTCATGGCAACGGGTGAGACGGTTGCAGACTGTATTGCAGATGAGTACCCAGAAGCGGTGCAAGATGCCATTGATCACAATGCGGGTTTATTGGGTGGGGTAACAGGTGCGAAGGCGGGTGACATTTTAGTTTGCCGCAAGGTTTCTTCAATATTGAACTGTGCCGATGGCGATTTTGAATGGTTAAACATTACCAGCAACGAATTTAGCACTACTCGGCCTGCGGATAACGATGTTTATAAATTTAATACCTTGGCTAATCATAAGGTGACCTGTGAAGCGCAAGAGCAGGGATACAATTTAGACCTAGGTGGTTTTGATGTGGTGGCCGATTTATATAGCGATGTGATGTTTAGTGCCGAAATTGATCGGGATTCAAAAATATACGAGTTTCAACAAAGTGGGGTGAGCAGCAGTTACCAGTCGGGCAGTGAAATGAGTATGTTAATTGATTTTGATGTGCGTAAAAGTTTATTTATATATTCACAAGGAAATGATTTTAGTCTGGCTGCTACCCCTGATTACAGTGATATACAAAATACAAGTGATGGCGAATTGGCAAAAGCCATATGGTTTAAACCGGTGATGGTGTGGCAAAATTCAGATTGTACCCCTTGGGCGCCTGGAAATTGCCAAACGGTAAACGGTTCACAAGTACGTTCGGGCATTAAAGCCAATATAAACGTGACGCTTAAAGGCGAAACCGAACACCCTGTGTTTGTGTGTGAAGACAGCGCCGAAGATACTGCCAGTTGCTTGGGGCATGAATAATACCCCAGCTTTGTAATTTATTGATAGGCCTGTGGCTATGGGGTTTTGTCGGTAAATTCTGGGCGAGTAGGGCTTTCGTTGGCGCGATCCAAAGTACCTACATCCAATACTGGAGCAGCGTCAATGTGCTGTGCATCCATCATTTGCGCGACTCTTTGCAGGGATGAAATAATGGAGGTTTGCTCCCATTCATGTAAATCACTGAACTGGCGCACAAAAGATTCCTGCAGCGGAGTGGGGGCATTCTTAACCGCCTTTACACCATTCTCGGTGAGCTGAACAAATACCTTACGCTTGTCTGACTGGCTGCGTTCGCGCTGGACCATGCCTTTCTTTTCAAGTCGATCAACAATCGACGTGACCGTCGCCTGACTCAGATTTACTTTTCCCGCTAATTCTCCCACTGGTAATTCGCCAAAATCACGCAGACTTTGCAGTACCAATAATTGCGGAGCGGTAAGGCCCACTGTTTTGCTGAGGTATTTAGAGTGAAGGTCGGTGGCACGAATAACCCGTCTCAGGGCGATCAGTACATCATCAGTGCGATCCATGAGGAGTCTCGTAATGGTCATGTTAATTGAAGCTGTAAGCTTGGCATTATATCACACCGATTCAGTGGGGCGCAGACCCGTACCCTTAGGGTAATAGCGGGTTCGGGCTCATTTTAAGTCTTTATGGCACCTTTTTCCTGAAGTAACTGCTCACAATATGTTCAGGGTTGGTGTTTGAATATTGCATAGTGTACTATGCAATGATATTCATCGTACACTATATAATAATCTTAATGAAAGTGAGTAGATTGGTTAGTTATTATGCTCATATTGGCTTTTTCAAGGCATTTATAAGATTTTTTATAAGAAATGATACGTAGTAAACATAATATATATTTTGAGAGAGTAATGGAAAACACCAAAAAATGTATAGATGTCGAATTAAATAAAGACACAGACGATATCTGCATTCGTACACCTGACATTAAAGATGGCATGGCCGTTAATCAGTTAATAGCCAACTGTCCGCCGCTGGATACCAACTCGGCCTACTGCAATTTTCTGCAGTGCCTTCACTTTGCCGATACCAGCGCACTTGCCGAAAAAAATGGCCGGGTCATTGCTTTTGTCTCTGGCTACCGTGTACCAAGCAATCCCAAAACTCTATTCATCTGGCAAGTAGCCGTAGGTGAAGAAGCCAGGGGCCATGGGCTGGCGCAGCGTCTTTTACACGACATTGTCTCGCGCCCAGCACAATCAGATATTCGTTATATACACACCACTATTTCACCTGGTAATGAAGCCTCTTGGGCCGTTTTTAAGCGTCTGGCCGAGCAACTACAGGCCAAGAGCGAACGTACTTTATTGCTGAGTCGCGAAGAGCATTTTAATGGCGAGCACGACGATGAAATGTTGCTGGCTATCGGTCCAATACCAATGACTGCGAAGGCTTAATTCGCGCTCACACAAATATTGATCAGTGCCTCAACAAGGTTAGTCCTTGAGGTACTTATTTAATTGATTCACTTGGAGAATCATTATGAAAATTTTTGATGAAATAGAATCTGAAGTACAAAGTTATGCTCGTGCGTTTCCTAGGGTTTTTAATCGAGCCAAGGGCGCCGAGATGTTTGATAGCGATGGCAATCGTTATTTAGATTTTCTTGCCGGTGCCGGCACACTTAACTATGGCCACAATAATCCATTGTTTAAAAAAGCGCTGCTTGATTACATTGAGGCCGACGGCATAACCCACGGACTGGATATGCATACCAAGGCCAAAGGGGAGTTTCTAGAAACCTTTAACGAAAAAATATTAAAGCCACGCAAACTTGAATACATGGTGCAGTTCACGGGGCCTACCGGAACTAACGCTGTAGAAGCCGCGCTTAAAATTGCCCGTAATGTCACCGGCCGTGGCAATATTGTTAGTTTTACCAATGGCTTTCATGGCGTGACCATGGGCTCGTTGGCGGCAACCGGTAACGCACATCATCGTGGTGCAGCTGGCGTAACCTTGGGTGGTGTTAGTCGTATGCCATTTGACGGTTATTTAGGTGACGGTATCGATACTACGATTTACCTTGATAAAGTATTAAGTGATTCCTCTAGTGGCATCGATCTTCCTGCGGCGGTAATTGTTGAAACTGTACAGGGTGAGGGTGGTATTAATGTGGCCAGTGTTGAATGGTTGCGTAATTTGCAAGACGTATGTCGTCGACACAAGATATTGCTGATTGTTGATGATATTCAAGCAGGTTGTGGCCGTACCGGAAATTACTTCAGCTTTGAAGAGTCGGGCATTCAGCCTGACATTGTGACGCTTTCAAAATCTTTAGGTGGTTACGGTTTACCATTCGCAGTTGTATTGATGAAGCCAGAGCTAGATCAATGGAAACCAGGTGAGCATAACGGTACTTTCCGTGGTAATAACCTAGCCTTTGTTACAGCCAAAGAAGCCATAGATCATTACTGGTCTGACTTAAAATTTCAGAATGAAATTCTAGAAAAAGGCAGGTACATCGGTGCTCGTTTAGATGATATGGCCAAGAAACATGGCGAAGGTAACTTCTCTACTCGCGGCCGAGGTATGTTTCGTGGCATCAACTGCGTGTCTGGCGAATTAGCCGACAAGATTACGCGCAAGGCTTTTCAGAAAGGTTTAATTATTGAAACCAGTGGCGCCGAAGATCATATCGTTAAGATTTTCTGTCCGCTAATTATTACTGAAGAGTTGCTAAAAGAGGGAATGGATATTCTGGAACAGAGCGTGGCTGAAATCTGTGGTCAGATAGATGAAATTCCAGAAGAGCATGACTTCTTTTCTGAAGCCGGTTAAATACACATAATTTTTGTCTGGCGGGGCCTGCATTTGCCCCGTGAATTATGTATAAGTACATTTTAACGTTATAAAGTTTTAGGAAGTAGTCATGATTGTTCGTCAATTAAGTGAAGCTGAAAATTCAGATCGAAAAGTAGTTAGTAAGGGTTGGGATTCAACTCGTTTACTGTTGAAAAACGATAACATGGGTTTCTCGTTTCACATCACCACCATTTACAAAGATGCTGAACTACCACTTCATTATCAAAACCATTTAGAATCTGTGTTTTGTGTGTCCGGTGAAGGCAGTATTGAAGACTTGGCCACGGGCGTGGTTCATCCTATTACACCAGGCACTATGTATGCTCTTGATAAAAACGATAAACACATTTTGCGTGCGACTCAAGAGATGAAAATGGCGTGTGTATTTAATCCGCCACTTCATGGTAAAGAAGTTCACAACGCCGAAGGCGCTTATGAACTTGAAGCGGAAGTGATAACCGATTAAGTTTAAGCTTAACGCTTTAATAATATGATTTTTGAAGGCGAGTAATACTCGCCTTTTTTAGGCGTGCTTTTTATACGACACTTTTCATATAAAGAAATAGGAGCCCATATCTTATGATAATTAGTTTTAGTTTGTTTCTTTCGCTGTTTGTGGCGGTGGGTTTAAGCTCATACTTTTTCAGTCAGAAAAACAAACGAGACTATTATTTAGCCAGTGGTCAGGTTCACCCTTTCCTGGTGGGTTTATCTGCTGTGGCCACTAACAATAGTGGGTACATGTTTGTGGGCCTAATGGGCTATGTCTATGCGGTGGGTTTGCAATCAATCTGGTTGATGCTGGGTTGGATTGCTGGCGATTTTATTGCCTCAACTTTTGTGCATCACCGCTTGAAAGCCGCCACATTAAGCAGTGGTGAAGTGAGTTACGCCGGTGTTTTAAGTAATTGGTATGGCCGCAAAAGCGAAGGTAGCCAATTAGGCAATAATTCGGGCAAGGCTGCACAGCCAAATTTACAGAGAGTTATCGGAATTTTATCCTTAGTGTTTTTGCTCGCCTATGCTGCGGCACAACTGGTAGCAGGTGCCAAGGCATTGCAAGTTTTGCTGGATGCACCCGCGTGGGCCGGCGCGGTGATGGGGGCAGTGCTAGTAGCGCTTTACTGTTTTGTAGGTGGTATTCGCGCCTCTATCTGGACCGATGCGGCTCAGTCAATGGTGATGATTGCTGCTATGGCTGTGCTGTTGTGGGTGGCCTTAAGTGGCATGGGTGGCGTTGAATCTTCTATCGTGCAGATGGGCCAGATTGATGGCTTTCTTGATTGGTTTCCAAGTGAATTACTGCTACCTGGAGCTGCCGGGGCCATATTGTTTGTGTTGGGTTGGATGTTTGCGGGCTTTTCGGTTATTGGTCAGCCTCATGTAATGGTGCGTTTTATGACGCTTAATTCCGACCCTGACTCTGACCACAATACCACTTCACAAAGCCGATTTTCAAACATGGCCCGCGCGCGGTTCTGGTATTACCTGTGGTTTATTTTGTTCTGGGGCATTGCCACGGGGGTTGGCATGTTGTCACGATTGTATCTGTCTGACGTTGGCAGTTTTGACAGTGAGTTGGCGTTACCGACACTGGCGCAACAGTTGTTACCGCCTTACTTAGTGGGCTTAATTCTGGCTGGATTATTTGCTGCTACTTTATCTACCGCTGACTCTTTGGTGCTAGGTTGTTCCGCTGCCCTTAGCCACGACATTCTGCCGCATAAAATTAAAAATACTCAAAGCACAGTGTTAATGAAATTAACCACGGTTGCCATTACCGGATTAGCCTTGTTATGGGCGCTGGTGAATAGCGCCAGTGTCTTTGATTTAGTGATACTGGCATGGTCTGGTCTTGGCAGTGCATTTGGTCCGCTATTATTGGTACTCTGCTTTGGTGGGCGACCCACACAAATTACGTCAATACTCATGGTACTTTCTGGAATCGCTGTGGCGCTTCTGTGGCGCTACTGCGATTTACATAACTTGCTCTATGAAGGTGTGCCGGGAATGTTAATGGGCTTTGTAGTGTATGGAGTGCAAAAACAGCTGAAAGCCAAGGGTTAAACCCCTTGCTTGTCGAGGCGCTTAAAAAGTTTGGGGCGCTCTCGATTTAATGTTTTTTTTAATTAAAACCGTCTATTTAACCGCCAGCGATTAATCCACCAACTCAATTTCCAGACATTCAAGCAGTCTAACCGCTTCGAAGCGGCTAAACTTGGCGCCCTTGATTTCATTGTTGATGACATCAATATCGTAATTGCTGGCTTCTTCAAAGTTCACATTGGTCAGGCAGGTTCGATTAAAAAGGCTAAGGGAGAAGTCGCTGTAGCAAAAATTGGCTTGATTAAAATTACCATCGCGAAAATCCACTTCGTGGGCTTTGCATTCTTCAATGCTTATCTCTTGTAAGGAAAGGCCAAAGAAGGAAGAGTAACTAATGCCGCACTGTTTAAATTTGAGTGCCGCAAACGAAGCCACACTGGGCCAGCTGGCTTTGGTCCAGTCAATGCCCATCATCTTGCAGTTATCAAAACTCACCTGTAAAAAACGACTGTGCTTCACTTCCATGCTGCTGAGGTTGCAATTAGTAAAAGTACAATCGATAAATTTGCATTTACTAATGGTGGCATCACTAAAGTTACACTTGGTAAAGGTGCAGTCATCAAATTCCCTACCTTCAATTTCCTCATACGAGATATCCATTTCGCTGAAATGCTGAGACAGGTATAAGTCAGTCCCTTTTTTTAGTTCCATTATTTTGCCTAAAGCCTGTGTTCTGTTTTGATGTTGTAGGATCTGAATTTTATCGCTTTTAATAATAAATGCAGCCCAATTTAAAATTTTAATTGGGCTGCCATTTTTGTTTATCAGGCTTGTACGCCTACTGACTTATTGCATTGTTGGTACTGATTGGTGTTTGCAGGCTTGTAGACATATCCGCTGCTGCAGATGCCTGGGATTTTAGCTGAGTTTCCTTTGCCAGCCGTAAATAAACATTGGGCAGTACAAATAAAGTAAAGAGGGTACCGATGGCCATGCCCGCCACTAAAATAATACCAATGCTGTTGCGGGCTTCGGCGCCAGCGCCACTCACCAAAACCAGAGGGAAGTGTCCCAGTACGGTGGCTGCCGTGGTCATTAATATGGGGCGCAAACGCACCTCAGCTGCTTGTTTAATGGCGTCTATTTTGGCTATGCCTTGCCTTTGCAATTCATGGGCAAACTCGGTGATTAATATGCCGTTCTTGGCAATTAACCCCACTAAAGTAATTAAGCCGATTTGAGCATACATATTGATGCTGGTGAAGCTTAAGAAGCTAAACACCATAGCGCCAGATAAGGCCAGCGGTACTGAACCCAGTAATACCACCAAGGGCAAACGGAAGCTGTTGAACTGCACTGCCAGAGTTAGATATACAACGATCATGGCGATTAATAACACCGACATCATGCTGTTTCCTTCGCTGCGCAACTGGCGTGAGTTTCCTGCATAATCAACTGTGTAATTGGCGGGCAATATCTCTTTGGCCGCTTCTTCCAGTGTCGTTAAGGATTGGTCGCTGGTGCTGCCGGGCATGGCGCCGCCGTAAATTCTAAAAGAACGTTGCTGATTAAACTTGCCGAGGATGCGCGGGCTGGTGATTTTTTCCAATCGGGCCAAAGCTCGCAGGGGAATGAGTTCACCCTTTGGTGTTTTGATCTGTAAATCCAGCAGGGCTTGCGGGTTGTTCCGAGCAATGCCTTCTACCATGGCGATGACGCGGTAAGCTTTGCCGTTGGCGTTGAAACGCTGCACTTCTTGCTCGGCCACCATAGAAGCCAATTGCCTGCTAACGCCATTAATATCCAAGCCCAGATCGCTGATGCGATCGTGATCAAATTGCAGTCGTTGTTGTGGCAGGTTAATTTTTAAGTCGGTGTCTACAAAAAGGAACTTGCCACTTTTATAAGCCGCCTGAATTAGCTGTTGCGCGTATTGTTCCATCTCTGAGTAATCATCTGGTGCTTGCACCACCATCTCCACATCGAATTGACCGGCAGTGGGCAACGATGGAAATATAACAGGGAAAACCCGCACGCCGGTGATGCTGGATAATTGCTGGTAAACCGCAGGCAGGGCATCTTGAACTTTAAAATCACGCTGACTGTAATCAACAAACTCAATGCCACCAAAGCCCCCCTGCGGGGTGAGTATTTGCCAAATAGCATCGGCACCCTCGGTGGTTTTTTGAATTAAATTGACCACGTCGTGCATGTAGTCGTTGGTATAGGCCAGTGTAGATTCGGCTGGAGACTCTACGATGATATTGATGCTGCCTTGATCTTCCACCGGCGCTAATTCCTTGGCCGAAAAAAGGTAGAAGGGCACCAGCAGTAAAGATAAAAACAAGGCGCTGGCCAGAATTTGGTTTTTCCATTTAAAGCTTGTGTCCAGACATTTCCCATAAGCCATGTGCAGGTTGTCGAACCATAAATTAATGGCGCGAGTTAATTTCCCTTCTTTGCCATTATCCGCCGTCACGTAGGCACTCATGATGGGGGAGAGTGTAATGGCGACGATGCCGGAAATAAATACAGCTACCGCCAGGGTAAAAGCAAACTCTTTAAACAGAGCACCGCTTAAGCCGGAGACAAAACCGATAGGCACATACACGGCAATTAAGGTGATGGTCATGGCGATGATGGGGCTGAGTAATTCTCGTGAACTTATCAGTGCGGCTTCGATGCGGCCGCGCCCTTCGCGCATGTGGCGGGCGACATTTTCAACCACCACAATGGCATCGTCTACCACCAGTCCCACTGATAGGACTACCGCCAATATGGTAAGCAGGTTAAGGGTGAAGCCCATTAACATCATAGCCGCCACCGAGCCGATAACTGAAATAGGAATGGCAACCAATGGCACCAGGGCGGATCTTAACGATCCCATTAATACCAATACCACTAGGCCTACCAGGCACACGGTTTCAAGCAGGGTAGTGAAAATTTCTTTAAGGGCATCACGCATATAAATGGTGCCGTCGTAAGCGATGGTAATTTCCAGGCCCTCGGGCAGAATTGTGCGAATTTTATCTAACTTCTCATAAAGGGCGTCACCTATGGCAATTTCATTGGCGCCGGGTAAAGGCCAGATGGAAATATAAATGCTGGATAGTTGATTGATACGGGCATCCACCTGACCGCGGTCTTCACCCATTTCGATACGGGCAATGTCCCCAAGACGAATAATGGCACCGCCAGTGTTGCGTACGATCAGTTGTTTAAACTCTTCTACGTTGGTGAGGGTAGCGTTACTCAATAAGTTAATTTGCTGCAATTTGTTTTCGGTTTTGCCGATGGTGGCAATGACGTTGTTGGCTTGCAATGAATCGATTACTTCCTGTGCGCCTAGATCCAAGGCTGATAACCTCATTGGGTCAATCCAAATGCGCATGGCCGGATTGCGCCCGCCTTCCAGAGCCACTTTTTGCACACCCTTAATAGCGGCAAACAGCGGGTTAACCTGTCTGTTCAAAAAGTTAGTGAGTTCGCTGCGACTCCATTTTGTTCCTTGAACATCCATGTAAAAGAGCCCTGCGGGGCGGTCGGCACGCTTCACTTCAACCGAAGGGTCTTGCGCGTCTGCGGGTAATTCATAACGAATTTGCGCCAGACGCGCGGATAACTCTGCTAAGGCCGATGTGCTGTTTTCATTAAGCTCAAGCCAGGCGGTGACCGTGCTCATGCCGGCGTGAGTGCTGGTGTCTACATAGTCCACGCCGGGAATGGTCATGGCCACCCGCTCAATCGGTTCGGTAATAAAACCCTGCATCACTTCGGCGGAAGAACCGGGATAGGCTGTGGTAATCACCAATGACGAACTTTCCAGTGTAGGGAATTGTGATACGGGGATTTTATTGGCGGAGAAAATGCCCACCAATAACAGTACTAACGATATAACGATGGCAATGACTGGGCGTTTTACAAAAATATCCATTACAAGTTGGCTCCTGGTAACGGGCTGTTGTCACTTAGTTGCGTAGAAGGGGGTTCAGTATTTTCAATGGGCGCGCGGGGGTGAGCGTAGACTAGTAGGCCCGGGTGCAATTTAAAAGCACCGGCGCCAGCCACTTGAGTACCTGTTTCCAGACCTGTATTCAATAAGGCCAATCCATCTTGTTGCGCTGCCACTTTTACCTGTTGGCGCTTGGCTCTGAAAGCACCATCTTGATTGTCATCTTGTACTAGCTCATAGACATATTGCCCCAGCTGATCGTGTTGAATAGCGGTGGCGGCCACGGCCACTAAGGATTGGGCATTGGCCACTGGAACTTGTATTTCAATGGCGGCATTTGGGGTGAGCGTCATACCGTTGGTATCGATGCGGGCGCGGTATTGGCGGCTGCGGCTGTTAATATCGATTACCGTATTTTGCGTTAATACGAAGGCCTGCAAAGAAGGACGATCACTTAAAGGCAAGTTAGAAGTGATGGCGTCAATTGGACGCACGTTTAAATGCGTTCCGGCTGAGATAGGCGGATAAAATTGCGGCACGCTAAAGTCTACCCAAACAAAGTCTTGTTGACCCTTTAAGCGGGTGATTAGAGTGTTGTCTTGCAGCACCTGGCCCACTTCGAGTTGATGAAGATCGGTGGTGCCGTTAAAGGGAGCGCGAATACTTTTCTTGGCTATGGTGCTTTTTAAAACCTGAATGTCGGCTTGCTGAGTGGCCAGGTCGGCTTTGGCTTGGTCCAGCGCTTCTTCGCTGACAGCATTGCTGTTGCGTAAATTTAAGGTGCGTTTGTAAACGCTTTTTGCCAAAGAGGCGCGGGCTATGGCCGCCTTGAGTTGGGCGTTTTCTTCACTGATGTTCAGTTGAATTAATAACTGGTTTTTTGTCACTAATTGTCCCGATTGAAAATTAACTTTCACTATGTGCCCAGGTAACTCATTGCGCATTTCTATAATTTGAGGTGCCACCACTTGCCCCTGCACTTTAATACTGGGGGTATAGTTTTGGGTTTTAGTGGTAAATATCTCAACGCTTTCGGAATGCTCGGGAAAGGATTCACCAAAGGCAATGGCGGCTTTTATTTCAAATACTTTGTAAGTGGCCAGACCTGCAAATAAAGACAGGCATAAACCTAGTGTAATGCTCCAGCGACGAGTGTTCATAGATGGTCCTGTTTGAATTTGATAAATGGGAATATTGGGTTTTTAACGCAAGCCTTTTTCTGTGAGTAGCTCGCAGGCTTTTTCCAGGCCTTCAATTGTCACAGGCGTTTTCCATGGGTAGCTGTTCATTAAGCGGGTGGCACTTTTCAAAATGGTTGACTGTGGGTGCAAAGGGAAGGGCAGTTCAACTTCCTTACCCACCAAGTGGCGGGAGTACCTTTGCATGGCCACCTGAGTAAACCCTACTCCCAGAGTCCATTGGCCCACCTGAATTTCTTCTACGATTTCGTCAAATTCTTGCTCGGGTAAATCAAGCTCACCCATCTGACATTGTTGCAACAAAGCCTGACTAAAAAGCGCTTCTAATGACTCATCTATTTTGATCATTTTGTGTAGCCAACCCGGTGAGGCTCTTTGTAAAACGGCTTCATTACTGACCAGGGTTTCCAGTAAAGGGTCAAAACTGTTTAAACCGGCTTTTTCGAAATCAATTAGGTGAATGGCCACAAAGCGATTGGCCGCAGGAATGGGCAAGGCTAAAACTTGTGAAAAGACATGGTGAAGTTGCTGAAACATCTGAGTGGCCAGGGCCACCAGTACATCTTCTTTAGATTGTATGTGTTTATAAACTGAGCCCATGGATAAGCCGCACTCTTTAGAGATAGAGGACATAGTGAAATCCATTAATGAACTGGCCTCTATGCACTTGGTGGCCGCTTTTAAAATCATTTCCTCTTGTTCTATTGGGGTGAATCTAGGAGCTGGAGACATAGCTAGCCTTTGAATGCTATTCGAATTAGGTTCGAATGATATTCGTAATGAGCGGTGTTGTCAAAGGATGATCAAATAATGCGCAGATTGGCATGGGGGAGTGGTGGAGTTTAGGATGAAATGCCGCCTTTGTTTATTTGGCGGCATTAATTTAAACATGAGTCGGGGCTGGACCTGTCTATACTGATGTTTAATGGCTAATGCGTGTTAGGTCCGGCTTATTCGGTGGCACATGAATGACAGATCCGCTAAGCTGCACGCCCGCCAAAGGGCGGACCGCAAAAACAGCCCCACAAGAGAGATTCTATGCGCCTTACCGTTTTAGATTTAGCGGCTTTTACCGTTAATTCTACAGGGTTTCACAAAGCCATCTCCCTTCAAGATAGAGAGAGTATATGAGCTTTGACACCCTGGGTTTATCTGATGAAATCCTTAAAGCCGTCACATCACAAGGTTATACCACGCCATCCCCTATTCAAGAGCAGGCCATCCCTGCTGTTTTAGCTGGCAAGGATGTGATGGCCGCCGCCCAAACCGGCACCGGTAAGACAGCTGGCTTTACCTTGCCCATATTGCAAATTTTATCCAGAGGTCAGTCGGCTAAAAATAACCAGGCTAGGGCGTTAATATTAACCCCAACCCGTGAATTGGCCGCTCAGGTAGCCGATAATGTTGCTAAGTACAGTGAAAACTTGCCGCTTAAGAGCGCTGTGGTATTTGGTGGTGTAAAGATTAATCCGCAAATGATGAAGCTGCGTAATGGTGTGGATGTGCTGGTGGCTACTCCTGGACGGTTGATGGACCTTTACAATCAAAGAGCCGTGAATTTCAAACAGTTGGAAGTGTTGGTGTTGGATGAAGCCGATCGCATGCTGGATATGGGCTTTATTCACGACATTAAAAAGATCCTGGCACTACTGCCTAAGCAGCGCCAAAACCTTTTGTTTTCAGCTACCTTTTCCGATGAAATCCGCAGGCTGGCCAAAACTATGGTGAACAACCCGGTTGAGATATCGGTTACGCCACCAAATAGTACCGCCACCCGTGTTAAACAGTTTATTTATCCGGTGGATAAAAAACAAAAGCCTACTTTGTTGACTCAATTAATTGAAGACAACGATTGGCAGCAGGTTCTGGTATTTAGCCGTACTAAGCATGGTGCCAATAAGCTAACCAAGTTTTTAGAAGGGCACAATATTCCTGCTGCCGCCATTCATGGTAATAAGAGTCAGGGTGCGCGAACTCGGGCCTTGGCCGACTTTAAAGCCGGTAGTGTACGGGTGTTAGTGGCCACCGATATTGCTGCTCGTGGCATAGACATTGACCAATTGCCTCAGGTGGTGAATTTCGACTTGCCTAATGTTGCTGAGGATTATGTGCATCGTATTGGCCGTACCGGGCGTGCGGGTGCTTCAGGGCAGGCGGTTTCTTTGGTTAGCCATGATGAATTTAAAGAGCTTAGCGCGATTGAGCGTTTGATTGGTCGGGTACTTGATCGCGAATATTTGGTGGGTTTTGAGCCAGTGAATCAGTTGCCAGAATCTCGTTTAGACACTCGTCCGATTAGGGCCAAAAAGCCCAAGAAGACTAATAATAATCCTGGTCATCAAGATGGTCAGCGCTCCGGTGAAAATCATCGTGGTCATAAGCCAGCGGGCAAGAACAAGAAACACATTGCTGGTGCGTCTGGTTCAGATAACAAGCGACCAGCTAGTAGAAAGCCTAAAGCCACCTCAGGAAATGGCCAAAGCCAGTCTAAAAATGGCCCGTCGCGCAGAACCGTGAGTGGTTTAAGCGATACTGGCAAGGGTAAAAATTCTAGCCTTATGATGTAACTAATTAAACGCTGAATACCTGTACGGGGATTCAGCGGTTAAGTCAGGTGGCAGCATGATTTAATGGATTTTTCTTTGCTGTCTATACTTGTTAAAATGTTGAACCATCGGCTATTACATGATTTTTAAATCTGTCGCTGACAGGAAAAGGCCACATGGTTGTGGCCTTAAAATTGAGTGGTCGTAGTTGGAATGTATTTAGATAATTTTCAAGTAAAAGT
>ERZ1027231.195-NODE-195-length-28020-cov-20.651064_pt1 | contig 28020 bp, 23 predicted proteins | sample MGYA00520866_ERZ1027231 | MGnify/ENA primary metagenome ERZ1027231 (study PRJEB33311, sample SAMEA4378411) | marine metagenome | biome: Marine biome; feature: Fjord; material: Water | collected 2014-07-20T08:00:00Z/2014-07-... | depth 75 m ...
ATCACCAGAGCAGAGCGTTCAATGTGGGTCATTTAATCAAATACCTTAAACGTTAAAAATCTCGTTGGGCATAGACGCATGCCCAACGAACAACAAAAATTTCAAACGCCTAATCCCTTTAAAACCTTTAAATAAGGTCAGGCCACAATCCATGGATCAAAACTACTACCACGGCCACGGGGGCGATGAATTTTAAAACCAGCAACCATACCTTATACAAGGAAGCACTGCTGCTATGAATTTCTTCTGCCACATCTGATTTACGCATAAACCAACCCACAAATATCGCAATAAGGATGCCGCCTAACGGCATTAGGATATTGGTGGTTAGATAATCTAGACAGTCGAAAAGGGTTTTACCGGTTATTTTATATTCAATGTTTTCATGGTTAACAAACTGGGCACTTAACTCGCCTACATTCGCAAAAAAGAAAAATTGATTACTCAATACGGTGGAGATTTGACCAACTCCTGGGTCCAGTACTTGAATCTCTGCCACATTCACAAAAAACTGAGCTTCGCTCCACAGGTTAAACGATAACACTGTGCCAATGCCTAATAACCAGGCTAATACGCCCACCCAAACAGCGGCCGTTATACGGCTTACCCCTTTACTTTCCACCACCCACGCCACTATGGGTTCAGCTAATGAAATTGAAGAACTCCACGCAGCAAAGGCTACCAATAAGAAAAACAGCGTGCCAAATACAATGCCTCCAGGCATATGACCAAAAGCGATGGGCAAGGTTTGGAATAATAAACCTGGGCCTGAACTTGGCTCCAGACCATTGGTGAATACAATTGGAAATATAATTAAACCAGCGGCCAAAGCTACTACCGTGTCCAGCACCCCAACCATGATTACCGTTTTGCCTATGCTTATATTGCCTGGCATATAAGCGCCGTAAGCCATGATGGCCCCCATACCCAAGCTTAGCGTGAAGAAGGCGTGGCCAAGCGCAATAATGAAACTTTCTTGGCTTAATTTACTGAAATCAAAGCTGAATAAAAAATCAAAACCTTGGGCAAAGCCCTCGGTACTAAAAGCGTAACCGAGCAATACTAATAACAAGATAAACAATAAAGGCATCAATACTTGGATAGCCTTTTCCAAACCCTTATTCACACCGCGCGCCACCACAGCAAGGGTGAGAACCATAAAAACACTGTGCCAAATAATCAGGGTAGTTGGACTAGAGAGTAATCCCGAAAACACCTCACCCGCCTTGGTGGCTGTCACATCCACAAATCCGCCACTGCCCATAATAGTAATGTAGTCCAGCGCCCAACCGGCAATCACCGAATAAAAAGACAATATTAGAAAACCCGCTAAGGCCCCCATCCAACCGATACCCACCCAAGCACGGCTTCGACCTTGATCTTTTACCAATGCGGCCATGGTATTAATAGGGCTTTGTCTTCCCATACGCCCCAGCATTACTTCGGCAATCATCACCGGTAAACCAATCATGCAAATACAAAACAAATACACCAGTACAAAAGCACCGCCGCCGTTTTCACCTGTGATATAAGGGAATTTCCAAATATTTCCCAAACCCACAGCCGAGCCGGTAGCAGCCAATATAAATAACCAGCGACTACGCCATAAGCCATGAATACTGTTTTGTTCTGCCATGTTGATGCCTTATTTTTATTATTCAGAAATGGACTGCGCTATTGTCGTTAATTTTAGCGCCTATCTCAAGATGACAATAGGCCTGCGTGCCATAAATGAAAAAATGAATGAAAACTATAATTAAGTCTAGCAGGCGAGGAAATATCGGCATCCTAACAACATTTGTCAGGCTTAAAGTACGCTGGGGGCCGTATCTTTTTAACACTTTGATCCCTATAATCGCCCCATGGCAAAATCTAACAAAAAAACGAAAAAACCCACTGGTTCCAGTATCTGCAAAAACAGACGGGCCAGTCACGACTATCTACTGCATGACAAAACTGAATGCGGGATGTCGTTATTAGGCTGGGAAGTAAAAAGTATGCGTGCCGGTAAGGCGCAGCTAGCCGATGCTTACGTCATTATCCATCAGGGTGAAGCGTATTTGCACGGCGCCCACATCACGCCACTTAACACTGCCAGCACTCACGTGATTTGCGATCCTACTCGTAATCGTAAACTGCTACTTAAGCGTAAAGAAATTGATAAATTTGAAATGGCCTCCAATGCCAAGGGTTATACCCTGGTGGCACTAGAGCTTTACTGGAAAGGCCATCATGTGAAATGCAAGATTGCTTTGGGTAAAGGTAAACAAGCCCACGACAAGCGTGAATCCGACAAGCAAAAAGATTGGAACAAGCAAAAAGAAAGCATCATGAAGAAAAACTTTCGCTAACCATAGCGATTGTGCGGGCCAGACAACTCTGGCCCTAGCTTCTCAAAATTTTCGCCAGATCCCGCTCCAGTTTCCTTACAGCCATTTAAATCCTTTCAATTTTCCCTAGCCGGAAATTAGTAAAATATTAATACCATTACGCCTTTAAGGACAAGATTGCACAATTCCCGCATCACCCTGACTTGTGGGCACCCCTGACCAATCGCTGCTAATGGCCATTGTAAATAAGCAATAAGCTGAAGACCCATTGAACTTGGGCCCAGCCATGCCTGCGCTAGTGGTGTAACCCCAAGAATTCACAGAAATTATCGGCCCGTTTCCATCTACAAGTGGCTGTATCCAAGGCCCTCCGGAAGCACCGCCTGATAATTCACAGCTGGCAAGCCACCAATTGAATTGCCCTTCCGTGGTCATATCTTCAGCACAATACATAAAGTTAGGATCGAAACTGTAGGAGTAACCCAGGGCATGGGTAAAATCTAAACTGGCAGGACCTGGCTCAGTATCATCTATAAAAGGCGGGCTAAAACTAATTGTCATCGCCCCAGCCGCAATTTCCAAACTATCAGAAGTGGTGGCCATCCCTTCATGGGCACCACTGTCACTGACCACATAAAAAGCGTAATCCCAGGGGATATTATTAGGGAAAGTAGTAACGCTCCAGTTTTGATCCACCACGGCAAACGAAGGCACCCAGCACCCCATGGGGTCGTTGCTGCAGTTGGTATCGGTGCCAGTGCCGCTAGTATCGGCTTGGTTAGGTATAAACAAAACATTGCGCGCAAAGGCTTTATTGGCGTCGTCATAGGCACAATGAGCAGCGGTTAATATGATAGAGCGCCCAGAAGTTTCATCACTCACCACAGTGCCACTGCAGACATAGCCATCCCAAGGGCCCTTCCATTTTTTGTTGGCTGGCATTTCAAAATATATTCGTCCAGCAGCTGACTGCACCGCCCCACCTTCATTCCACTGAGCATTGGTAATTACACCAGGAGTGGGCGGTTCGCTAGGCTCACCAGAAGTATTTACGCTAAAGCCTGTTATTTGCGATGTAGCAGTATTACCACCACGTTTGGTGCTATCGGTCGCGACCACCCACCAACGCCAGTTACCGTTGGAAAAGCCCTGTAAATTTGCACTCCAAACATTGTTACCGGCATTGCTGGCACTAAAACTCTGAGTACTCACACCGTCTGGATATTCAATGACAAAATCCACTGAGCGCACACCACTGGCATCGCTGACGCTGGCCGAAAACGTATGACTCTCACCAATCTCCTGACCTTGAGCGGGATCTAAACTGGCAATACTGGGTGGTGTGCTATCGCCTTGAGAAGAAGGTTTACCTTGAGGAATAGGCATCTCTTTTTGAGCACTAACCTCGTGACCATAGGGCTTTAAACCACCATTGGGTTGACGTAAATAAGCAAGACCGCGACCATCAATGACAAAGTCCCGCGGCACGGCGGCGCGCCTTTTCTCGAAGGTCCAGTGATGAATAACCTGGGCTTTATCCATATGAACAGTGGCAGCATGAACCGCGCCACGGGCAATATTTGAAAATAGAATTAACACTAGGGCAAACAGAGTAAGCTCAACAGCCCAATACATTCGACGATAAATCATGACGCCACCCGCTAGTGGCTGCACTCATCCTTTATTAGTCAGCCATCGTGACAATGAAAAGAGTCCCATTAACTTTATAAGTATAAGCCAAGCCAATTGCCTCAACCACGTAATAGCAAGATGTGGTTATGGTAATTCCTCATAACCGATAACCCTGATAGCGCTTAGCTTAATTTGCTGAAAAATGAAGTACTTAGCAGTGGTGCTAATGATTAAGTCCTTGTAATACCACGCCCCGCCCCCTACAATTCCCTTAACCAAAAAGCTTTTGGGGACGATTTTGGATTCGACATCGTTGATGAAGCTTGAGGTGCATGTGGTGAGGGTAAAGCGATCACCTAAATCCCCGTTTTACATTTTATAGTCGCAAACGACGAAAACTACGCACTAGCGGCTTAATTGCCCGCTAACCTTCGATTCTGGATGCTTATGGACAGATGACAAGGGCACGCAACATAAGCTCGCGCGGGAAGCTTGCCTAAGGCCTAACCGTTAAATAAGTATTAGGCTCGCCCTAAACGCCCTGTCTCTCGGGCCGTGATGGGTTAATCTAGTAGAGAGAATAAACATGTAGAGCCGATAGGGGAGTGATGATGGACGCGGGTTCGAACCCCGCCGTCTCCACCAAATTCTTGCTTTTAGAACCTTAAAAGCGAAGTTTGATGACACAGCAACAGTACTTGTACTGGAGCAGCCAAAATCCGGTCTTTAGCTAGCTATTAAGACCATCAAAAAAGCCCAGCCTTGTTTGCAAAGACTGGGCTTTTTTGTGCCTGAAATAAAATTACGCTTACAACTAACTAATCCATTAGCTCAGGCTTGTAAGTTTCCCCCTCATAAATCGGTTACACATTCGGGATTGATTTTAACTTACAAACAACTCAGTTTTATCTCTAATAAAAACGTTATTCCAACCCATTAAAAACTCTTCTTCATGGCCCCTAGTAGCGCTTGATAAATTGGATTACAAAACTCTGCCACCTCGCTGTCGGCCTTTGATTGGAAACTCGAATTCCACTCCACCAATGTGCCACTGCCCGCTGGGGTTAACTTTACCACCCCTTTATAATTGTCGACTACATCTTTGGCCACCGGTCCAGGACCATCATCAATGCTGTAGGTGAACGTAAAGCCCGCGTGATCAATAGAGGTTAGGGTTTCATGAAAGGCATCATTTAATACTCGTTTAGCCCCAACTTGGCCACCGCTTTTGTCGCCTACTTTATCCAGTTTTTCAATGACTCCGCTGGCCCAAGACAAATCATGAAAATCTTTTATTTTGTCCCAAACGGCTTCCACAGGTGCACTAATTTCAATTCTATTACTGCAATTTCCCACGAATTTCTCCTTATCAATTTAAGACCTTCATTGAGCATAGACCGCCACCTAACAATGACCACCTCAGCTCATCCTGCGGGTAAGTTAAGCCGTAATAACATAACTCGTTCTTGTGTAAATTCGTTATATACCTCAGTAAATCAGGTACTGCACAAAAGCAATTAACTTAGCTCCCTATATAAATCAATAAATTGAATTAGCAATCAACCTTATCCAAAATCCAATAGTTACAAATGACCTGAATCTCTTACAGTAGAATACGCTGTGGTTAACAATGAACCGTGCACCCTCGGAGCCATCTCTAGACATGCAGCTCCCTTCAAAGCAGGGTTATAGCAGCTTTGTTTATTGCCTGTAATGTGCCCATATTGCAGCCCAGCAATTACACTTGCCCCTAGTCTTCATACTGCTAGACTCAGCTATATATGCGAAACCTACAATTCGGCAGAAACTGTATATGAAGTAATTGATGCTAAAAATATTATTCCGTCCAGCCATGTTCATCATGTATCGCTTAAGCTTCCCTCTGAAGTTTGCACTTGTCTCTGCTTTGTTTGCAGTGCCCTTAACCATCACTGGGGTGCAAACCATATTAGATCGCCAAAGCGAAATCGATTCTGCTGAATACAAGCAAACGGGCATAAACAAGATAAGTGCTTTTCATGGCATCATTTCAGAGCTAGAAAATCTTCGTGATTTAAGCGTCAGCCAGAGAGGCTATGACAACAAAACCATAGATAAGTATTTTTGGAAAAGCCTTAAGAAATTAAGAGTAGAATTGAAGAACTTCATTCAGAACAAAGAATTCAATCATAAAAAATCAATTTTGTTAATTGCAAAAGACCTCCAGAAGTCACTCAGTGAATTCAAACCCAGTACTGGCTCCGAAGGAGATAGTGCATACAACATATTTGGTAGCGTTAACTTTTTTGTCGACAATGCCTATACTCTTCAATCTGAAATCGCCAATGAGCATGGCCTGCTCTCAGATAAAGCCGTGCTTGAAGCCCACCTTACTTCTTTGTTAGTGAATGACTTTCAACAATCTATGGAAATCATGGGGCGAGCTCGAGCCTACGGCACTTATTTTATCAATGCAGGTGTAATCGGCTCTCGTGGCATATTGCTCTTAGAGCAAACCTTTTTAAAGTTAGGGAGCATTGAAAAACGCCTTCAACAAGGTTTTAAATCACTCTATCTTTTTCACGACAATACTCGTTACAAGCAGAAGGTTAATCCCCAATTATTAAATAACATGACAACCATCGCCAACCTGATTGAAGATAATTTATTGCTCGACCCAGACATGGCTACCCCCTGGCAAGAGTATTATCAGCAAGCAAACTTATCTATCAATAACGTGAATGAACTTCAGCTACAAATTATTCAATTTTTATCAAGCCAGTATCAAAGCCGCTACCTAAACCTAAAATACGAGCGCACGCTTTATTTTTTAGCCATTGGCAGCCTTATTGGTTTATTCATTTATTTGTTTGTAGGATTGTTTTTAAGTTTTAGAAGCTCCATTAAGGGTTTATCACAGGCAGCCATGCACGTTGCCGACGGTGCGCTAGATGAACACTTCAACGTTGAGCCTTATGATGAAATAGGTAAATTAGCCAAAGTGTTTGATATCATGCGCAGCCAATTAAAAGAACGCCATCAACAGTTAATAGACCAGGCTATCACCGATGGTTTAACCGGAGTTTATAATCGCAAACATTTTAACGACAAGTTAAGCGAATTAATTACCTTGAGTCGGCGAATCAATAAACCGGTCACCCTGCTGCTTATTGATATTGATCATTTTAAAAAATTAAATGATCACTACGGACATCAAGCAGGAGATCATTGCCTTCAGGTAGTGGCCCAGTTTTTAGAAAAAGGCCTGGTTAGAAGTACCGATGACCTATACCGCTATGGTGGAGAGGAATTTACAGTTCTGCTACCAGACACCAGTCTGGCCGGCGGCATCAAGGTAGCAGAGTTACTTTGTGATGGCATTAGAAACCTGCCTCTTGAATTTGAATCACAAACAATCAAAACAAGCATTAGTATTGGTGTAGCCTGCACCGAACACATAAATGAATTTAATGATGATAATTTAGTCAGCCTGGCCGATGCCGCACTGTACAAGGCAAAAGAAAAGGGGCGTGATCAAGTGGTAAGCGCTCACGAGATTTATTAAGGTATTAAATACGTAGTTTTCTGCTTGGATTACATGTGGATGTCAGTAATAAATGAATACATACACCCTATGAAAGTGACACACCGGTTATTGAGTATTATGGCCATCCCACCAAAAACGGTTTCAACCCTGCTGGTCTGTCTATTTCTGTTGCTTGGATTCTCCACTTACACTCAGGCCGCCGTCAGCGAGGATAAAATAAAAGAGCTGGGAACTGTATTAACTCCGTTAGGGGCATTAAAAGCAGCAAACAAATCAAATACCATTCCTCAATGGAGTGGAGATAAAAAAAAGGCAGACAAAATATCTGCCACCTTGCTTAGCGAAAAACCTCTTTTTATTATTACTCAAGCTAACCTCAGCCAATACGAACAGCATCTCACTCCTGGGCAAAAAGCACTTTTCGAAAATTACCCCAATACCTTTCGCATGCCGGTTTATAAAAGCCATCGTTTACACAATGTACCTGAAAGCCAATATAGGGCTGCACGTAAAAATGCAGCACAAGCCACATTAATAGATGAGGGTAATGGCTTCACCAATGCCTGGCCCGGGGTGCCATTTCCTCTTGCACAAAATGCCTTGCAGGTATTATGGAATCACCTTACCAGCTGGAAGGGATTGTACCTTAAGGCCAATATTATTGAGGCGGCCATTCATACTAACGGAGCGGTGGCCAAAGTTATAAATGCAGTGGAATTAGCCATGCCTTATTACGACCCCGCCAGGGAAAAGCTCACCGGCAACAGCGTTCTTTTATATTATATGAGCAAGACTCTGTCCCCCGCCCGATTAGCCGGAGGCACAACTTTATCTCATAACAGCACCAACCCCAGACTCCACCCCAGAAAAAACTGGATCTATGTCGCCGGTCAGCGCCGAGTCCGCCGCCTGCCTGCAATTGGCTACGACACCCCTAACATGAACTCGTCACATATTCGTGTGGTCGACGAGATCAACCTGTTTAATGGCTCGCCCGACCGTTACGATTGGAAGTTACTGGGCAAAAAAGAAATTTTCATTCCCTATAACAATAAGGCGCTGGCCCAAAAGATAAATAATTTTGATGAATTATTAATACCCCATCACCTTAACCCTGAAACAACTCGATACGAACTGCACAGAGTCTGGGTTTTAGATGCCAAACTTAAACCCACAGAGCGCCATATTTATCCACACAGGGTTCTTTATATCGATGAAGACAGCTGGAACGCCGTCATTGCAGAGCAATACAATAGGAAGGATGAACTTTGGCGCGTGACCCTTTCTTATAGCCGATATCACCAGGATATGCCGGGGTCGTTAACTGTTTTAGATGCTTTTCACGATTTAAAAAAGAAATCTTATTATGTGCAATCCATTTATAAAAAGAACTCGAACCCTTTTAATTTCTTTAATGAATTACCCAATAAAAATCATTTCTCCCCTTTGGAACTAAGACGAAAATCAACACAATAAATATTAAGTTTAAATGTTAATTTTTTTATTGATGCCACTTCACCACCGACAATCTCTGCACCAGCGCTTGCAAGGCCTTGCCCTTGTTACTGATTTTCCAGGCAATAAAGTTATTCGGCCCCGCCTTATCTCCCAAGTTCAATTCCAACAATTGTCCGTCGTTTAAATATTGCTGAATACGATTACGTGGCAGGTGGCCAATTCCCAAACCAGCCAATAATGCCGCCACTTTTAAATCTAGGGTTTGCACGTACAGTATTTGCTTGGCAATGCTCAGGCCTTCACTGCGCGCCACATTAACAGTTGAAGTATCATGCACCACGACTCTTCGCAGTTTGGGCAATACAACTTCCAACGCTTTTGCATCCGAAGCCAAATGCGCTTTGGCATGATGGGCAGCAATCACCGGAATTAATTCGCTGTTGGTAATGGCAAGGGTACGAAAGCCTTTTTGCAGCAGTACCGGACCGGGCACACCCACCACCAGATCCACCTTGTCGTGTTCCAGTGCCTCCCAGCCGCCACTTAATACACATTCGCTCACATCCACTTCCAGACCCGGGTGCTCTTGCAGAAAGCCCTCCAGTACTTCGAAGAACAGGCGGTAATTCAACAGGGAGTCCAGTGCTATATTCAGCTTGGGCTCCCAACCTGTTGCCAGTTCCTTAGCTTTATCGGCCAGTGTGGTGGTGGCGTTTAAAATAAGACGGCCATCTTCCAGAATTAAACGTCCTGCTGGCGTGAGCACCGAACGCCTGCCCTCACGCTGAAATACGGTGATATCCAGCTGCTCTTCCAGTTTCTGCACCCCATAAGAAAGGGCCGAGGTGGCTTTGTTCAGCTCTTCAGCGGCTTTTGCAAAGCTTCCGCGCCGATCAATGGCATCCAGTATCTCAAGCACCTCAATACTGATGGGGTTTGTCTTCATATCTACCCTCAAATAACTGTTCTAAATTTTAGATCATTCTAATCATATATAGGCCCTTATTCAATTTTCTCCAGGCCGTACAATGGCTTCAATTGCTTAACAAACAAGCATAAACAAAATTGGAGAACATCATGAAAGCACTTATAAACAATATCGTTACCACTTCAGCCGGCCTAGACACCTTGCCAGTACGCGTAGCCATAGGCGCCACCTTTGCCGCTCACGGTGCACAAAAACTGTTTGCCTGGTTTGGTGGTTATGGCCTGGAAGGCACCGCAGGATGGATGGCTTCCATCGGCATTGAACCAGCCATGCTTATGACCGTACTAGCGGGCAGCTCTGAATTCTTTGGTGGCCTATTGCTAATAGTGGGTCTGCTAGTGCGCCCTGCCGCTTTAACACTGGCCATTGCCATGGTGGTGGCCATCTTTACCGTACACATTCAAAACGGTTTATTCATGAGCAACAACGGCTATGAATATGCATTGGCCTTACTCGTGGTCAGCGTTGGTTTGATTATACGCGGCGGTGGCAGCTTCAGTGCCGACCGAGTATTACAGCAAAAGCTGGCCAGCTAATTTCAGCCATTTAGCTCAATACTTTTTAATGATTATTAACGTCTAATTAAACAAGGTGTTCACACATGAACACCTTCATAGGAAATATTTTATGTCTGTATTAAAAATTGATGCCAGTGCCCGTCTTACCGATTCGAACTCGCGCACACTTACCCAGTATTTGGTGGAGCAACTTGGAGATTCAGTCATTGAGCGAGATCTGGTGAAACACCCTTTACCCTTGATCAGCGCCCAAGACCTAATGGGTGTACATGGCTCATCGGATGATTCACGCGAAAGCCTGCAGCAACACCTGTCTTTATCGCAGCAGTTGGTGGATGAACTCATGGCCGCTGATACCCTGGTATTTGGTTCGCCCATTTATAACTTCACGGTACCTGGCGTACTGAAGCAATGGATCGATTATGTCTGTCGCGCCGGAGTAACGTTTAAATACGGTGAACAAGGTCCTGTGGGATTAACCGGTATCAAGCGTGCATTTATCATAACTTCATCTGGCGGCGTGCCAGTGGGCAGCCCAATGGATCATGCCAGCCGTTACCTTGAACAGATTTGTAATTTTATCGGTGTGGAAGAAGTAATTCACATTGACGCCAGTGGTTCAAAAGGAGCCCCTGAATTAATTATTAATGAAGGCAAAAAACAAATCGATGCGGCTTTGGCCAACATTAAAAATGTTAATCAGGCAGAACCTGCTTAAGGCTCACAAGACATGATCAAATAACAAGCTGGTAATGCATTAAAAAATGGCGGTGACTTTCACCGCCATTTTTTAATTGCAATTATTAATATATTCCAACGCGGTCATGCGGTGATACACCACTTTTGCATACGGCAATATATAAGGATCTGGGTCCACCACTTCCACCTCTATATTATTTTTCATGGCAATGTCCATGGCCATGTTAGTAATATTCACGCTAAAAGATGTGCCAATGAAAACAATTCTATCGGCCTGTTCCATTCTTTTTGTGGCTTCTTCTATTCGATATAAATCGGTATAAAATTCATCAAACAATAAAACAAAAGGCTTGAATGACTCATACAGTTTTGGCTCATTTTCTATTTTAAATAATTCCAATAAAGATTCTGACAAGCGAGTTTCATCCACTTCATCCCAGGGAGTAGTAACAATTTCAACAGGGTCACCCTGATCATGGAACAGCGTCATTTGATCAAGACGACCATGAATAGCAATGTAATTTTCATTACCCGCTTTACCATCTAGCCCATCAATATTTTGTGTAATTAAATTTTTATCCGCCAGCCAATAATGAACCTTGTTAGGGCCATGATTTCGGTAGGTAGCAAAGCGATGATAATACCAGGCTAAAAACTCATGGGGCTTTTGCATATACATGGCACGAGTGGCCATTTCCATGGGCGTATAGTTTTCACTGGCTATGGTCCAAAATCCGTCTTCGCCGCGAAAGGTGGGAATGCCACTCTCAGCGCTAACACCGGCCCCGGTAATATAAAGTGTATTCATATCCATCTTTAAATAATTAATTTTTTATATCTTGCCCTGTACCTTACACAATGTGAAGCAAGGCATTAACAAATGCTGTTGGCCAAATAACAATGGCTTAACCTATTGCGACGGCAGCCACGGTAAGTTGTAATCAAGCTATTCCAGCACCTCCTTCATGGCCTCAAATAACCAACTTAGTGCTGGTCCTTTAATTTGATTTTTTGGGGTTATAAATTCAACCGGTGGGCTCCAGGCTTTATGGTCGATGGAAATAGTCAGGCGAGTTAGCTCACCCTGCTTGATGGCATCATCCACCAGGTGGCCAGGCAAGTATGACCAACCTACGCCGTGTTCCACCAGCTGCTGAATACTGGTAAAACTGTTGGCCCACCACACTTCTGCAGAAATATGAGGAAGCTGATGGGGCATGCTGCCACTGGCGGCGCGCAGCATAATTTGCCGATAGGGAATGAGATCATTTACTTTCAGCGTGTCATCGCCCGATAACGCATGATCACGGGCGCACACCAGATAAAATGGCATGTTGCCTATGTAACATAACTCCACATCCTCACTGAATGATTCATGGGTGAACATCAGCCCCAGCTCAGCTTTATTGTCGATAACATAATCCAGCACATCGGTACTGGGCATGTTCAATACTTCTATAGCCGTGGCCGGATAACGCTCGCCAAAGTCCTTCAATATTTGGCTAAACTTGGGCACCTGCATGGCGTTATCCACAGCCAAACGAATGAGCGGCTCTTCCTGGCGATCCATGGCCTCAACCACACTGGATAGCTCTTGAGATTGGCGCAGCACCGCCTCGGCATATACCAATAAGCGTTGACCATCTTCGGTGAGTGAGGGCTTGCGGGTGGAGCGATCAAATAATTGCCGATTCATGTCGGCTTCCAGGTGGGCAATGCCCTGACTAATGGCCGACTGCACCTTACCCAGCTTGCGGGCACAGGCTGAAAACGAACCACTATGGGCCGATTCCACAAACATCTTAAGGTGTTCCAGGCTATACATATCACTAATCCTGATAGTTACTAACTTTTAATCATCCTATTTAGAGATAATATAGCCAGCTGTAAAATATTGAAATGAGAGGAGCCGCAACATGAGCACAATAGAACGGATATTTCAGTCCATACTATTTGAAATACTGGCTCTGGCCATTCTCACCTTACTGGCCATCCTGGTAACGGGTGGTGAAGCCGCGGCAATGACCGGCCTGGCCATTGTTCTAGCCCTTATTGCCATGGCCTGGAATTACATTTTTAACCTGATATTTGATAAACGCTACGGTCACGACCGACTGGGGCGATCATTTAAAATGCGCATTGCACATGGCCTTTGTTTTGAATTGGGCATGGTGGTCGCATCGTTACCAGTGATCATGTGGGCACTTGATCTAGGAGTATGGGCGGCGCTGGTACTGGATATTGGGGTGGTATTGTTCTTCTTGGTTTATGCCATTGCCTTTAACTGGGTTTATGATGTGATTCGTGATCGTTTAGTGACGACTAACGTTAGTCAGGTAGAAAGCACCTAAAAGATAAGCAAAAAAAACAATTCAGCTAAATAAAGAGATCCAATCAATAAAATGCGCCCTGGTTTTAAATTTAGTTTTAAGCAAAGCGCATTTTATTTTTTAAGCTTGATTTAAATGATCGGCAGCGGCACGGGCGGTTAAGATACAGCCCGCTAAAAACGTCCCTTCTAACGAGCGATTACCACTGATGCCTCCGCCGCCAAATCCAGCGGCCTCCCCTATAACATACAAGTTAGGCATGACTTCCGCTTGAGTATTTAGCAACTGCGAATGCAAGTTGGTTTGCATGCCCCCCATGCTCTTGCGACTAATAATGGTTTCCTTAATGGCAATCAGTGGCCCGGCTTTTTTATCCACTATGGGTTGCGAAGCACAAGTGCGCACCTTATCGCCCTTCCAGTTTCTTAAATGGGCCAAGCGCCTTAGCTGATCATCATTATGAAAGCGCGGGCCTTTATGAAGTTGTTCATCAAATCCTTTTAAAGCCAATTTCACCTGAGACAATTCCACTTTTACATCCGGTGTATGCTCATTCATTTTTAACACCAGTTCATCCAGGGTATCGGCCACCAATACATCTTCACACTCGTTGCGCAAATAACTCACCAGGCGTTTATTACCAAACAATATTTCTTTAAAAAAGGTAAATATTTTTCGGTCGCGTATAGCCGGATTAATATCAGAACCTGAAACCGCCAGTTCTTTTTCGGCAATTTTTTGATTCATTATTTGCCAGGAATATTGGTGTGGCAAATTAGCAATACGATGGCACAGGTTATGAGTATCAAAACCCGATATTAATGGCTGTGGGCCAATACGTTTACCATGGGCATCTAGCCACAAAGCGGTCTTGGCAGGAATAAGACTTAGGCCCTTGTGTTCAAATTCTTGTTTGGGGTGCTTAATGCCGGCGGCGTAATTCCACATCCATTCAAGGTGAGTGACGTTGGCCCCCAGTTTTTCTAATTGATCATGTAAATGTCCATCGGCACTGGGGTGAGAGCCATTCAATAAATCTTTGGGAGCCGGGCTTAGTTTTGTATGCCAATGTTTTCGGGTTTTATTTAGACAGCCATTAATACCACCACTGGCCACAATTAAAGTATGGGCTTGATAAGATGTTTGTTTATCACCTTGTTCAATCGTTAATAAAAATCCCTGCTCATTTTTTTGAATATCGCTCACGCGGCGATCACATTGCCAGCTTAAGTTTTTATCAACTTTTTTAATGGCCTCCAGAGTCTTTTTCACCAAACGCTGACTAGTGCCCCACATCACATGGTAGCGAGGAACCGAATTACCCGGCACATAATCACCCCGTTCAACCCAATTCACTACAGGTAAAAAATTAACCCCTACACTTTTCACCCAGTCGTAAACTCGGGTTTTACTGTTTTCAATATAGTATTTGGCCCATCGTTTTGGCCATTCATCGCCTTGGGAAAACTCGGCAAAGTTACACCAGTCTTGCCAAGCCAAATCGGTACTATCTTGAATGCCATTGAGTTTTTGCAAAGGGGTGTTTATTAGCGCCATGCCACCAAAGGCATCTTTAGCCAGGCCGCCAATTTTATTGAAAGGTTGACCATCAATAATGGTGACTTTTTTGCCTTCTTTTAAAAGCTCAAGTGCACACACTAAACCGGCTATGCCGCCACCGATTATAGTTATGGGAAGTGAAGAGGTTGATGGGCTCATAGTGAATCACCATTAATGAATATTTATACCCCTAAGCTAGACTTGTTTAATGCAAGGGGCATTGGTTTTATATTCAATACAATTGACCTAGTGAGCCAAGTAGTCAGAACTCTTGATGCATGTCAAAAAGTCTGTTTTAAAAATTAACCCTAAGTGAGTATTTAAATGATTGGCATGGAAATAGTGCGTATTAATAAGAGCTTAAAAGCTTATTACCTCTTAAGCCAAGCCATAACTGTGCAAGCAAGTATAAACCTGAGTATCGTCACACACCTCGCTATTAAACAAACTAAAGCCATTCACCTTAAATTGGCTTGGCTCAAATTCTTTATTCAAAAAATGATTTACGGATTGCTCACTGTAACCCGATTTACAACGAGCCAAGGTTAGATGAGGTTGATACTGATGTTTGGATAAACCAAGGCCTGCATCCAATAACGATTTATTAATGGCATCATGTAAACTCAATAATGCGTCACTGGGATCAATTCCCAGCCACAGTATTTTCTTATTGCCAGATAAACTAAATTGGCCAGTGCCATTCAGGCAAGCCGCAAAAGAATCCAATTGAATTGTTTGTAAGGCTCTATGCACTAAGACATGGTTAGCATCACCCAAAAAATGCAAGGTCACATGAAGATTCGCCATGGGGCTAAGCCGAATATTTTCCTCAGCGCTAGGTTGGCAGGCCATTGCCTCTCGCGCCAAGTTCGCAGGAATGTTAAACGCAACAAATAACCTCATACCCATTGAATCAATCCAGTCGCGTTACTAAATAGTTATTGTAATCGGGAATCACTCTGCGCATTTCCTGATTCATCAAGGGTGACGTCAGCACCATGTCGGCACTGGATTCATTACAGGCCACCGGAATATTCCACACCGCCGCCAATCTTAACAAGGCCTTAATATCCGGGTCATGGGGCTGAGATGCCAACGGATCCCAAAAGAAAATCAGCAGGTGAATTTCGTGCTCGGCAATTTTTGCTCCAATCTGTTGATCGCCGCCCATGGGACCACTCAGCAGTTTTTCTATATTCAAACCGGTGGCTTTTTCAATTAAGTGGCCTGTAGTACCGGTGCCAAATAGCTTGTGCTCGGCCAATATGCTTTTGTGTTTTAAACACCAGGCTTTCAATGCTTTCTTTTGACCATCGTGGGCTACCAGAGCAATGTGTTTACTGGCTGGCAATGATTTTTCTATGGTTTCCATGCATACCTCATATATTGGAAAAGATTGAATGAATGTAACGCTATTTCCTTTGCAAGTAACCCTTAAATAGCCCATTCCCGGGCTACTTGCGGTTTTGACTCTGCCCCCAGCTCACCTAGGCTTAACACATAGCTATTAAAGGGTGACGCATGCTGCGCACGGCCATATTTTTAATCTGTATAAGCTATCTAGTGGTAGGCCAGCTACAGGCTCAGTCATTGGCTACACCTGATCAGAGCACAGAAAGGGCTCTATCACTGGCCGAACGGGGCCAATATAAACTTGCCCCCTATGTTTACTACCTGCCAGAACAAGACAAGCCCCTAAACATTGATGACTTGGTTAAAATTTCAGACACCCTGCCCTGGCAGAAAAATATAAAAACAGAGGTGAATCTGGGGTTTAGCAATCATGCCTACTGGTTAAAGATATCCACCATCAATCACTACTCGTTCAACAGCGAATGGGCCCTTGAAATTGCCTACCCATCACTCGACCATGTGGAAGCTTATTTTTACGATGCTAATAACCATCTGGATGCCGCCTATTTCGCCGGTGATCAACTAGACGTAGACAACAAAATCATCAACCACCCCCATATCGTTTTCCCACTAATATTGCCTGCTGGCGAGGCCTATACCCTGTATTTACGCGTACAAACCCAAGGAGCCATGCAGGTGCCGCTCACCCTGTGGCAATGGGACGAGTTTAACTTTCAAACCTTGGTGCATTTTTTAATGCAGGGTTTTTTCTATGGCATGGCGCTGCTCATGGCCCTGTATAACAGCGTGGTTTGGTTTGCAGAAAAAAAGGCCATTTATTTATATTATGTGGCTTATATATTATGCCTAACCTTGTTTCAGTCCTGCCTAAATGGCCTGGGTTTTCATTTTATATGGCCCGAACACCCTCAGTTAAATAACCTGATTATCCCCACATCTATTGCCTTAATACTGGCCTCCATTAGTTACTTTATTAATGACTTTTTTAACGCTCAAGTGACTATCCCAAAATTTCATATAGTACTTAAAACAAGCGTTTACCTTTATTCCATTCTTGCCATAGTTTGTATCTTTTTACCCTATGCCATTGCCGTAGAACTCATGGCCACACTCGCTATCCTGACCGTTGCGCTGGTGATAGTCCTTACCGCCTACATGCTCAAAATTAAACATCCCAGCTCAACTTATTTTTTCCTCTCCTGGCTGGTATTAATTTTTGGCGCAGTATTATTAGCCGGCAACAAATTTGGATTTTTCCCCATCAATACTTTTAGCGAATATGGTTTGCAAGTAGGGGCTGGGCTAGAAATGATGATTTTATCTTTGGCCTTGGCCGATCAATTAAACAAAACTCAAAAAAGTAAAATTCATGCACAACAGGATTCTTTAGAACTGGCTCACCAGGTAAATAAAGAGCGCGATAAAAGCCTGGCCATGGAGTTAGAAAACTATCGACTTGAAAAAGAAAATTCGAATAAGCTTGAGCAACTAGTGAGTGAGCGTACCGAAGAATTAAACGTGGCCATGAAAAGCTTGTCCACGGCCCATGACAAATTAAAAACCGTCAGTGTCACAGATGCTCTCACCCAGCTATATAACCGCTATTACTTTAATGAGCACTGGCGCATCGAACACAAGCGCGCCTACCGCGAAAAAAGTCATCTCACTTTAATCATGCTAGATCTGGATCATTTTAAACAGGTTAACGATCATCATGGTCATCCGGCGGGTGATATGTGTTTAAAGGAATTGGCCAACTGTATATTGCAACACGCCGCTCGAGACTCTGACATTGTCTGTCGTTATGGCGGGGAGGAGTTCATTATTATACTGCCTGGCACCGACCAGGAAGGAGCCATGGGGGTAGCCGAAGCCATTCGACAACAAGTTGCAGCGCTTAAACTGCAATGGCAGGGCAAGGACACTCCGCTAACGGCAAGCCTCGGAGTGAGTTCACTGATTCCGCAAAACAGCCTTAATCAAGACCGACAAATAATGATTAATCAGGCTGACCAGGCCATGTATCAGGCAAAAAAACTGGGCCGTAATCAGGTGGTTTTATTTAGCACCATGCCAGACCCTGCTACAGACACAGCTGAATGAATGCCTGTTAATATCTGAGTCATCTTGTTTTTCTATGGGCTGTACACCTCTACCCGATTACGCCCAGAATTTTTAGCTTTATACAAAGCATTATCGGCAAGGCTTATTCTGTGCTCCACTGTATCGTTATTTTCAAATTCAGATATACCAATAGAAACCGTAACCGCAATACTTTTGTGGGCGACTATAAACTCCACATCACAAATGGTGTGACGCATGCGCTCGGCCACCAACTGGGCATCATCTAATTTGGTATGAGGGAAAACAACCACAAATTCTTCACCACCATAACGAAAGAAAATATCCTGATCACGCAATAGTTCGGTAATACGATGGGCAAATTCAATCAATACCGCGTCACCCACCAGGTGGCCATGGCCATCGTTGATTTGTTTAAAGTGATCAATATCCATGATGCCAAGAGTTAAACTCTCTTGGTAACGCTCTCTTCTGTGTAATTCATGATTCAAGCCTTCCATGCCAAAACGTCGATTATAAAGCCCGGTTAAATAATCCCGTGAAGCCAATTCCTTAATTTTTTCAAGACTCAAACTTAAGGCCTTGGCCAGCTCGATGGAGCGATATTTTTTTTCAATGGACTCCACAAAATGTTCGGTAGCCGAAGCCTGAAATGCCGAGGTGACGATGCCCACCACCACAATGCCCACCGCCAGATTCACATGAGCAAAGTCCCCTAGCCAGATATAAAAAATAAACGCAGGAGAGATAGTGGTTGTAAAAAATGCAAAATAAGCCGCGCGAATGGGTATCAGCACCACAGCAGAAAAAGAGCCCACCACCACCAACATCACAATATTATATAACTGCCCCTGTAGCTGCGGCGTGTAAAACAAAATGATGGACAAGCCCCATATAAAACCCGATATCACCAAACCGAATATATGGCCCTGACACCAAAATTGGCGGTTATCATGGCTAATGTCTTTGTTAAGATACAGGGTACAAAAAAAGACCAGAGTAAAATCAACCAACGCCAATGCACTCAACCAGCAAAGCACAATAGGCATGGCAATATATTCAGACATGAGAAAAGCGAAGTAAGCCCCGGAGCAGGGACCTGCCACATGCAAGATACGTTTGCGGATAATGAAAATACGCACCTGCTCTTTAAAAACAGCGCGCTTAAGCCGAGGTTCATCAATCTGATGGTTATCGGCCAGTGATAACTCATCTTTGAGTGTGCCCATCAACAGGCCCTTTCGGTGAATACTCTAAATTATAGTTAATATTATTTTGACTGCAATGGAGCGAAGCTAGCACCAGCGCTTGAGGGTGTTTAAGTGGTAACACCCAATCGCTCAGGAAGTTTTAATCTAGGCCATGCTCTTTTACTATGGCTTCATAGCGACCACTGGCTTTAAGCTTATCTAGCCCAATATTAAACGCACTAATTCGCTCTATATTACTTTTATCTTTTTTCGAAAAGCCCAGATGAAAACGATTTATATTTAGCTCGGGTTCCAGCACTTCAATCACATCATTATTAATATTGTAATGACTCTTCGATTTATTAATTAAACTCTTCACACTCATCTCCTCTGAAGCCAACAGATCAAGACGATTTGCATAAAGCATTTCCAACCCTTGTTTATGGGTATTAACTTCTGTTTTATTCAAGAAGTCAGCCTGGTCAAACTCATCTGAAATCGCCGATCCTCGCAGAAAGCCAACCTTGTAAGGAGCTAAATCGACTATTTTTTTATAAGAAAGATTGCGGCTCTTCTTAGCAAATATCATCATGCGCACAGCGCCATAAGAGTTGGTGTACCCGAACCATTTTTCTCTTTCCTTAGTATGATAAATTTCGCTGGCACCATTGCAGCGCTCACCTTCTTTAGCCTCCACCACCACCCGTTTCCACGGCAACCAGCGGCGAATAACCTGATAGCCTTGCAATGCAAACGCCTCATCTACAATTTGTACTGCATAACCATGTTTAGGCAGATCCTGTCCCGCATAAGGAGGCCAATTATCCAAGGTACATAGAGTTACCGTTTTTTCCGCGGCATTGATATGGAGTGATAGAGACAAAAGAATGAAGGCAAATAGCTTGGCCACTTTTTGCACCTGTTGATAAATGAGAACAGCCATCAATAAGTCTAGTAAAGTGGGTAATAACTGCCAGTAATGAAGTTACCACTAGAGAATTAGGATAATAGAAATTAAAAAGCCCAACCTTGTAAGGTTGGGCTTCGGCGCTGGCTTCAAAGGATCTCTGACCAGTATTGGCAAAGTATCCTAAAGAAAAAGCTTAAAGAATCTTCTCTAATACTTTCTCAAGTTCACCCACAGTACGGTCGATATTGTGCAGCTTATCTAGACCAAACAAACCTAAACGGAAAGTTTTAAAATCGTCACCTTCATCACATTTAAGCGGCACACCGGCGGCGGCTTGCATGCCTTGCGCAGCAAACTTGCTGCCGTTTTGCATTGCTGCGTCGGTGGTGTAATTAACCACCACACCCGGTGCTTTAAAGCCTTCGGCCGCTACCGACTTAATGCCTTTGCTTTCTAACAAGGCACGAGCTTTAGCGCCTAGCTCAATTTGTTCCGCTTTTACTTTTTCAAAGCCGTAGGCTTTGGTTTCTAACATGGCATCGCGGAATTTGGTTAATGCGTCGGTCGGCATAGTCGCGTGATAAGCATGGCCACCATTTTCGTAAGCTTGCATGATTTGGTGCCACTTTTTAAGGTCGCAGGCAAAGCTGTTACTGGTAGTCGTTTCTAACAAAGCCAAGGCATCTTTGTTTAGCATAACAAGAGCGGCACAAGGAGACGCGCTCCAGCCTTTTTGTGGCGCGCTAATTAAGATGTCTACACCGGTTTCTTGCATATCTACCCAAACTGTACCGGAGGCGATGCAATCCAATACAAACATGCCACCCACAGAATGAACGGCGTCGCTTACGGCTTTAAGATAGTCATCTGGCAAGATCATGCCTGAAGCAGTTTCTACATGAGGGGCAAATACAAAGTCAGGCTTTTCGCTTTTAATGGCGGCAACCACTTCTTCGATAGGGGCTGGAGCAAAAGCCGCTTGTGGGCCATCTTCTATGGTGCGGGCTTTTAATACAGTGGTAGACGCCGGAATGCCGCCCATGTCGAAAATCTGACTCCAACGGAAACTGAAAAATCCGTTACGAATCACTAAACATTTTTTATCCACAGCAAACTGACGAGCCACTGCTTCCATGCCGTAAGTGCCGCCACCGGGAACCACTACCACAGCTTCAGACTTGTATACGTCTTTTAGAGTGCTTGAAATATCGTTCATCACACCCTGAAAGGTCTGTGACATGTGGTTTAAGGAGCGGTCGGTGAAGACTACTGAATATTCTAAAAGACCATCTGGATCTACGTTGGGAAGTAAGCCGGCCATGAAAATGTCCTATTTTTTGGATTGTTGTCAGTTTAGAAGCCAAGACGAATTAGTGGTAGTAATGCTTTAAGTCTACCTAGAGCATTTACTGATGCCTGGCCAATAACGGGTCTAAAAACGGTTAATCGTTGTTGGCGGGTATTAGAAATGAGTCCATTGCCCGTGTAAAGAGGGTTTTGGCGGTATAAGGGCTTTCAAGAAGAAATGTGTGTTGCAAAGAAGTGAGTGGTTATATTGTGTTCAGATTTAATTTTTAACTGACAGTCACGCTGTGGATAAATATGAGCTTGGCCCTGTATTGCACAATCCAATACAAGGCTAACTCTGTTTAAAGGTCTAACCTAGTTCGCTGCCGTCTCTTGCTGGGATTCAGCTATTTTAGCTAGCAAGGCATTAATCAAAGGCTCCACTGGGATATCTTTTTCGTTTAGCGTTAGCTTACCATCAACCAGTGTCGCCACACTCACTAGGGTGCCGTCTTCAAGTTTTATAAACCCTTGCTGCATTAGAGGGTCAATCATGTTGGCTGCTGGCGATTGTAATATGGCATTACTATCGGCCTTGATTAACATCTGAGCTGAAATCGCTTTCACCGCCACCTTGGGGTCCACCAGCTCCGCAAGCTCAACGCCTTCAATGCCATTAAACTCAACATCCAGATCAGCCAACCAGTCTCCTCCAAATGCGTTTACTTTAACTTCTTGGTTTAATTGCAAACCAGGTTGAAAAGTCGCTTCTAGCAATTCATTAAAATACTCATCGGTTGCAAATGAAGCTGGATCAACATTTTCAAGATGGGCCTGTAGGTTTTCCATCAAATCAGCTGACTCCAATGTAAAACCGTTCAAATTAATATCATAGCTGGCTGATGTTAAAGGCAGTGGTGAACTAATACTTTCAACATTATAAATAACATTGGTATTAATTTTGTTATCGATAATCTCGCTAATGGCAGCGATAGACATGTTGGTAAAACTCGCATTGCCCTTTTCTGAACTCACAGTTAATTGCCCCACATTCATTGCAGACTCACCCAGCTCAATCCCAGATGAATGTTCCTTAATATCAGCATTGGCAGTAATGTCGGAAAATTCGGCATTGAAATTCGGTGCTTTAATATTCGAGCTAGCAATAGACAGGGAAAAACTTGCAGAGGTCCCATCAATATTACCTTGTGCCGATATTTCCATAGGGGCAAGGTTAATACTTAGGTTTTCTTCTTCGCTAGCAAAATTAAACTCAGCCGAAGACAAAACACTATCGTAATTCCCCATGGCATTGGCATGAGAATAACCCGTCAATAAGGTGCCCCCTAACTGCTGCGTTATAAACGTTTTAACTTCTTCAGGCGCATCTACTAGCGATATTTTGTCCTGTGAATATACTTCAAACAATAAAACGCCAAACTCACCCGATGTAATAGGGGCATGGGTTAGATTAGATTCTACCAAAAATGTAAATGGGGGGATCTCGTCTGCGGCATTATCGAAGGTCATATTTAGGCTAACCTTGGATTCCAGATAACCTCTTTCAAAAGTCGCATCTGAAATGGTCAAATGCTCAATTTCATTTTGAGCAACAGCCAGTTCTGTTTGAAACTGCTTTTCTGCAATTTGGCCCAAAATCCATGGGCTGGCTAAACCTAAGGAGGTCAATAATACGGTAGAAATTAGTAGAGGTTTGCGCACAATTAAATCCATTTAGTGAATTAAAAACCGGCATTTTAGAGTATTCATTAATGATGTAAACCGAATTAAGTAAAGTTTGATAATTGGCTTTGTTTTTTAGCTCGCATCATTACCTATTGTGATATTAATCTCCCGAGGGCACTCTATAGCACAATACATCTTTAGGAAAAAATCATGTTAGATGCAACTCAATTAAATAAAGTATGCGCTGATAAGCTTCCCGGACATATGGGAATAGAGGTGACTCACGTAAGTGAAGAAAAGTTAATCGCAGAAATTGAAATTAAACCCCATCACATGGCACCCAATGGCTTTTTACATGCGGGCACTGTCGTGACGTTAGCAGATACATCTTGTGGTAATGGCTGCTTATCAAACTTACCTGATGGAGCCTCAGGTTTTACCACCATTGAGCTTAAGTCTAACCATTTAGGCACCGCCACACAGGGCACCATAATATGTGTTGCCACCCCTGCTCACTCAGGCAGAACCACTCAAGTATGGGATGCCACCGTTACCCACAAAGAAACAGGGAAAACCATCGCGTTATTTAGATGTACACAAATGATTCTTTATCCTCGCCCCAAGAGTTAAGCTGCGGCTATACGGTTTAATGAATGAGTAAGTTTAGAAAATAAAATTTACTCACTTATAAAAGTCCATAAATCATAAAACCAATTAACCCCATCCACACACTCACACCAATGCAAAACACCACTAATGCAGTTTTCTGTTGACTCTCTTCCCTGGGTTTAATGCCTTTAACACGCATAGTGAGTTGCGCGGTTAAATTTACCGAGGCAATGTTGGCCACCAATAAATACGCCGCACCTTGAGCATATTCAAAGGCGTTTAAGCCAAGGCAAATTCCCAGGGTAACGGTGGGCGGCAATAACGCCACCGCCACCATCACCCCCACTAATACCGAAGACACCCCAGTGGTAATAGACAGGGCCGCCGCCGCACCTGAAGCCAATGCCAGCGCCAAACTATCCATACCCACCGTAGTGCGACTGAGTAACTCATGAGTAAAGGTAATGTCAGGGTAGAACCAGCCCACCAAGATAGAAAGTCCAAGAGCAAAAGAGATGCCCATCAACAGGGTTTTTAACGAGCCTAAAATAGCGCTGACTTTTCCCAAGGTAGTGGCCAATGAAAGTGATAAGTTTGGCCCCAGCAAGGGAGCAATCACCATGGCGCCAATGATCACCGCCACGTTATTTTCAATTAACCCTATGGCGGCTACTATAGTGCTTAAAAATACTAGCATTAAATAATGGCCATCTACCTTGCCCTGAGCACTTAACTGGTTAAGCAGCGCTTCACGAGATACGGTACTTTGTTTGGTTTTTTCGCTGTGCTCAAACGGCAGCGCAATTTCCAATGGGTAGGCCACCACCCTAAAGTTACTTTTACCTTCCATTAAATTTTGCAATTGATCTAAAATCTTTTGAGACTTGGATTTTTCAACCAGAATTTTAATGGCAATTTGTTTGTCGCTTTTGCTGCTAAGCCAATAATCCTTGGCTTCACTTTGTTTGGCGATGCGAGTAATGGCATCTTCGTTGGTAGGGGGAGCCACGGCTTCAATGGTAATCATATAAACGCCAGTATCATTTTATTTTTATAAAGAGTAACTCAATTAGGTTGTTCAGAACATTAACCTATTAGTGATTTAAGTGGTGGCATTATATTTTAAATGTTATTCAAATATATTAAAAAATATAGTGGCCTTCCCTTTTCCTAATCAGGAAGGCCTTCTCATTTACCCTAACATTAACCCTGCTAGTAGCCCGGATGAGTGGCCACAAATCCGTCACTGCCCACCATGATTAATTGATTGCCATCCCAGAACACATCATGAATTTGAATTTCCCCATGGAACTCAGCCTCACGGCCACCGCGGGCAGTTTCAGTGACAAAATCAGTGGTGGTGACCAAACTATTGCCAGTGGTACTTATAAATTTATCGCCATCGTGAGTTAACACGCTACTGGATAAGGGCGCCGAATTAATTTCACTCCAACTGCTGCCATCATCGCTGGAAGCAATAGAGCTTGTGCCAAATGCGTAAAACCCCCCTTCATATTCATAAAGGCTGGTATAAGTGCCCGGCATACTTGGTGTACTCACATTTAGCCAATCGGTATAGTTGGCCACCGTGTGGTGATAAACCGTGCTGCCTGCCAGCGCAATAATATTGGTGCCGTCACTCTCGATATCCACATAGGATAAAAACGCCGGTTGGTTTTCAATGTTGTCCCAAGGGCTATTGCCGTTATAGGCGATGGTGGCACGGGTGGCCGCCAGAAAATGAGTGCCATCATAGGCCAGCGCATTAATGCCGCCACTGTTGCTTACATCGGCCGCGGCCCAATTGGTACTGTAATCGGCGGGTGCTACAGTTGAGTGACTCATGACCACCGCATTTGAGCTATTACCAAAAAAGCCGCTGTAACCGGCCAGGGTTAAAACATTCCCCACCACTTCAACATCGCTAATACGGCCATTACTCAGGGCAAACGAGGTTTGCAAAGTCCACTGGGCTAGGTCGCTGCTTGTGTACACGCCACCCTCGCTGGAGATGGCCAAATATTGGCTGCCGTCGTGCAACACTTTAATAAATTGTGCCGCAATCACATCGCTTGATGTGTTGCTCCAGCTTAAACCATCACTTGAAATCACCACCTCTAGGTCATCGCCCACGGCGATAAAATCGGTGCCAGTATATTGCATAGAATGAAAGGTAATGGTGGGCGTATTGCTGTAACTGCCTTCGGTCCAGCTGATGCCATCACTTGAGCTAAAGTACTTCAAGCCATCGCCATCACTGTGGGAGGTCACAAACACGCCTTCGGCAAATTCCAAACCGGTGGGACTGGTTAAGTCGGTGATGGTGGCCTGGCTCCAGCTCACGCCATCGGTGGAAGTATGTAACTCTATTACTGGGCCATTTTCACGACTCAGGGCCACAAAAGAAGTGCCATCATGGGTTAACCCCAAAAACTCTTCGGTTTCGCTGCTGCTGGCAGAGTTAGCGGCCCAGCTGGCGCCATCGTCGGTGCTCACCTTCATGCAACCAGTGGTGGCGGTCACCACCAGTTTGTCATTGCCAAAGGCTATGTGTTGCAGGTAGTTATCGTTTTCCACACCGGTATTACACATGGCAGTGGTTTGATCCGATACCGTCCAGCTATCACCATCACTGGAGATTAAAACCGCCGTTTGGCCAATGGCGTAAAACTGATTATTGGCAAAAACAATCTTATCCATGGCGCCCCCGGTTGGGCTAAAACTCTGTTGCCAGCTGGTGCCATTACTCGACGTTAATATAACGCCAGCGGCACCGGTGGCCACAAATTGGTTGGCACCAAAGGCCACCGAATAAAGGTCGTAATGGGTACCCGAATCTTGCGCGGTTTTGTTGGAGCCATCCAGTGCCGAGGTATAAAGTGCACCACCTGTTCCCACCAATACCATCTGACTGCCATCACTGGCGGCGGAACTTAAACGAGGTGCATGATGGGTAATGTCCATGCGCACATCACTAATGGTGGTGACTTCCTCACTCTCGCTGGCACCATCATCGTTAACCGACTGCACCATAAAAGAATATAGGTTGCCATTACTGAGCCCGGAAACGGTATGGGGAGAAGTTACCGATTCCACCGCGGTATCACTGCTGCTGACACCGCTGCCCAACTTGTAATAAATATTATAACTGCTGGCCCCTGTGGCATCCGCCCAACTAATGATGGCCAGGGTATCTCCCCCTTTCACCATAACCTTAGCGCTGGCTTGCGGCGGAACTGGAATGCCGTTGGCAGTGGCACTCACTTCGCTGGATATTTCACTGATGTCGCTATTGTTCACCGCGCTCACCGCATAAAAATAGGTATCGCCCTCGGTTAACCCAGTATGGTTATAGCCAGTTCCCACCGCAGTAAAATAAGGATCGCTGCTGGTCACGCCGCTTGAGGTTTTATAATACACACGATAATTTTCAATGCCGGTAACCGGATTCCAGCTAATATTAATGCTCTCCTCAAATCCCGTGGCCGCAACATTGGAAGGCGCGGTCACGGCTGTATCCTGCTGCTGGTTATTATTATTGTTGTCATCATCACTGCCTCCCCCGCCGCCTCCACAGGCAGAGATTAAAAATAAAGAGACACACATCAACAATCCGGCTTTAACAGGCAGGCGCATATTAAATAATCCTTTTATGGCTTATTTAAGAAGTCTTGTTCAATTTACAATTTTTTGAAATGCTAAAAAGAAATGTTAATCGCAGAGGTCTGTTAGATTATTTATAAGGTGAATAAATCATAGTGACTCTAAATTTTAAGAAATCATCTCGGTACGGTTTCCTGGCCGGCCAATAGTTGCAATTGCTCCGTATCTAGAATGGCAA
>ERZ1027231.196-NODE-196-length-28006-cov-32.148152_pt1 | contig 28006 bp, 15 predicted proteins | sample MGYA00520866_ERZ1027231 | MGnify/ENA primary metagenome ERZ1027231 (study PRJEB33311, sample SAMEA4378411) | marine metagenome | biome: Marine biome; feature: Fjord; material: Water | collected 2014-07-20T08:00:00Z/2014-07-... | depth 75 m ...
CAGAGACTTTGTCAGTATCAACCAAGGTAAATTTATTATCTAAATTATTACCCTTAATCGTATTAATACCACCTTCAGCATTAACATCGGTAATACCACTAAAGGTTATTTCTTTCGCTAAAACTTTGTCATTATCAACTAACGTAAATTCTTCGGCTGAGTCAGTACCAGTGATTGAATCATCACCCGTACCACCAGTGACAGTCGCTACATCGCTAAATGTTATTGCATTGGCGGTAACTTGATTATCGCTATTTAGCCCAGTAGAAAGAAGGAATGTATCCGCGTTGTTTGTGCCAAGAACCGTTCCGTTGGTTGCCGTTGCTTTTACGATTGATGTGAAATCAATGCTGTTACCTGTAATAGCGTTATTAGTACCCGATAGCTGCCATTGCTGATTCGCCAAACCAATAATTTCGTTATCACCACCAAGGCCGTCAACCGAAGCAATGTTCTCAAACGTTATTGCATTAGCAGAGACTTTGTCAGTATCAACCAAGGTAAATTTATTATCTAAATTATTACCCTTGATCGTATTAACACCACCTAGGCCGTCAACAGAAGTAATAGCACTGAAAGTTATTGCATTAGCAGAGACTTTGTCATCATCAACTAACGTAAATTCATTGGAGAGCTCTGTACCGTTTAGTGTTCCTGCCCCTCCAGAAACTACACTGGTAAATCCCTGAAATGTTGCTGTTGTAACTGCATCTTCTGAGTCTTTACCTAATATCTCAAACTCAATATTATTAGCAGTAAGGCCAAAGGTATTATTACTAGTGCTAGTAGTCAATTTGGCTGCAGGACTCGTTCCAGTTGCCGTACCCTGATACCCAATAACCCCAGTAATTCCAGCAATATTCAACTCATCAATAACAGTAATAGCACTATTACCAGTCAAGCCTTTGCCTGCTAAGGTAATTTTTTCAGCATCAATATCAGCTGTCAAATTAATAATGCCTGTTGTTCCTGCGGTGGTTCCCTCTGCAATTAACTTTAATTCACCACTAACTGTTATCAATGCATTAACATCAATATCGCCATTAGAAAATAATTCAAGTGTATGTATATTTTCATTGAGTTCGTCATTTATAGCTGACGAAACTGTGATTAGATCCGTTGCCGTCAGCGTTACATTATTACCATTTAATAGACCGACAACAGTACTGGCTTTTATTGATGTTTCTGTATCTTCTCCACTCGCAACAATAGTCAGCGTAGCAGGATCAAGTAAAAGGTTTCCTGTAAGACCATTCTCCGCACTGGTATCAACCGCACCATCAAAGCTAAGCGTCTGTTTACCCGAAACTTCTACATCACCGCCATTACCACTTTGGCTTCCGCCCTTCGCTTCAATGTCGCCATAATAACGGGTGGTTTTATCAGCCCAAACAACTACGTCACCACCATCGCCAGTAGTACCGGCGTTAGCAGTAATCTTAGTGCCTTCACCCACATAGGTTGCTTCGGCATTTTTAACGTTGGTATCTTTACCTTGGTAGCTACCACCAATTTGGATATCACCGCCGCCCTGTTCGCCATCGGCGTTAACAATTGCGCCGCCGGCTAGACCGACCTGGTCACCAAGAATATCGACCTTACCACCCTGGCCAAAGTCACTACTTACATCGATGGTGCCCGTATGAATTACTTGCTTGCCTTCAATGGCTACTTGGCCGCCACTGGTTTGGACTGGAGAATTATTTGAAACAGTTTGATTGTTCGAAGCATCCAATATGCCGCTGTTATTTATATCGTCATTGGAGGTTAGAGTAATGTTAGGAGATTCAGTTAAACCATTAAGGTTAAAGCCTGTCGCCTTGATCATGCCGGTATTGTTAATGGCACGGTCAAACAGTTCAGCTGTTACCTTGGCTGAAATTGCAACTCGGCCGCCCGCACTTAACTCACCATTATTCTCAATTGCTTGATCTAGCCCCAACTCGTTATTAATAACGTCTTCATCAATTTTTACCCCAAGAAAACCTTGCTCATCAAAACTTAGGTACGCTTGCTTACCCGCAGCTAAATTAATATAGCCAAGGTCTGCTTGAATAACACCGTTGTTAATTACCGATTCACCAAGCAGCGTTACGCCGCCATTAGAAGCATGGATTGCACCATTATTGATAATAACCCCTTGGCTATCATCTAAATCTTTAAAGGCAAATTCACCGTTTAAAAAGGCTTCTTTGGCTATCGATAAACTACTTACAATTAATCCTGCGGTATTAATCTGGGCATCCGAGCCAAAGATCAAACCACGAGGGTTAACCAGTATCACCTGTCCATTAGCGTTTATCTGGCCGTTAATTTTGCTGGCGTCGTATTGCAAAATATTGTTCAGGGCAACAGAGCTAGCACCAGGCTGGTTAAAGTTAACCGTTTCGTTGCTATTTACGTTGAAGCTATTCCAATCAATAATTAATTGGTTGCTGTTTTGCAGAATGTTTGTGACATTACCTTGCGCACCGATTGAACCGGAACCATGAGTAATATTACCACCTTGAGGGCCTGCATAGGAGCTTGTGCCCAATAAGGCGTTCGCCAACAAGATACTAGTAAATAGTGTTTTACGTGGTAATGCTTTAATACTCATAATCCCTTACCTCTGAATAAGTCTGCGTTTACTGCTTATTCGCATATTAATTATATTGATACAATTTTATGTTGATAGTTCACAGCTGGTTAGAATGTATACCTAACATTTACAAGCCATTTTCCATTATCGCCGGTATCGGAAAACTGATAATCGTCTTCCGAAAACTGCTTATCAACAAACGAGATGCTTGTATCTACGACTAAATTTTGGCGCCAGTGATATCTAAGTACTGCGCCATACCCACTTACTTCTGCATTAACAGGTACGGTACTTTCGTAGCCATTTAACCTGCCTCCTGCTTTTTCTATAAACATGCCCGCATCTAGTTGATGATCGGCGGCATAGCGCCCACGATAAAATAGATCAACCAAGTTGGTAGTCCATTCTAAGTGGCCAAATAGCCCCGAATCACCAACGAATACAGATGAGGAAAACGCTTTTACTTTATCTGGGCCACCCAAGCTGAATTGTTCATAACTGGGTAATGCTTTATCGCTATAACTACCAAAAGCAAAGAATGAAAGTCTGGATTTATATCGATGGTTAATCGCTAATAAAGTACTGGTATTAAGCGACATGGTATATTTTTCGAAGTCTTCATCAACACGAATTACATCAGCGTCTTTAACATGGCCGGTAAAGGCTGCTACGTTAAATAGAACAGCTGTTCTTAGTGGGCTTATTAAAAAATCCACATTCATATCTAGACCAAAAACATCTGCTTTTTCTGTTCTTTTTTCTTTCGTTTCTGTTGTTGCCAGAATAAAGCTTGAATCAACTAAGGCGGTCTTTTTATTGGCCATTAGTTGCATCTGCAGATTAACATCTTTACTTGCTAGTACGTTTTGAATTAATGAAAGACCTAAGTTCTCAGTCTTACCTTCTACCGCTACCGGTATACCACCACCAATATCACGCAATGCTGAATATATATTTTGATCATAACCAAAGCTGATGCGCGTACTCGGCAATACGATTGGGAATTGGTAATTAATAAAACCTAGCTTTGTTTTTTCTGGATTAAACGCATAAAGAAGGCCCATAGATAAGTTATCACCATAACCCATAGGATTACCCCAAACGAGAGAGGTCATAAGGCGATTCTTACCGGTTAGCTCGGTGCCGTAGTTATCTCCAGAAACAGAGACCGAACCCCATTTTTTTTCCACATCGATAATTAGGTTAGTTTCACCAGGCTCATCCCCAACTTCAAATAGACCTGATTTCACGGTCAAACCAGGTAGTAAACCCAAGGTATAATAAGTATTGGAAATATCGGTTGTTACGCCTTGGCCGATGTAAGCCTCAAAAATATCAGCAATTACCTCATCGCTATAGGCAAATTCGTCATCACTATTAATTTTTACTTTACCCAGCACACCACTTTGCAGCGTTAACTGAACAACACCATTAGCATTTGAGAAATCTTGCTTAGGTACATAAACCGATGACATGATAAAGCCCTGCCCACGGTAAAAGACTTTTACTGTATCAGCAATTTGACCCAGTTTATGGAAGGTAAGTCCTCTAGAGCGGTAAATATCGGATAGCTGTTTTAATAGGATATGATCTTGAGATTCATTCAGCCTTCCGCCATTTGTAGTGTAGTAAAGGTCGGAAATACTATCAGCCAAGGCAATTAACTGCTCTGTCGAGAAACCATTAGTACCCATTGGGTTATAGTTTGTCTTCTCTTTCAGTTGTTGCTCAAGTAGATCATTGGCCTCGTTATTATAAAGCTGAATATTCTTGTTATCAGGAATATTAATTTCAATCTTATTAACCCACAGCATTTCTGCCCGGCCTACTTTATCAGCAATATTATTGAAGCAAAAATTATCGCTTTCATCAGTTTCTGAATCATCACCTTCAATAACAGATAAGGATAAAGATAACTGGGTAGTATCCTTAATGCGATACCACTGCGCCTTTATCGGGCAGTTAAGGTCAGATGAGTAAAATTCTTCTATATCATCAGAGACATTTTTTAAATTAGCTGCAATTGACTCTAGTTTCGCTAGGCCAATTTTTTCTTTAATCTCTTTATTCGCTAGGCTGATATCAAATGCAAGGTTAAATATCTTCGTTCGCTGGTGATCAGACAGGGTGCCTTTTCGCTCCACATCCATTTCCGGAAAGAGCTTAGTTAAATATTCAGAAAATTCAGTTAAGTCTTCTTCTGAATACTGAACAGGGTCACTATCACCATATAAGGAATCGATAACTTTCGGCGCCAGCTGGTAAAAACCAAAACCTGAGTAATCCGTTTCTATCTGATTATCGAGATAGATACCCCACCCCTGAAAGCTACCTGCTTGAATTTGGTTATCAACTTTATCAACTTCAATTATTTGGCTTAAATTGCTTTCAATAGACCAAGCTGACTGCAAGCAAATTATCCATAATATGCAGCATGCGTATAGTTTTTTCACGTCATTTCCTACTTAGTCAATTCTACTTTTCTAACGGCCCTAAAGCCTGTTACAGCTAAGTCATCAGCACTATAGTCCTGTAGTGCTAAGGCATCGCAAGTTTCCATCGGAGTTTGTTTCGAACCGCCTGCAGCTCGATACTTACCACGATCTAATACTAATTCTTGTGCATTACCAATGTGGCTAATAAGCCCCCAACCATTAGGTTGGCCAATATCTACTGGCAATAATCGAGCACCTTTTACTAACCCTCGTGAATTTAGCTGACAGTTTCTATTATTATCTAGATCTCTATTTCTTGCTTTTGCAGCATGTAACCATTCCTGGTGAGTTGGCAGACGATAGCTAAATCGTGTTTCTTCACTCAACCAAGTTAAGTAGCCATTAACCTGCTCTGGGGTGTAACCCGTTGCAGGCAAGTGATAACTTTTCTCTTTTGGCATATCGCATGCTTCAGTAGCCTTGCAATACTCTGCCATTTGGCCCTGAGAAACTTCATACTTACCAATTGAATAAACCCCAAGGTTTACGTGCTGCACAACGACCAACTCAGGCCCACGAACAGCCAAATCACTTACCAGCCTGTCTGAACAGGTATAACGTCTGCCTTTACCGGTAAATGCAGGAGAGCAAGAATCAAATGGACGAATAACCACACTGTTAAGTTCAGAAACATAGCTAGGGAATAATTTCTTCGCAGTTAACAAAACCGCTTCCGCTGCATTAGGATCGGTTTCACCGTATAAACGAATACATTGCCCTAGATTATTAACATGTGCTTGGTTACCAAGAAAAACGTCATTTTTAATAGAGCGATAACTTTTATTAAGCTTGGTCAAAGTTCTTTGCAAAGCTTTCATATCATAAGCAAAGCGACCGCCAGCTACTGCTAACTGATCAGAACAACTGTCTACTTGGCGAGCAATCGCTTCATTCTTAATTGCGTAAGACTTTAAACTAGACTCCCGAGCCAAAGCACTGTTTTCTGCTCGCTGAGCTTGCCACTTACGCGTCAATAACTGCTGAGTCGGTTTGATTTTGCTATTCGAGTCATTAAACTGGCGAGCTAAACCAATCATTTTTTGTGCACCAGCAAAATCCAGGATATAAATTTTGTCTCGGGCTTGAGCAAGATATACGTTCGATACTTTTTGGTGATAGCCTGTTAGCCAGTTATCAACCGCCATTTTGTCAGCCGCAAACATCGCTTCAGACTCTTGTATAATGGGCTGTATAAATTCTTGTGGATACTCCACTGAAAAGTCAGTAAACCACTCAGTAGGCTGATAGACTTCACCTAATGCTGAAATATTACTACTTACGGACAACTGCCATTCCAAACTATCAGAAGATGATGAAACAAACGCATGCTGGTCTAGTGTTTTCTTCAGGCGGGTCGCTTGTTTTTCATAAGCTTCTATTTGCAGATCAAGCTCATATTTGACTTTGTTTATCGTTCTGTTCTTAGCTCTTTCTTCAGCAATACGCTGATTTTCAAGTTCAATAGCTTTCTTAGAAGCTATTTTCTCTTGTTCAATAAGCTCCTGCTCTTTAATCAAAGCTTGTTCTTTAATTAGAATTTCTTGCTGCTGTTTGTAATACAGAGCCCCACTTGCGCAAAGGGCTAATACCAAAGTGGACAGCAATATCTTTGCGGTGCGCCCCAGCTTATTTCGCTCTGGTAAGAAGTCATTAAGAAACTCATCTACCGTTTGGTAGCGGTCTTTACGTTCAATCGCAACAGACTTTTGTAGAGCTTTTGCCTGTCTACGCTTTAAGCCTTCAACCGCCGGCAACTTATGGCTTTTAGCGACAACTTTATTTGAGGGTGTCTTGCCGTAAGGGTGTCGTCCGGTTAACACCTCGTAAGCCACACAACCTAAAGCGTATACATCATCACTTTTACAAGCATCTTGGCCGTTATGCATTTCTTTACTAGCATAGGCTGGAGTCAAGGCGTTTAACGTCGATGCATCGAACATCGTATTATCGTTACTACCTGCTTCACCTTCACCAACAACCAGAGGTCCAGTGCCAATTTCAGATACTGCTCGCGCAATACCAAAGTCAAATACTTTGGCAACCTTGCTGGAAGTATAAAAAATGTTTCCAGGTTTAAAGTCTGAGTGAACAATATTATGCTTATGTGCTTCTGCTAACGCACCACCCACTTGACGAATAATATTCAGCGCATCTTCGCGCTTAAAACCTTTTTTATTACGCTTAATAATGTGATTTAAATCTTCACCACGCAACAGTTCCATGGTCATGAAAACCGTTTCACCATCACGGTCAAAATCGTATACACGTACAATATTAGGATGAGCTAGCTTTTGACTTTTCTGAGCTTCACGCTGCAAAGCGATAAAAGCAGAAGGATGATCTTTAAAGGCTTCATTTAATAGCTTAACCGCAACCCAAGGGTTTTTATCTTGCGCCTCGACCTTTCTTAAATCTTTTGCGCGATATACCGACCCCATACCGCCCGCCCCTAATTTTGAGGCAAGCATGAATCGTTGATTAATTATTTTAAGTTTGCGGTTTTTACTTTTCAGCCCTTTAACTTCTTCATTGGTACGATAAATTGCATCGGTTAAAGAAGCGCCAGTAGTAGAACCTGTGATAGAGCCAGTAATTGAACCTGTTGCGTCTGCACGAGAGATCGACAAATCTGAAGCGATTTGAGTCGCGTCGTCATCCGCTGGACTGGCTATTTGAGTTTTATCATCATTAGCAATAGGAAGGTTAACCGAACGAGAGCGTACACGAGTGTGATCACCTGCAAGTTGGTTTTCATTATTCCGCTTGTCGACCTCCGGCACAATGCGCCTCTTGCCTTGAGCAAGCTGGGTCGCATCATCGAGCTCAGTCTTATCAGCCTCTGTACTGATAGAATCTTTAAGAACAACCGTACCATCTTCCAAGCTCTGGTCATTCTTTTTATTTTTAATCTCTGTTTCGTCTGACACGTCAAAAACTTCCTTATTTGAGCGGCCTAATACTTAGGTACTACTTATGTTTATTTTTTAGACATAAGCTATATTTATGCTGAGAACAATACCAGAAAATGAAGCTGTAATGTATCTAAAAAAGCAGAAAAACATTTTTTTGCTAGTTCACTAGTACAAAAATATCAAAAAAAAAGGTAAATATTTTTTTTAATGTTATCATCTGAAATATCACGTGAAGCGTTTAAACACTCAATTTATTGTGAAATGGATTTCATGAAGTTAATTTTTAAAATTATAAATAATCCTTCTATCGGTGCTCCGTCAGATAAGTGTAAAGTCTTTGATTCGAGCTCTGCTATCATCGGCCGCAGCCAGAATTCTGACTGGGTATTACCCGATCCTGACCGTTTTATCTCCTCTAAACATGCTGAGATAATGCTGCGTGACAACCAATTTTATTTAAAAGACATAAGCTCTAACGGCGTTATCAATGGCCTAACGGATGAAGCCATCGGTAGTAATCAAGAGCTACACATCACCAATGGACAAACCTTCTTAATTGGCGAATATTTGATTCAAGCTGAACTAGAAGGCGTTGCAGGACAGTCACAGCCTCAAGCTACTCAATCACTTGCTAGCGAGCATGCCGATTGGGACAACCAGATGGATGACTTCTGGGGCAATAGCACAGACCCACTTGATCTACTTGCTCCTAGCCAAGCCCCTACTAGCCAATCATCATTCGCATCCAATGCAACGAATGATACCGGTCCATCTTTGGCCGATAGCCTAGAGCGAACCCCTGCCTTTAAACAGGCGATGAGTTTTACTAGCAATACGACGGCAGAAACTGAGCCTGATTTTATGCAGGCACCTCAAACAAATGCTACCCCTGAAATGGATTCGGGGATTCCTGAGAACTGGGATAATACAAGTTTTTCTTTTCCAGAGCCTGTAGCCGCGCCTAAAGTAGAAGTGTCTAGAACAGAAGTACCAAGAACAGAAGTACCAAGAGCAGAAGTACTAGCAGCTCAAGTACAAGCAGAACCATCTAGTAATAAAGCACTAGAAGGTTTTGACGATGACGATGATTTCTTTTTAGGCTTAGCTGAAGACAGTTTTTTTAGTGACCCCGTTCCTGAAGTTATTCCAGAAGCTATCCCTGAAGCTACCCTAGAAGTAGCTGCTGAAATAATATCTGAGGCTATTCCTGAACCAGCGGCAATTATTCCTGCAAAAAAACTTGATCGCCCTGCCAGCACTAGACCCCGCAAAAGACAAACTGAAGACTCTCCTTCTGCTGTACAAAATACTTCTGCTGTACAACAAACTAGTCCTGCCACACAAAAAACTAATGCCAATCTATTAGAAGAAGCTCAACTAGCATTTGAGCAACAGGGTCTAGATAAAAATTTATTAACGGAAGATGTGGCCAGTCAGTGGCTAGCCCTTATGCCAACAGTTATGCAAGGCACTCTAGAATTGCTGCAAGCAAGAGCAGCAATTAAAAATGAGTTTAGAGTCAGTAAGACTTTATTAACGACTGCTGAGAACAATCCCTTGAAATTTTCAGTTAATTCTGCAGATGCGATTCAATCTTTATTCCAGCAGAATCGCCCTGGCTTTCTGACTAGTGAGCCAGCTTTTCAGCAAGCATTTAAAGATATTAACCAACACCAATCTGCTTTATTGCATGGCGTTCGAGTTGCCATGATGGACTTATTAAAACAGTTTGATGCAGAATCCTTAGAAGCATCGTTTACCGACTCGAACAAAAGCAGTGGTTTTTTAGATAAGCTTAATTCTTCTAAATCGGCCCAGGCCAAGCTTTGGCAGCAATACAAAGATCTCTATAAGAGTGAATATAAGGTAGATTCTGACGACAGCTTTCAACGAATATTCGGTGAAACCTTTGCCCAAGCCTACGATGAATTTAGCTCAAATGAATAAGTTGGATTAACAAAACATGAAATATTTAAAATATAAAACACTGACAAGTTTGATGCTGATAGCCCTATCTACTTGCATTGGCTGTACTACGGTAAAAAAAGAAGGCGTTGATGCTAACTTTGAGATTATAACCTCAGACTTCATTAACCCTGACGATAAAACAGAAAGCCGTCCATTAAATATCTCTCTCTTTTATCTAACGGATACAGAGAAATTCTTGCAGGCAGATTATTTTGATTTATTTCAATCAGATAAAAATCCATTAGCAGAGACATTAATACACCAATCAAATGTTGTGGTAATACCAAATAGCAGTAAAAAATACGTTGAAGAAGTACCAAAAGATGTAAGAGCTGTAGGGATTATTTATCAATTCAGACAGTTAGATAAGTCTCAATGGCGCGCCGTAGTCGATACACCTGAAACATGCTTCCTAGGTTTCAATTGCAAATCGGTATTAAACAGTTCAAAAATATTTATCTCTGTTGATGAGTTAAATACTAAAACAAAATTAGTTGATTAAATTATGTCTAGAGAAAATAAAGTACTGTGGAGCGAAGGATTATTCATTAAACCTGCTCACTTTCAACAAAATGACCGCTATTTTGAATCTTATATTAATAAGGTAAGACAGCTAAGTGGTTCTTATGGCTGGGGCTTTGATGAGTTAACTATTGATAAGCAGTTATTAGAGCAAGGTAAAATTGCCATCAAAACGGCCTCTGGCATTATGCCTGATGGAACTCCTTTTAATATTCCAGTAGAAGACCCTGCGCCTGCGCCTATCGATTTGAAAGAAGGCGTTATTAACCAGCAAGTGTATTTGTGCCTACCAATCCGCTCTACTGAGGTTGAGGTTTTTTACCCAGACTCTGAACAGGGCTTGCAGCGTTACACGTCAAAAACACTAGAAGCTAACGACACCTCAAGTAATCGCCCCAGCAATACCACACTGATGGTTGGTGGTTTACGCTTCAACATCATGCTAGAAAACGATACTCGCTCTCAGTACAGCTGCCTATCGATATCAAAAGTAATTGAATGTTCGAAAGATAAACAAATCAGTTTCGATAACAGCTTCATCCCGCCAATAATTAATTGTCAGGCCAGTGATAACCTAGCTGATTTACTGGTAATGACCAAAGATCTATTAACCCAGCGTGGGCTTGACCTCAGCGGCAGAATATCGGCAAGTGCTTCGGGCACCGGTGGCGTTGCAGAAGTCGAAGACTTCTTAAGCTTACAGCTGGTTAATCGCTTTACTCAGCTAATGAATCACCTTATCGGTTTACCAAGACTACATCCCGAACAAGCTTATCAGCACATGGTTATGCTGGTTGGTGAGTTAGCGTCGTTCTCTGAAAAAAGAATTATGCCAAGCCTTGATGGCTATCGTCATGACAACATAGCAGGTGCGTTTACTCCACTGGCTAGCCTTATTAAAGACAGCCTATCATCACTTTCGACTAAGGCTCGCGCCTTTAATATTCCATTAAAAGAACCTAAATACGGCATCTATCGCGCAATTTTATCAGATCCTCAATTGGTTCAGAGCTCAACGTTTGTATTAACTGTTAAAGCAGACATGCCAAGTGAAGAGCTGCAACGTAATTTCTCTAATCTTGTCAAAATTAGTTCTATTGAAAAGATTCGTGAACTTATCATGGTGAGCTTGCCCGGCATTGGTATAAAGCTTCTGCCGTATATGCCAAGAGAGCTGCCGTATCATGATGGCTTTATTCCCTTTGAACTCGATCGTACTTGCCAGTCGTGGCAAGACTTGCAGCATAGTAGTGGCATGGCAATTCATATTGGTGACCAAGTGCCGGGTCTTAAATTACAGCTCTGGGCAATTCAAAGGTAAAATAATATGAGCCAGGATGATCGTTTTTTCCAAGATAACAATGTTGCTGATGATGACGCTGACCGTACGGTATTTATTTCCCGTCCGGCCAGTAATCGACAACGTGGGCGCGCGAATACATCAGCGCCCGCGCAACCTGCATTTAATCAACAGCAGGCATTTAATCAGCAACAAGCAGTACCGCCAGTACAACAAAATAGACCTGTTGCAGATGTCTCTTTGCATTCTGACGTCAATGTTATTGTGTCGGCAGCAACACCGTTGCTGACTCTTGGTATCAATGTTCGCTCGATGAGCCATCATCCTGATCCTAAAGCGCTTTATCAGCAAATTGCTGAAAATTTAAAGACCATTGATTTACAGTTAAAAAATCAAGGGCTGCCTAAAGAATCCATTATCACCGCGCGCTATATTGTGTGTGCTTATTTAGATGAGATGGTTATGTCTACCCCGTGGGGTGGCCAAAGTTTATGGGCAACCAGAAACTTATTAATGACCTTCCACAAGAACAACCAAGGTGGTGCTCAATTCTTCGAGATCATTAAGCTGTTGACTCAAAGTCCTGCCATGAATCTCGACTTGATTGAGCTGTGCTATCTGGTATTAGGTTTAGGCTTTCAAGGACGTTATCGCATTAGTGATACCGGCCAGATAGAAATCGCCAGTATTCAAGATAATCTCTATCAAATAATTTCGACTTACCGCCCTGCACCGATAAAACAACTGTCGAATCATTGGCGCGGTGCAGTTAATGAAAAACAAAAACGACTATCGGGCAGCAAGTCACTATTAATAACTGCGGGACTTTCCTTATTGGTCGCCGTTCTTGTTTTTGCCGGGCTATTAATAATGCTCAACCAAAAATCAGACCCTATTGCGATTAAAGCAGCATCTGTTGCGAGTAACTTACAGCCTATCGTAAGAAATAACCGCCCGATTAAGCGAACAACGCACTTAAGCTATATCCGCGATCAGTTAAAGCACGACATTACACAAAAGAATTTATCAGTTGAGGATATTTCTGGTGGTGTACGCATTATTGTTTTTGGTTCGAAACTGTTTAAGCCATCTACTGCGCAGTTAACCAAGCAAAAAGAGATAACGATAGCCAATATTATTGCGACATTAAAAAACACACCTGGATTTATCCAGATCACTGGGCATACCGATGATATTCCAATTAGAACCTTGCAGTTCCCTTCCAATTGGGAATTATCCAGCAAGCGTGCTAATGGCATCGTAAAACTATTTCAGACTCATTTACCCGATAGAGAAATTGTAGGTGAAGGCGTAGCCGATTCGGCCCCCTTAGTACCGAATAACTCTAGAGAAAATCGAGCTATCAATCGTCGCATCGAAATTAACTTATATACGATATAACTATAATGACTAAATTAAAGAACTTTTTTAGCAGTCCTTGGACTATCGGCATCTTTTTATTAATCATCTTTGCCGTATTTGTATTATTGATTGGCCCACTTATTAGCATTGGTGAATGGACTCCGTTAGCCGATTCAACTAACCAGTGGTTGACTATTTTTGTCGTAGCTTTGATTTGGTTCATCAAACGACTCGTCTCGATTATTCTTGAGAGTAAGAAAGAACAAGGCATGGTCGATGCTATTGTCGAAGACAACTCTGGCGACGATATTAACCAAGAAGAATTAAAAGTATTGCAAAGCCGTTTTTCTGAAGCCATGGCCTTATTGAATAAAGGAACGGGTTTTTTCAAGAAAAAGCTTAATCTTTATTCTCTACCTTGGTACATCATCATTGGCCCACCAGGCAGTGGTAAAACAACAGCTCTAATCAACTCTGGGCTAAAGTTTCCGCTAACCGAAAGCACGGGAAAACAGTCAATTGAAGGTGTTGGTGGTACACGAAATTGTGACTGGTGGTTTACCGACCAAGCAGTGATGATTGATACAGCAGGCCGCTATGTGACTCAAGACAGCAATCAAGAAACCGATAGTAGCGGTTGGTTAAATTTCTTATCGTTATTAAAAAAATATCGCAAGCGCCAGCCAGTAAATGGTGCGTTTGTAACGATTAGTGCCAGTGATTTGCTATTGCAAACACCTCATCAACGTCAGCAGCATACTGCCGCTATTAAAATGAGAATTCAGGAGCTACATACTCAGCTTGGCATAAACTTTCCAATTTATGTGATGATTACTAAGTCTGACTTAATCAGTGGTTTTAGCGAGTTCTTCGCCAACCTTGATCAAGAAGATCGTAAGCAAGTTTGGGGCACGACCTTTGTGCTTAACGACCAAAAACATCCTTGCCATGCTTTCGAAGAAGAGTTTGATTCTTTAGTGCGTCGCCTGCAAGAACAGTCCTTAGATCGTGTAAATACTGAAAAGTCAGTCGAGCGACGCGCATCAATTATTGGCTTCCCAAAGCAACTGCAATTATTAAAAACAGAGCTTAATGAATTCTTGTCTGATATTTTCGAGAATACTCATTATGAAAAAGATGCCTTATTACGAGGTGTCTATTTTACCAGTGGTACTCAAGAAGGCATGCCGATTGATCGCTTAGTGAATCAATTAGCCTATAACCAGCAACAAAGTGCGAACCAAGCAACTGGAAAAAGCTTCTTTATTTCTGATCTATTAATCAAGGTCGCTTTTGCTGAATCCAGCTTGGCGGGTATTGATCTTAAGTTAGAACAAAGGCTGAGTTGGTTGCGCCGTTTCTCTGGTGCGACTATCGCATTTGCAACCCTTGCATTGTCTCTAGTATGGACTGGTGGTTACTTTTATAGCCAAAACTATATTGCTGATGTGGAAAGTAATATCGACCAATCGATATCACAAGCACAGAAAATATCACGCTATGAAAGCTCGCCTATCAGCACCTTAGCTTTACTGAATAATTTAAAAACAGCAGCATTTCCGATTGATGAATTACTACAAACAGAAGTGCGACAAGAAGAAGCGCTAATGTTTACATCTCCTTGGTATGATGACTTTGGTTTATCACAGCAAGAGAAACTCGCTCAACAAACCAGTAATGCCTATGTAAAAACGTTAAAGTCAGCTTTCTATTCTCGTTTAATATTAGAATTAGAAAGTATTTTAACCAAAGGCCAGCTACCTCTGTCTCTTAAGTACATCACCTTAAGAACTTATCTAATGCTGGGGTCAGAAGAGCATTATCAAGCTAATGAAGTTATTGCCTTTTTTAATGAGGTTTGGTTAAAGTCGCAAAGTGCTAGCTTAACTCAAGAGCAGCAACTGCAATTGTCAGAGCATATCACTACGTTATTTGCTAAGCGCCCACTACCGATGCCATTGGCACTGGATGCTCGCTTAATTAACGAAACACGTGCTAGCTTGCAATCAATTAGTTTCGATGAGCAAATCTATGCGCGTATAAAGTCGAAGAATTTTGGCCAAAATAACAGTGCCCTAAGCGTAAAAGGCTTCTCTGTATATCGTGGGGCTGGTAAGTCATTATCTGAGCTGGTATTTATTCGTAAAAGTGGCCAATCACTCTCTGATGCGTTGTCGCCGCTATATACCAAGGCTGTTTATAAAGTACTAGTGGCTGGCGGTATTAATGACATCGCCGACAGCGTTTTAGGTGAAGCATGGGTTTATGGAGAAGACCACCCTGCTATTCAACATATGGACCGTGCTGCCATTGTTGAACAAGTTAAAAATCGCTACCTATACGACTACCGTAAACAGTATCGTGATTTATTAGCCGATATCGACATAATGCCTTTTACCTCTTTCGAAGAAGCGCGTCGCGTATTGGATGTAATGACCTCTCCTGCTTCTCCATTCACAATGTTGATGCAGTCGATTACTGACCAAACACAATTAACCAAGCCTAATTCTTTATTGAAAAAAGCAGGGGATAATGGAGCGCTGCAACAAGCTCAACAGACTCTGGCTAATTTACTGGGCAACTCTTCCGACGATATGATTGGTAAGCTTGCATCGCAAAGAAAAGATATCGTAACTGAAGAGTTCTCCGATATTCATGCACTGGTAAATGCTGATGACGGCGAGCAGCCCGGTAATATTGTGCTAGTCGCAAACTTAGAAGAACTTAAGAAAATTATGACAGCAATTTCTTTTGAGAATGTCGCTGGTGCAGTTCCGCCAGCTCTAGCCGATAAGGTCAGTACAGTTGCAACAAAGATCAATTACCTAAGCGAGAATCAGGCCGATTTATACGTTAAGCCTGTTTTACAAAGCATCGTCTCTCGTAGTCTTTCTTTATCACAAAGTGGGGTAATTACTCACCTGAACCAGATGTGGAAAGATGAAATGCTAGGCTTTTGTAAAACAGCCATTGAAAACCGCTACCCTCTTAAAAAGTCATCAAGAAACGATGTACACCTAGAAGACTTCTCACGCTTCTTTGGCTATACCGGCATGATGGATACCTTCTTTAATACTCACTTAAGAAAGTATGTTGATATTTCAAAAACGCCTTGGCAGGTTCGCTCATCAAAAATGAACCCGATTGTTATTTCTCGTACTGCGCTAAATACCTTTGAAACGGCTGAAAAAATTAAACGTGCTTATTTTCAGTATGGTAATGCTGAGGCAGGTATTGATTTCTCTTTACGCCCGAACAGCATGAGTGCGGCGATCAGCAAGACAAGCTTTAATATTAATGGTCAAAAAGAACAGTACTCTCACGGCCCGCTATTAACTAAAAGAATGTCTTGGCCTGGGCCTGAAGCTGAATTTGGCGTCAGAATCAATACTCAACATACCGATGGATCAAGCAGTAACATGGTTGAAACAGGTGTCTGGGCATGGATGAAGGTACTCAACAAGGTGTCTTTAGCCACCACATCCAAACCAGAGAAGTTTAATTTAGTATTAAACAGTAATGGCTACGATGTACGCTACGACCTTATAGCTGGCACAAGTAATAATCCATTTGCATTATCAAAGAAACTTAAGTTTAACTGCCCTGTTAGAATCTAAAACTGATTTTATTATAGGCATGATTGATTTAATTGATAAGAAAAGTAAAACAAGATAATACGGAATAGATATGAGTAATTTAGGTTTTTTTGGCAAGATTCCTTTGACGGGAGATTTTATTCACCGTCGAATGAGCAGCGTATTTATGAATCGCTGGGATGAGTGGCTAAAGGTCAATATTCTTCATAGCCAGAAAAAACTCGGCGAACGCTGGTTACCTATCTATAGCCAAAGTCCTATGTGGCGGTTTTGTATTGCCCCAGGTGTGATTGATGATAAAGCTTATTTAGGGGTCATGATTCCAAGTGTCGATTCCGTTGGCCGCTACTTCCCTTTAACAGTAGCCCAAGCGGTTGATGTGAAAGCCATTCCTTTTATGCTATCGGATACCGCTAATCAATGGTTTCACAGTATTGAAGATTTATTATTAGACTTGCTAGAAGGCTATGAGCCAAACTTGCAAGTTTTTGATGCAAAAATTGCTGCACTGCAACCCAAGTGGATTGATAGTTTAGCCAGTATTCCGGCTGGCCAAACATCACTGAACAAAACTTTTAATCTACACCTAGAAGTTAGTTCGGCGAGCAGTATTAATCACAGCCTATCTTCGTTAATGCTAAACAATCTATTAGAGTCAAAAAAAGGTTTCACCTTTTGGTGGAATGAAGGTTCAGAAGCCTATCAGCCTAATATGCTACTTTCTGACAAACTGCCGGCTATGGATCAATTTTGCGCTCTGCTTGATGGTAGTTGGCAAGAACACCAGTGGATATCTTTGCCACTAGCAAGCCCTGAAGTTAGAAAATCTGACCGCCCTGCTGATTCTGACGACAAGTCGTTAACCGATATTGTTAAGCCAACTTTAGATAAAGCCGCACAACACGCGCAGCACGCACAGATTGTTAATAAAATTAATAGCAATCAAGTCACGACTGAAGAAGCTGAAGATATTACAAACAACTCGGCTGTTCAAAATTTTGATCTAGGCTCAATCGAAGACAGTATTACTGAAGTACAACAGCCTGAAATAAAGCCACTTAACTCACTGGCGGACCTTCATGTTGATGATGATTTAGATGACATCACAATTTCACCTATGATTTCGGCGCCCTATCGTCGCCCTCATAGTTTCAAAGCAATTCCAGAGTCATTTGGCTTTACTGACCCAGGTAATAGCCGTAAAGAAAATGAAGATGCATTATTACTTAAACCTTCTGCAGGTTTATGGGTCATCGCTGATGGTATGGGCGGACACAGCTTTGGTTCTTATGCGAGTCAGCTTATCGTTAACCGTATTGCGGCGACTGATATCACAGGCAACCTTGAGCAAGCTTTAAATAAAATTCACATCGCGTTGCAAGATGTCAATTCTCACCTAATTGATTATGCCCAACAAAATAACCAAACCGTTTGCGGTAGTACGGTTATTGGCATGGTTATGAAAGGAAAGATGTGCGCCTTCTTTTGGGCTGGGGATAGCCGCTTATATCTAGTACGTGACCAAGAAATCATTACTCTGAGCAAAGACCATAGCGTAGAGCAAGAACAAATTGATAAAGGCTTGATCACAAAAGATGATCCTAACTTTACTGGTAAAAACTTAATTACTCGTGCTGTTGGTGGTGATCACCACCTAGATGTCGAAGTGGCTTATCATCAACCACTACCCGGTGATCAATTCTTCTTATGTTCTGACGGTGTTTATAACGAAATTTCTGATTTAGAAATCGAAGCGATTATCACTATGCCAAATAGCGCGAAAGAGCGCTGTGTAACCATGAACGAAGAAATCATCAGTCGCGCAGCACGAGACAACTTCACGGGTATTATCGTCGAAGTATAAGAAACAATTAACGTATAAAATCAATTTAAATATAGAAAATAAATAAAATTTAAGGGACTAAACAACATGGCTACAATTCAACGCACCGCATTATTCGGCAAGCTTAATCCAGTTATTTTTAAAGCTGCTGAAAGTGCCAGTGTCTTTTGCAAGTTAAGAAACAATCCAACCATTGAAATGGCTCATTGGATTCATCAAATTTTGCAACTTGAGAATACTGATTTACGTAAAATCTTAGCGTATTTCGATATTAACAATGCCAAGCTTGCCGAAGAAGTTATCAATTTCATGGATAACTTGCCGGTGGGTACTCGCAGCCTAATGAACTTTTCAGGTGATTTTGAAGAAACCATCGAACGTGCTTGGGTACAATCTTCATTAGCGTTTAACCAAACTCAGATTCGTTCTGGTTATTTAATCATTGGCATGCTGTCTGATAGAAACCTAAAGAATGTTTTATTCTCTATCAGTAATGAATTCAGCAAGATCAGTGACGAACAGCTTTCTGATCAGTTCGCTAAAATTGTTGAAGGTTCGTGCGAAGATAGTCTTTCTGCCAATGATGGTTTCTCTATTCCTGGCGAAGCCAGCCAAGCAACTGCGCCGCAAATGGGTGGTGGAGAAGCACTTGCACAATATACAGTAGACCTTACTCAGCAAGCCAAAGATGGCAAGATCGATCCGATTGTTGGCCGCGACGAAGAAATCCGCCAAATGGTTGATATTTTAATGCGTCGTCGTCAAAACAACCCTCTGCTAACAGGTGAGGCCGGTGTTGGTAAAACAGCTGTAGTTGAAGGTTTTGCTCACCGTATTGCATCAGGTGATGTTCCACCACCACTGCGTAATATTAAATTATTGTCATTAGACATTGGCTTATTACAAGCTGGCGCAAGCATGAAGGGTGAATTCGAAAATCGCCTGCGTTCGGTAATCGAAGAAGTACAATCTTCAGAAACCCCTATCATCATGTTCATCGATGAAGCCCATACCCTAATTGGTGCTGGCGGCGCCGCTGGCACAGGTGATGCGGCCAACTTATTAAAGCCTGCTCTAGCCCGTGGTGACCTACGAACAATCGCCGCGACAACGTGGGCAGAATACAAAAAGCACATCGAGAAAGATCCAGCCTTAACGCGCCGCTTCCAAGTAGTACAGATTGAAGAGCCAAGCGAAGAAAAAGCCATTTTAATGATGCGCTCCATGACGACTATGATGGAAAACCATCACAAGGTACAAGTTTTAGATGAAGCGATTGAAGCGGCGGTTAAGCTTTCTCATCGTTATATTCCAGCACGCCAACTACCCGATAAATCGGTGAGTTTATTAGACACAGCAGCAGCGCGTGTTGCTGTTAGCCAATATGCAGTGCCAGCGGAAGTTGATGATTGTCGTAAGCACATTCAAGCCTTAGAAACCGAATTAAAAATCATTGCCCGCGAAAGCAGTGTTGGTATTGATAGTTCACAACGTCGCGATAAAGCGCAGTCTGCTTTAACCGATGCGACAGAACGCTTAACCACGCTGGAAGAACGTTGGAACACAGAAAAAGACTTAGTAACTACTATTCTAGCGTTACGCGCAAAACTGCGTGACGATAACCACAGCGTTGAAGGCACTGGCTCTGAACTAGAACATCAAGCCGACCTTGAAGCTGACTCTTTAGCTAAGAATGAAAGTGAAGCTGCAGAAAATACAACTGCGCTAACCTCAGAAGAGCGCGAAGCTATTTTAGCCGAGCTAAAAGAACAGCAAGAAAAGCTAGACGAACTGCAAGCAGAAAGCCCATTAATCTTGCCTTCTGTTGATGCTTTAGCGGTAGGTAGCGTAGTACAAGATTGGACCGGTATTCCCGTTGGCCGTATGGTTAAAAACGAACTTGATACTGTGATGAATCTTTCATCCATCATGGGCGAGCGTATTATCGGCCAAGACCATGCTTTAGACGTTATTGCTAAACGTATTCAAACCTCGCGCGCTAACTTAGACAACCCAAATAAACCAATTGGTGTTTTCATGCTAGCCGGTACCAGTGGTGTAGGTAAAACAGAAACTGCCTTAGCATTAGCCGAAGCACTTTATGGTGGCGAGCAAAACATCATCACCATAAACATGAGCGAATACCAAGAAGCCCATACGGTTTCTAGTTTAAAAGGTGCGCCTCCTGGTTATGTCGGTTATGGCGAAGGCGGTGTATTAACCGAAGCCGTACGTCGTAAACCTTATAGCGTTATTTTATTAGATGAAGTCGAAAAAGCACACCCAGATGTGCATGAAGTTTTCTTCCAAGTATTTGATAAAGGTGTAATGGAAGATGGTGAAGGTCGTACCATCGACTTCAAAAACACTCTGATTCTATTAACGACTAATGCTGGCACCGATATGATCATGGACGTCTGCAAAGACCCAGACAACATGCCGACCACAGAAGAAATTACTAAGTCGCTACGTCAGCCATTATTGCGCACCTTCCCACCTGCTTTATTAGGACGCCTAGTCACGATTCCTTACTACCCGCTGAATGACGACATGCTGAAAGAAATTGCCAAACTGCAATTGGGCCGTATTCAGAAGCGAGTGCAAAGTAATCATGAAATGGCACTGACTTATGACCAAGACGTACTCGACCTAATCATCAGTCGCTGTACCGAGCAAGACAGTGGTGGCCGTATGATCGACATGATCTTAACCAATACCGTATTGCCTACATTAAGTGCTGAATTAATTAATCGCATGATTGCCGAGCAACCAATGACCGCGATTGAGATTAAAGTAGAAGACAATAACTTCATTTATAAGTTTGTAGATTAATTCAGGATTACAATAAATGAACCAGTTTGATCGCTCTCAAGCTATAGCAGAAGCTCAAACCACAGCTGAAGCTCAAACCATGACGCAGCAGCAGGTTTCACAACCTGCTGCTCACGTTGTTGTCGGTAGCATTAAAGACATCGTCGATAATCAAATTATGATTGCCTACGAAAGAAACCTAATGCCACTGGTACAGCCTGCCCTTGCCACCATCGAAATATCTGCTGCAGATATTTCGCGGCAAGTGGCGCTGCTGTTTACCGAACAAGGTCAGCCGATTGTTATGGGGTTTATTACAGCGCCTGTTTCTAATATTGCGGATAATCCAGATAACACTGTTAATCCAGACAACGCTATGGCATTTGATATTGTGCAAGATGGCGAGCATTGCCAAATTCAAGCGAGTAAAAGCATCACACTAAAGTGTGGTGAATCTTCCATCAGCATGAATAGCAAAGGTGAAATTGCCATTAACGGCGAGAGCATTACCAGTAAAGCACGCAAGAAACATAATATTCTTGGCGGCACCATTAATCTTAACTAGCACTCTTAACTAGCTTAAAAAATTATGCATATTGAAAACAAAACATCGCTGCCGCTTCAAGCTATGATCAATACCAATGAACATGGCAAGCATGAACTGATTGTTGTAGTAAAAGCGACGTTTGATTCATTGCAAGCATTAAAACTTGCCAAAGAAATGCAAGATATTCATCTTAAAGATAGCTTTTGGGGCGAACCAGAAACCAGCAGCCTAAGATACGCCAGTGAAATGCACTTAGGTAAACCTGGCACCGACATACTCATGCACGCCCATGCGTATGCACCCAATGGGCAAGCCGTACGAGAAAGCAACGTAGCCATTTGCGTTGGCCAATACAACCTCAGCCTAAAAGTCTTTGGTGATCGTATCTGGCAATCCAAGCAAATCAGCAGTACCAAGCAATTTGTGCGCATTCCTTTGGTTTATGAATATGCCTTTGGCGACCCTATGAATGAATTCAATCCCGTAGGCAGAAGCGAAACATTATTGGCCAACATTGAAGACCCACAATGCTTAGTAGAAAGTAGCAAATCAACACCCATGCCGATTGGCCCAGGCCCCATCGCTTCGCACTGGAAAACACGCTATCCGTTAGCCGGCACCTATGACCAGCAATGGCAAGAAACTCGCTTACCCTATTTGCCTGTTGATTATGATAGACGCTTTAATCATAGCGCCCATCCACAACTGCAAACCCAGCAGCCTTTAAAAGGTGGTGAAGAGTATCGCTTACAGGGAGTGCATCCAACAGAGGTGCTTGAAGGTAAACTGCCGTTTTGTCCGCTAAAACTAGACGTTGTATTAGCCGCTGATAGCAACAATCGCTTCATTGAAAAACCAACAGAACTAGCACTGAAGTACGATACTGTGCACTTTGAACCCGACAGCGACCAAGTACATATTTCATGGCGTGCCAACCACGTGTGCTTACACAATGCCAAAGATGTGATTAGCATTAGCATGGATTTTAAATAGAATGACTGTAAATAACATGTACATTGCCGATCTAGAAATATGCACACCACTCAGTAATGATGTGGCTGAATTAAACGAAAAGATTCAAGCCAATGAAAATGAGTTTTGCATTGCAAATTTTGACGGGCACCTCAGCCTAGAAATAAACATGTCACTATGCGATACAAAAGCATTCAGCCCACTTCATCCAGCGCTTAATATCAATCGCTGCCATAGAGATAAAGCCCTATTACAAATGGCTGAACAAGCACTTACACCGCTGCTCACTCGTTTTAAAAATTACAGTCCTAGCCTTGCCCCTCTAATTCTCGCATTGGCTGAACAACTGCCACAGCACACTCCTTTAGCTCCCAGCTTACTAGCTGACTCTTTAAAAGAGCACTTAGGTGATAGCGCAGAAATGATTCATTGGAATCAGTTTATGCCCGTTACCATCGGCCGTGCAGGAGTATTGGCTGCACTCAGTTTGGCGCAAAAACTTTTTCAACAAAGTAAAGGGATCGAGCTAATTATAATTGGTGGTTTAGACAGCTACCGCCACTCTGGCTTATTACGTGACTTAAGCAAACAACAGCGAATAGCCCGAGCTGGTTACAGCGGGTTTGTTGCGGGTGAAGGTGCAGGCTTTTTAGTGATTACTAACAATAAAAAGTACGCGTTAAAAGCCAATAAAGGCTACGTACAAATACACCCTCCTGGCTTAGCGGTAGAACCCGGTTATTTAGGCAGCCAAGAACCCAACCTTGGCCAAGGATTAACCCAAGCCATGAAGACCGCATTAGATAGCTCAACTGCGCTGCCAATAAACCACATATACAGTTCGATGAACGGTGAAGCGATCTGGGCCGAAGAGCATACCGCCAGTAGTCTACGACATAGGTATCAGTTAGGCGAAAACATTGCAGATAAAACCACCTCTAGCGCGTACAATATTGGCGATATTGGCTCGGCTTCTGGTGCACTCTCTATTGCACTATCAGCACATACATTATTCAGCGATGGAATCGCGCAGCGCCACTTAATAACGACCAGCTCAGATAAGAACCAACGAAGCGCAGTTTGCTTAACTTTTGAGCCTGAAACAAACGAACAGGATGATCGCAATCATGGCTAAAAATAACGTACTCGTAAATGGTTTAAGTGCCGTCACATCTGGCAGTAACGGTATGCTAATGACCTTCCCCGATGTGTGTAAAACCCAAGTTGGGCCAGCGGTCGTTCCTATTCCCTACCCCAACATTGCCCAGAGCGCAGACCTAGATAAAGGCTCTAAAAAGGTAATGATTGAAGGTAAGCCTGTATCTTTAGAATCATCCACCTTCAGTAAATCAACGGGGGATGAAGCGGGTAGCTTAAAGGGCATTATCTCAAGCGCGGGTCAAGGCGAAGCCAAACCCCTGCTATTTTCTCCAACGGTATTTATCGAAGGTAAAGCCGTTGTGCGCAATACCGACATACACGTTAGTAATAAAATGAACACCCCGCCCGCACCCGTAATGCAAGCACAAGTTGCTCCTGCCATTGCAGGGGCAATAAAAGATGTGGAAGTTGAGATCGACTGTATTCATTGCGGTGAGCCAGAAAATAAAGAATGCCAAACGGGGAAGAAGAAGAAGAAGAAGAAGAAAGATAAAACAGTCGGTACTGGACCTGAATTAACGGCTGCAATTGCTAAAAACTCTAGTTATGGAAAAATAGAAAATCACCCTTGGTATTTTACTCGCCTTCAAGACCGTAAGGAGGGGCCCACTCCAGTGTCTTCAATACAAGCACATCACCTGATTGTATCCGCATCAATGAATCGATTTACGATAAAAGGTATGTGTATAGAAAATGATTATGATATTAATTGTCATGAAAATGGTGTGATGCTTCCTTACTACATGGATTTAGCCTGCCATTTATCAGTGCCTCTGCACAGAGGCCCTCATATCGCTGGAGAAACAAATGTATATGATATGGAGAAACCTAAAAAAAATGTAAAGGTTAAGGCTAAAAGAAAAATACATTTGAATTATCCAAGAGCTATTGAAGGATTACTTGCAGTCTTAAAAAGACAGATGGATAGAGGGGAGCTTTGTAATAGCCCCGACCCCAAAGAAGAATTCATAGCTTCAATGAATGATATAAGCATAGAAATACTCGATCACATTAAAGCATGGAAGTGGACAATTAGTTCTGATGGTAAGGATTACAGTCCAAAATCTCCAATTGGTTGTTCAAACGTTGATTCTATTGGTGATAAAAACTCAAATAAACAATGTACATTTAGACAAAGCAATGAAGACCAGCACAATTTAAAAAATTCTAGTGGTATTCTAATAAAAGAAAATCAAATTGACACACTGAAAATTGGAAACTAAAAATGCATGATTTAAATAAAGATTATTATGTTTTATATCCAGATAATGATCAGAATTATCCAATGATATATGCAGATTTAATTCCGCACTCCACAGGTAAAAAAGTAGTTGGAAAGTATCAACTTATGATTTACAACCATTCTACAATGCCTAATGAACCAGAGTACGTTGACTATCATACTGCTGGTGGCGAGCCTGTAATATCACCAAATTTCGTTAAAGCTTTAAACGAACTAGATATTGAAGGAATACAGTATTTAAAAGGCATTAACGGAGATGTAATTGAAGAGCTAAAACTTGAATACTATTTACTGCACGTGCATAAGTTTATTAAAAGCATGGACATGAAGAAATCGAAATATCGATTTAACGAAAGAATTCAATCCGTATCAAGTGTAGAAAGCTTTACATTAGATTCAGAAAAGCTCTCAAAAATTCCGTTAGAAAAAAGACTGATATTTGCTATGGATGAATACTCGACTCTTAATATTTTTCACAAATCAGTTGTAGATCATTTGAATAAATTCGATCTTAAAGGCATGCGTTTCATTCCAGTTTCTAGCTGGAACGACAACGCACATTTTGATTGATACGTAACCCTTCTAATATTTCTACTGCTCATTAATAACACGGACGTTATTGAAAGCCCTACGGGGCTTTCATGTTTTATTTAATTTATCAAATCACAAGACTGTTTAGAATTAATAAAGATTCCTATTCCTGACCCCAACATCGCCCAGAGCGCAGACCTAGATAAAGGCTCTAAAAAGGTAATGATTGAAGGCAAGCCTGCCTCTTTAGAATCATCTACCTTTAGCAAATCAACTGGGGATGCAGCGGGTAGCTTAAAAGGCCTTATCTCAAGCGCGGGTCAAGGCGAAGCCAAACCCCTGCTATTTTCGCCAACGGTAAAAATCGAAGGCAAAGCTTCTGTTCGTAATACCGACATACACACCAGTAATAAAATGAACACCCCGCCCGCACCGGTTATGCAAGCCCAAGTGCCATCAGGGATTCCACCGACAATAGAAGATGCAGCGCCTAAGTGCACCAAGTGCGATAAAGACCTGAATAAAAACTGCATGCTTGCTAACACCCCTGTTCTATCAACGGGTACCAATATCCGTAGGGAAAGTGTATATGAAGCTGAGATAGTGAAAAATTATACGTAAGCGTCTAGCCAAAGACACCTACCACCAAGCCCATAGCTCTATAAACTTACATTCCACGGCAGCAGGTCTTCTGCATTAGGCTTTCCCTCGCCGAGCTCTTTTAAAATATGGTGAAGATAATCGAACGGCACCAAACCATTTGATTTTGCAGTTTCGATCAAACTATAAAGCACTGCGCTGGCTTCAGCTCCCTTGGCAGTATTGCTAAACATCCAGTTTTTTCGCCCGATAACAAAAGGCTTAATCGCTCTTTCTGCTCGGTTGTTATCAATATTTAATTCGCCATCTTCGAGGTAGTGAATGAGTTTCGGCCACTGATTCAAGTTATAACTTAGAGCTTTTCCGAGTGCTGTTTTTGGTAGCACCTGTTCAGAAGATTTTATTAGCCAAACATGGAATTCATTCAATAGAGGCTTTGCATGTTCCTGGCGGTAATCATACTTTTCTTCTGGGCTCAATTCCTTGATTTTAATCTCGATACGATAGAGCTTTTTAATAAAGTTAACCGCAAAGTTAGCCTTCCCAGACTTTCCTTTCCCTTGAGCAACATCCGCTTCAATAAATTTTCGTCGAGCATGGGCCCAGCAACCAACTAATGTCGCTTTAGTTGACGCATAGCCTTGGTAACCATCAACTTGTAGATAGCCTGAGTAACCTTGCAATAATTCAATCGCACAGGCGCTTGCTCGGCTAGCATGATAATCGTAAAGCACAATTTTTGGGTTTGACGTAGCTTGAGCAGAATTCGCAGGCGAGTCAGAGCCTGTGCAATACAACCACATGTAGCACTTTGATTTTTCCGAGGCGAGCACGTTTACCGTCGTTTCATCGGCATGAATGACGCGCTGCTGTAATAATACTTGATGCAGATGTTGATATAAGGGCTTTAAAATTTCTGCACATTTTAACGCCCAGCTCGACATTGTTTGCCGACTGAGTGCAATGCCGTATTGTTTGAACATGCTTTCTTGCCGATACAATGGCAAGGCATATTGATATTTACTGGTGATTATTTGGCTAAGTAAGCTTGGTGTTGCAAAGCTTTTTGGAATGATCGATGGCGGCAGTGGTGCTTGTTTTATTACAACCTTGATTGATGTTTTTTCACAGTTTCGGCAACTGTACTTCGGACGAACATGCTCAACTACTTTTATTTGAGCAGGAACGAACTCAAGCTTTTCACTTTTATCTTTACCCATCTTATGCAGCTCGTGGCCACAGCAATCACACTGTTTCTCATCGTCGCTGATATCATAAATAATGGTTTCGCGAAGCGTATCCATTGGCAATTTACTGCGCGTAGGCTTTTTACGCTGTGGGCTAGCAGCTTCTGGCTCTTCTTGTTCAAGATCGCTATTAAGCTCTTCATCTGAAACATGCTCGGCTTCATTAAAAAAGTCACCTTGGTCTGGGCAGACTTCGCTGCTTTTCCCGAACTGTTTATTCTGAGCCACACGAAACATTTCCTCAAAGTGAGCGCATTTAACACTCATTTCAAGAAGTAGTTTTTTCAACAGTTCAGGGTCGTTAGGAAGAGCATC
>ERZ1027231.199-NODE-199-length-27459-cov-18.461101_pt1 | contig 27459 bp, 19 predicted proteins | sample MGYA00520866_ERZ1027231 | MGnify/ENA primary metagenome ERZ1027231 (study PRJEB33311, sample SAMEA4378411) | marine metagenome | biome: Marine biome; feature: Fjord; material: Water | collected 2014-07-20T08:00:00Z/2014-07-... | depth 75 m ...
TTATTTTTGATCTAGGCGGAGTGGTGATCTCCTCCCCCATGCAAGCATTTTTTGATGCCGAAAAACGCCTGGGTTTAACCCCTAACTTTTTAAACAAGGTGATCGTTGCCAACGGTGAACAGAGTGCTTGGGCGAAGCTGGAGCGTGGTGAGCTCTCCATGAATCAGGCATTTTTTACCGCCTTCGAGAAAGAAATGAGTGACGCCGGCGCTAAGGGTGTTGATTCAAAAACCTTAATGCAAGACATGGCGAGCTCGGCCTCGGTTAACCAATGCATGATCACCGCCATTGAAAAATTAAAAACAAAAGGCTTTAAGGTGGCCGCATTAACCAATAATTGGCGAGATCCACAAACCGATGGCTTTGCCAAACCACTCAAAGACAATTTTGATCTGCTAGTGGAATCGGCTGTTGAAGGCATGCAAAAACCCGACCCCAGAATTTACCAAATTTGTTGCCAGCGCTTAGGCATTAATCCAGACAATGCCATATTTCTTGATGACATTGGCCGTAACGTAAAAGCAGCAAGAGCCTTGGGCATGCAAACCATCAAGGTTAGTGATCCAGTGTTAGCGCTTAAAGAGCTCGAACTTCTGGTGGACACTCCATTGTTAGACTAAAAATTAAATAACCGAACATTTTGAAAAAATAAAAAGAAGGAAACTGTATGAGTCACGAAGCAGATTTACATAACCTGGCATTATCGGAAAACATGAAACCCGTGTTGCTGAAGGTGAAAGAATTTATAGAAAATAGAATAGACCCGGTCACTGAAGCGTTTTATGCCGCGGTAAATGAAGACAATCGCTGGACCTTAAGCGAAACTCAAAATGAGATAATGAATACCCTAAAGAGTGAGGCCAAAGAACTGGGCCTATGGAATTTCTTTTTACCCGATTGGAATGGTGAAGGCGTGAGTAATTTAGATTACGCCTATCTTGCCGCTGAAATGGGCCGCAGCCATCTGGCCTCTGAAATATTCAACTGTGCCGCCCCCGATACTGGCAACATGGAAGTATTGGCCAAATACGGAAGCACAGAGCATCAGGAAAAATGGTTAAAGCCGTTACTGGCCGGTGAAATCCGTTCCTGTTTTGCCATGACCGAACCAGGCATGGCCTCTTCCGATGCCAGAAACATTTCAACCACTGCCGTTTTAGAAAATGACGAGTGGGTAATTAATGGTGAGAAATTTTACATTTCAGGTGCCGGTGATTCCCGCTGTAAAATCATGATTTGCATGGTGAAAACTTCCCCCGATGCCAGCCCTTATTTGCAGCAAAGCCAAATATTAGTGCCTATGGATACCGCTGGCGTTGAAATTCTGGGTGCCATGCAGGTGTTTGGTGAAGACGATGCGCCCCATGGGCATATGCATATTAAATTAACCGATGTTCGCGTGCCAAAAGAAAATATCTTATTAGGTGAAGGCCGCGGTTTTGAAATTTCCCAAGGGCGTTTAGGCCCTGGTCGAATTCATCATTGCATGCGTGCCTTGGGTGCCGCAGAAATGGCCTTAAAAATGTTGATCGATCGTGGTACTTCAAGAGAGGCATTTGGCAAACCGCTGGTGAAACTGGGTGGCAATTTTGACATCATTGCCAGCAGCCGTTTAGAAATTGATAGCGCTCGCCTAATGGTTTTACGTGCGGCACGGGCCATGGATGTATTGGGCAATCGTGAAGCGAGAGTTTATGTATCGGGTATTAAAGCGCTGGTGCCAGAGATGGCTTGCAACGTGATTGACCGAGCCATTCAGATGCATGGCGCCACTGGCGTATCGCAATGGACACCGCTAGCCCGCATGTATACTCAAATGCGTACTCTGCGTTTAGCCGATGGCCCAGACGAGGTACACCGCATGGTGGTGGCTCGTGCCGAAGTGGCAAAATATAAATAGCCCAACACCAATAACCAAAAGCCGCTAGCTCATTGAAAAATGAGCTAGCCTTTAGAATTTGTAAAGATAAACGGGGGATTGGTAAAGATCATTTAATTGAATGGTCTTGATAGGATTGTGTGAAGGAAGTGAGAAATTATTACTGATCAAATATCTTAGGTTCTTATTATCTATATTAAATTCACCCTGCTCCAACTTACGCTCAAGCGCCTTCATTCCTTCTGGAAATAAATAACATATTATTATCGAGGCATTATAAAGGTCTGCCTGTAAAAAATCCCGCCGATGCAGCCTAATATTTTTTAAACCCAGAAACTTTGCCCGTAATAAAGCTATAAACCATGGAATGAGAGATAACTCATAACCCACTATTTCTCGTGTTGGATATTTTTTTGCCAGGGGTATAAGCAGACCACCCCAACCACAGCCCAATTCAAATATGGGGCCTGTTTTAATATGAGTACCAGCTTCCAAGTCTATTTCATCCATCATTTGTAACATGGCTTGGCGCGCTTTATTGGAACTGGGCATGGGTGAAATACCCAGGGTCATTGTATTCCAAACGATTGAAAACCCAGCAAGAGCGGTAATGGTGAGTAATATTATTTCAAAGGCTGACAATGGCAAGGTCTCTTATTCTTAATGGGTTATATATTTAAAAAGGTAGCGTACAGGGTTTAACCCTCCAATACTTTGCCCTAACCTAGATCTACCTGCAATGTCGATCTGGAGTGAGAAATTAAGGCTATTTTAATAGAGCCAGCAATTTATATTACAGCTTGTCCTTCAGTCTCTTACTTCTATGCACCATCTATATACCATAAGTAATTTTAATTCAGTGCTTATAGCCTCAGCAACCCACTTTGCGCCAAACATCCCATGACTACAGGCCCCGTAGCTGTTGCTCTGATCCCATTCCAACGCCCCACTGATACCTCCTTCTAGCCCCAAAAAAAAGTTTTAAAATGGCACTTTCTGAATTCTCCTTGCCGTTAAAAGAAATGCAAGCACAAATGGTTGTGAAAAAATGATGCAAACACCAGCGAAATTTAGTTGTCAGCCGAATTTGTGGTAAAGGCTGGGCTACTGGGTGATGTTGTAATGCGCCCCGTCATGAAAGGCGTCTTCAACAAGCTTATGAGTGGCCTGGCCTATCATTGTGTAACCGGAAAGCGGTTGGGTGAAAAATTATCGGCCAATGAAGAATTGGCCAATATTATGATTGGTTAAAGTCCAAAACCTAAATATGAGGCTGCTGGGGACTTCACTTTGGCAAAGCAAAGATTGACCCCATAGCTTTATATTTATTATTGGCAAAGTGTTCTAAGCTTATCGGTGCCAATATTAGTCCCTAGCATTACCTTTTCGACATACAAGCTTTCATCTTGATAAGTTTCCTTGCGAATCATGTCTACCTCTTTTTTACGTTTGACGATTTTTTTCGGTAGATTAAGCCGCTCTGAAAAGTCTAGAGGGGGTACTTCTGAATTATTTTTCTTTATATAAGCAACTATGAAGCTGAAACTACTGCTACTTTCATTCTCAATATTGAGTTTTATCGAGAAGTTTTCATTATCTTCAATTGTGCAAAAATCTTCAGTGTTTCTAATTAGTTCATGGACTTTATTCTTGCGTGACTTTGTCTGCTTTAACAGTAATGCCTCAAGAAAATTAGGGAGTAATCCTATACGACACTTTTCACGCTTGAAATAGTCAATATCACTACGTTCAGGGATTTTTTCGCAGGTAAGCCCAATATTGAAATAAGCAGAGGCACGTTCAGAGCCCTTTTTCGACAACCCTAAAATACGTTCATTAACATCGAGCGCGGTTTCAAAGTCTTTTGTTTTTAACGCAACTAAAGAAAAGTCTGATAAGGCTCTTATATACTCAGGGTCGGCGCTGGTGATTAATTTCAATGATTTGTAAGCCAAACCAAGTTTGCCATTACGGTAGTCACTCTCGGCTTTGACCGTTAGCTTTTTTGTGAAATGCCGTAATTCCTTTCCCTTTTTAGGGGACAGCAAGATTTGTAGCTTCTCAAATTCTTCTTCCGATAGGTTTATATTTTCATCCCTATGCTTAGTCAACCAATCTAAGGCTGTACTCGTATAGTTGCGACTATTTTCTAAAGCTTTAAGCTCCAGCCAAGCTCCACTGTCAATTAGGATTTTTATAGATTTAAAATCAGCGAAGCGCACAGCATAATGCAGACTAGAAAGATTAGTTGTTTCAAGGGAGTATTCACACTCATTATCTTTAGGTTGATGAATCATTAGATTTGGATCAGCCTGAGCAGCTAATAATAAGGCAATCGATTCGTATTGATTATACTGCGCTGCATACATTAAGGGCGTCTTTCCAAAAGTATTTCTTTGGTTTACATCAAAACCCTCTTTAATGAGTATTTTCAGAGCTTCCGGGTAAACAACAGCCAAGTTTAATATATTGTCTGGCTCTGCATGTGCTGATTGAGTTATTTCAGCCTTGATGGTTTCAATGGGCTGCTTTTCCAATATTGATTTCCTGAGCTCCAACGTGTAATGCAGGTATTTATTTGTAAAGGTATTAATGCCGGTACTCACCGCTGACTTAAGAGCGTATTCAGCTTTAATTTTGGCTTCGTTAGGTTTTAGCTTAAATTGCAGCTGGTAGTACTGAGATATCTGATCCAGTGACTTATCAAAAAGGTTTTGATAACCCTTAAATGTTTGATATTGGTATAATCCACCATAAGACCAGTTCTTTAATGCTATTAGAACTTCAGGATAATTTTTGATTGATGTGAACTGGTGAGGTCTGCTGCTAATTACCTCAAAGATTTCATTAAAGCTTTTTTGTCTTACATAGTTAGTACGGTAAGCCCCCTTACAACCAAAGCCTTTTCCACTTTCACCAATCATAGTATGAACAGATAAAGATAGTTTTTTTAAGTTGTCACCAAGCTGTTTTTTTAGCTCATTGGCCTCATTATTGGAATTGGTTAAATTTCCAGAAGGATTGATTTTGACTTGACAGCTAAGCCCCCATTTTCCTTTATTGAACTTATGTAAATTGTAATGATTAGAATTGAAACTGACATAATATAATTGACCATCATCATCAGTAGCAAGATTATGCTGTCCATAAGGAGTGGGCTTAGGTTGGTCAGGATTAGCTTTCAAATATCCCCATGTTTTCCCTAGTGGTACCGGTGTTACAGCGGTAAATTGCGTATCACACCTTGAGCCGCAACCGGATATAGTTCTGCGTGTAATATAATAAGGTGAGCCATCTATCTCTTGTTCGTATATATGCCGTATGGGATTTTGAGAGTACTTTGTATAATAGAATTTATTTAGACCAAATGAATTTTGTCGATAGCTATCAAATAAGTGCTTGCTTGATACATAGTTTTCACTCACTTCATTTGTGAAGTTATCACAAATTTTGGCATTATTTACTGTTAGCGTTACTATGTCTTTTTTATTGCCCTGAGAATAAGGGGCTCTAGGAAGTAGCCCCCACCACAACCTGCTATCTATCTTATTGGTAAGAATCTTTGGCGGTTGAAAATAAATAGGATTTATCACCCCATCATTTGAGGTCTCATTTGTATTTATGGTCCATAATTTTTCGGCATTATACGCACCCTCCCATACCAATAGTTCATCTCCTAATTTCAATATTGAATAAATCTCATCTATTCCTGTAAATCCAGTGAGATTATGACTAGGAATATATTTCTTCGTAAGTTTATTGTTTGAAACCTGAAGTAATTTAGGTCCTACCTCACCCATATATACAATATATGTTGAATCGCTTTCTTGGTCGTAAAAACCCGCTTCCATGCCATACGAATCATAAAGGCCTTCAATAACTAATTTTTTGAATGTTCTTTTCTTTAAATCTAAAAGATAATTAAAATCTTGAAATGTAGAAATCCATAATTGATTTCTTTTTGTGTCAAGAGTAAGTGAGGTAATTGCTGGGCGAACCTCGCTTGGTAACTCATATTTAGATTGCTTAATAGGGACTTCTATTATGTCAACTAGTGCCCCATTATAGGGACTTCTATTATGTCAACTAGTGCCCCATTGATATGTTCTTTAATGGCAATTTTATTAGTATCAATCAGATGGTAACTAAGATTGTTTTTTTCATCGACCTGAATGACATTCGGCGGAAAAAATAGCCCTTGAGAATTAATGCTTTCAGGATCATTTATAGAGATCGACTGATAATTTTTAGAAACCAAATTAAATTCGTTAGCATCTGCAACACATTTAGTAAACTGAAAAATCAGGAGAACAAAGAATAAACTTACATGCAGGGCTTTCATGTCCAAATCCATTTGGTGATACAATAATTGGCGTTATTTTATAATTAGAGTCTAATTTTATCTAGCTTTACTTTTAATGTGCACTACTGTAAATCAAGAACTAGGTCACAAACTGCGTTCTTGATTAACGAACAAAACTCAAGCTTGTCACTTCACCCTAGCGCATTGGCCTTGCGGTACTTCCCTTCATAATCAAATAGCCTGTTTTTAATGCGCCAGTAATATTTTTGTTTTCTGGCTATGACAAAGTCAGGGCAAGGAAATACATTTGTTAACTTCAAAGCCTGTTGTAGGTTACTCACCTCGTAGGTCTCTGCTTTCTTTAAATGAACACTCAGCTTAATGCTAATACGTTTAGCAAAAATTTCATTGAACGCTTTAACCTGCCCTGCTTTAGAAAAATCAAAAGATTCACTGAGTTGAGCGCCTTCTTCATCATGATAAATGATCTTCAACTTGTCCTTATCTTTACCCTCATCACTGGCCACTTCTAAGCTCACTCCCGCACAACGAATCACTTTGGAATCTTTAAGTTGCAATGCCTTTTTTAGCATATCATCCGGGTCAACCAGCACTTCTTTGCAGGTGGTGCAGGTTCGCGCCGCAATATCATTTTCATTGCCGCAGTGCGGGCATTCTTTAAAGACAAACCGATAGTCGCATTGATGCGACTTTTCTTGAAGCCCGCTAGGGTCCTCAAAAAGTCCCTGACAGCGGCGGCCGTAATGCTCTACTAGGTCACCATCTTCATCACATATACCCCAAAAGATATTGGGGAATTCACAACTGGGGCAAAACACCTGTACCGGTTGGCTTTGGCTATTGGGTTTTTTCTCGCCCACTTCGGGCTGGTATAGGTCAAAATCATTGCCGGTATAATCGATCACCAGGCAATCTTTTTTATTCTCACTTAAGCGCAGGCCACGGCCGATTATTTGCTGATACAAGCTCACCGATTGTGTAGGGCGTAATATGGCAATCATATCCACATGGGGGGCATCAAAACCCGTGGTTAATACCGAAACGTTAACCAGATATTTAATTTCTTTTTTCTTAAATGACTTTATTAAATTATCGCGCTCCTTGCTATCGGTGGCGCCGGTAATTAACGCACTGTGCTCACTAGGCAAATAACTAAATATTTCTTTGGCATGATCCACCGTGGCGGCAAAAATCATAATGCCTTGACGCTTTTCAGATAACTCAACCACCTGTTCAATAATGCCCTGGGTGACCCTATGATGGTTACTTAATAAATGATTAACCTCAGTAGAATTATAGTCACCAGATGCATTTTCTTTAAGACTGCTAAAATCATAATGTTCAATGGTGGCATCAACTAACTTGGGTTCGGTTAGGTACTTCTTTTTAATTAAGTAGCGCAGTGGTAGTTCATAAATACAGTGTTCAAACGGACGTTTTTGTTCACTGCGTACTATGCCACGGTAATGCTTTTTATAAATCCAGCCCATACCTAATCGGTACGGGGTAGCGGTTAGCCCCAGTAATTTAACTTGGGGGTTAACCTGCATTAATTGTTGAATGATTTGCTGATACTGGTTTTTTGCAGAGTCTTGAGATGATTCGCCTTTATCTTCGCCCTTGTCCTCATGAATATCTTTATCTGGGCTGGCCAAATTAACGCGGTGGCATTCATCAATAATAATAAGTGAATAGGCTTCGCTAAAGTCTTGCAGATTACGGGCGGCCGATTGAATGCTGGCAAAGGTTACCTGGTACTGGGTTTCTTTTTGTTTTAAGCCCGCAGAATAAATACCCGCCTTAACACCATAACTTTCATACTTTTGATGATTTTGCTCAACCAATTCTTTTACGTGAGTCAATACCAGAATTTTGCGCTTAGCCAAGCGCGCCAACTCGGCAATCACCAGGCTTTTACCCGACCCCGTGGGCAAGACAATCACCGCAGATTCATTGGTTTTTCTAAAGTGTTTAAGCGTCGCCGTAACGGCTTCTTGTTGGTAATCTCTAAGTTGAAATACTGCCACCCGGTGGTGCTGCCTTTTTGTAAGCTGAATGCTGCTATATTAACAAAAGCCAATGTGAATCTATAGGGGTTATAAGGTACATGCATATACTATATGGACCTGCAAAAATGAAAAATGAGCTCCCGCTATCCATAAGGAAATTTTTCCGTTAATAACACACTAGGAATAGTTGATCTTAAAATGTTGGAGTACCACTGAGATTGGATTAAGCATGTGCTTTAACCAGCCTAGGCTATGGCTGGATTCAAGATTGAAGCCACAATAAGAAGCTTATTTTAGAGATATTTCAAGGTTGTTTACTATACTTACAGCCGCTCTGTATAGCTGGGGGAAAGCTCAATATGTTTGACGAACATGGTGAATATAAGATTAGTGTTATTGGCAATGTCTATTTAGCAAAGTTTATCGGTTGCTGGAACCTATCTTTGACTGAGCACTATATACAGGACGTGAAAGAAATCCTCGAGAATAATGATATGAAGCGCTGGGGACTTTTACTGGATATGACTCAGTGGGGCTTAGCCTCCCCAGAAGCCATTGAATTAGGTAGCCAACTTGAGTTGCTAGGCCAACAACATGGCTTAAGTCACTATGTCTGTGTATTTAGAGCCATTGTTCAGCAACATCAGGTAGAGAAAAATATAAGCTCGGTTCCTGAAATTAGCTACTTTAAAACCAAAAGCTCAGAACAAGCCATAGAGTTTTTAACCCAATCAGGTTATGAGATAACACTGGAAGAAGTGCGATCAAAAGGGTTTTTAACCCAGTAAGCCAGAGTCATAAATAATGTTTTTTCTAGGCAGCTACCCTGGCATTGGTTTTATATTCAGATCCATTTAATTAAATAAAGGGTTTAGCATACGGGTTTCCCCATGTTTCATTACAAAAAATTCACTTTCTGAAATATTAGCTTTTTTAAGCGCCTGACTTAGGTAGCGAGGTGGTTCATCCATGTCTTCCGTGGTGAGTGAAAACGTTCCCCAATGCTGGCCAATAGAATATCGAGACTGAACATCCTGGTGTATCTTCACCGCTTCTTCAGGGTTCACATGTATCGACTCCATAAAACGCCTAGGCTCATAGGCACCAATGGGCAGCAACGACAAATCCATAGGGCCAAATTTTTCTCCAATTTTCTTAAAATCTTTTGAGTAACCAGTATCCCCCACAAAAAAGATTGTACGCTGCTCATTTTCAATTACCCAACCTGCCCACAGGGATTGATTGCGATTCCAGGGGGTACGATTGCTATAGTGTTGAATGGGCACAGAGTGGATAGCGAAACCTTTAAAGGTATCCTTTTCCCACCAATCAAGTTCCTTAACATTTTCTACCCCAATATCCTTAAACCAGGATTTCAATCCCAAGGGGACAAAATATAATGGTGGATTTTGGCTTTGCTTTTCTTTCAAGTATTGAACCGTCGCTAAGTCCAGGTGGTCATAATGATTGTGAGAGATAAGCACAAAATCAATGACAGGCAAGTCTTCTAATGCAATTCCAGGAGGGGTATAACGTTTTGGCCCTATCCAAGAAACCGGAGACGCCCTTTCACTGAATTGGGGGTCTGTGAGAAAGTTTAAGCCACCCATTTGAATCAAAAAAGTAGAATGGCCAACCCAGGTGATGGTTGCTTTTTTTGTATTTTTTTGCAAAAACATCGGATCATTTTGTGCAGTGGGGTATTCGATATTTTTTGTATCACTGGTCAGACTCTCCCAGGCAAAACCCAACATGTCACCGATAGCAGGACTTTCTAGAGGGATCGTATTCACATAGCCATCAGGGGTGTGGTGCTTTTTTAAGTAGACTGTTTCTGTGCTTGAACAAGCCCCCATTAAAAGAATTAGCCCCAAGAGTATAAGGGCATAACTTAATTTACTTAAGATAGTCATGAAATCCTGACTCCTTCTGTGCTTTATTAGAGAATTAGATCAAGTGTAGAAAATGGAACAATAACCTGCCTCATTTAATAGCAGACCCCTGTCAGTTTTTCAGAAACAGACCATAACTTTTCTGCAATATCATCTTTTTGAGCATGGGAAGCGGGTTTTACTTTTTTGGGATAACCTCTAAATTCTTGAAATCCACTGGGGCCAAAATAGTCATTGCTCTGTACTTCAGGGGCAACTGCGGCGTAAAGCGTCGGTAATGCACCCATTTGACTGGTTTGAGCAAGTGAATTTAACATCCTGTAAAAAAGGCTGTGCCTAGCAAGTTCAGTGGCGGTGCCACCGGGATGCGCTGATGCCACAATAACCCCTGCTGATTGTGTATTTAAACGTTTTTGAAGTGCCTTGGTAAAATAAAGGTTTGCCAGTTTGCTATCAGCATATGAACGATTCTTTTTATAAGATCTTTTTTCCCAGTTAAGATCTTCAAAGTTCAGCTTACCAATTTTGTGGGCAATACTACTGACATTCACAATGCGACTATTTTCAGTTTTTTTGATCAAATCAATTAACAGCCCGGTCAATGCAAAATGGCCTAAATGGTTAGTGCCAAACTGCAACTCAAAGCCATCTTTGGTTTTTGAATAAGGAGGGGTCATAACACCAGCATTATTAATAAGCAGGTCCAGTTTATTAAACTTACTCTTAAAGTTTTCGGCAAATCTATGGATCGATTCTAGATTAGATAAATCTACTATCATTACCTGTATATCTGCATGGGGGCTTTCTAGCTTAATCTTTTCTACAGCGGCTTTACCCTTTTCCTGATTACGAACCGCCACAATAATGGTGGCATTTTTATTGGCAAGTACTCGGGCGGTTTCATACCCTAAACCACTATTAGAACCTGTAATAATAACCACTTTGCCTTTTTGATCTGAAATGTTTTTACTATCCCACTTTTGCTGTTTCATGGTCGCCCCTAATGAATTAAATTTAAATAAATAAGCATGGCGAATTTAACCACCTGTTAATGCCACAAAGATCAATACGATTTATTTGGCTTTAAACCCGACTTTGTTTGAATAACACCCGCATGTTTTGGTTGTTGTTCTAGTGATTCAATCTCAAACATCTGGATTCATATTTTAAGTTAGACCAGTATAAATCTTCACCCGCTAGGGAGTGAGATCCTGAAAAGACATAAGGGGTTATTTCTTGCCAAATTAGAGGGATTAGCTGAAACTAACCAGGACTTGTTAAATGAAGCGGACCCATAAAGTGGATGAACAAAAATTACTGCTTCCCATTTATTATATTGGCCAAATCGCAGAAGAACTTGAAACCCAGGGTATCAATAGCCAGAATTGGCTGGTAAAACATGGCCTTAATAAAGAGCGGCTCACAGATCAAAGCTATACGATTACATTATATGCTTATAAATTATTAATCCTCGATGCTCTATCACTAACAAAGCACCCGTCACTGGGGTTATTGGTGGCCAAGCGTATTGGCTTGACTGCCCATGGCATGCTTGGTTATGCGGTTATTGCAAGCAGTTGTTTACGTGAAACAATAGAAATTATCGGTCGTTATCTAAATACTCGCCAGCCTTTGATCCGCTTGGAGTTAAGCCATGAAGGCACAGTATTAGCAGTACAATTACACCCATGCTATCCCTTGGATAAAATTGAGGGCCCTTTTTTAGAGTCGTCAATTTTGGTTTTATATAATATGTTAATGCAGGTTACCCAAGGTGCCCCTCCAATCACACATATTTATTTACCCTTTCCTAAGCCAGATTACGCTGACCTGTTAAGTGAATTATTTGATTTTGAAATAGTGTTTAATTCCAATGTGGCGAGTATTGGATTAAAGAACTCTGAACTAGATACGCCTCTGGCTATGGCTGATAAAAACTCCCTACATCAAGCAAAACAAATATGTGAGCAAGAATTAGAAAAACTACAATTAGCAGAATTACTGCAAACCAGAATCAGGAAATATTTACTTAGCTCCAAAGAAGGGTTTCCTTCTTTGGAGCAAGCTTCCCGCTATTTTAATATGTCGACCAGGACCCTGCATCGTCAGCTAAAAAAAGAGGGCTGTAGTTTTTCAGATATATTGACCAGTGTTAGAAAATTTGCTGCCATTACACTTTTAGATAATTCGGCAATGACAGTTCAGGAAATATCACTAAGATTAGGTTACTCTGACATTGCCAATTTTAGGAAAGCATTCAAGCAATGGACGGGAACGCCCCCTAGTGACTATAGAAACAAAAATTCATCTACGTTTCGATAACAGGTCCGATTATGTATTTTAGGCAAGCAAAAATCTGACTATATTTAAACTACAATGCATACTTACTAACTCGTCCTCAAATCCAACTCCCATCACTAAGCTTTACCCTAACCGGTGGGTAAGGCTTGCTCCATACCTACTTGTGACTAACAATTAATTGTTAACACAGGTTTCAGTCTCGTGAGCCTATATTAGCTTGAAATACCTCTATGCCATTTGGCTACTTTTTAGGGAATATCACACCTTCCCAACTCAGTGCCAATAGCGAACAATGCCCCCATAACGCTAGCATTCAATGAGCTGGTAGGCTGTAATTGAACTACACTCATTTAGTCATTACACCTTTTTTAATAAGGGGTTAATCATCAATGATGGACCACTCAACCTTAAGATGCTTGTAAGCTAGTGATATCTCTAATTATCAATCACTTAGGCACCTTTTTAATGAAATACAGGGGGGCTTTTTTAATAGCTATTACCTCCTGGGCTATTTTTCCTTTGGTGCTCTTGGCTAGTGAACCCGCTAAGCTATCCACTACTGACCCATCCGCTACCCCTGAGGCCCAGCTTGAATCACCCTATACCCCTAAAGAGCTTAGCTGGCTCAATAAAAATCAAGCGCTTACTTATGTTTACGACCCAGACTGGGCGCCATTTGAATGGAAAAGTGATCACGACCACCACACCGGTATTATCGCCGATATTTTAAGCCTTATTGCACGTAAAACCGGCATAGAATTCACCCCTATTAAAACGGATACCTGGAAGGAATCGGTAGAGCAGGTTAAAAGTGGCAAGGTGGATATGTTCAGTGCCATCACTAAAAACAAAGCCCGAGAAGACTATCTTCATTTTACCTCCAAAGACATTTACACCTACCCCGCGGTTCTGATTACAAAATTTAAAGATAAAGCGGTTTATATTGATATCAAAAAAGACTTTAAAGGCAAACGGCTAGGCATTGTTAAAAGCAGTGGTTTAGGTCGTTATATAAAAGAGAGTTACCCCAACATTGAATACGTAGAACTTGAAAACACCCAGGCAGGCTTCACTTCCATTAGAGAAAACAAGATTGATATTTTTGCCATTAATACTGTTACCGCCAAGTATTTTATCGAGAAAAAAGGCTTTGATGATCTTAAGATAGCGCTAAAACTTGATTACATTTACCACCTTAAAATTGCCATTCGTAAAGAAATGCCCGAAGAAATCATCTCTATTCTAAACAAATCCCTTAGCAGCATTAACGAACAAGAGTTGCATGATATTTTTATAAAATGGACACAAGCCCCCATTGAAGACGTCACCGATTGGAAACTGCTGGTTAAAATTATTACCGTGCCCATTATTATTATTTTAATTCTAATGGGGTTTAACCGCCGCCTAAATCGAACCGTTGCCACCAGAACAAAAGAACTCACCCATAAGAATATTGAACTACAAAAGGTGCTTAAAGAAGTTGAAGAGCGCACCGCAGAAACAGTACGAGCCCAAGGCGACGCTGAAAAAGCCAATTTATCTTTATTAATTCAGCAAGAAAAATTGGCCTCATTAGGAAAAGTGGCAGGAAATGTGGCCCATGAAATTAATACGCCCCTGGGCATTGCCAATACCGGCCTTAGTTTCCACCAAGATTTAGTGCGCCAGATTAAAAAAGGGGTGAGCAATAAAACCATCACGGTGAGCGCCATGGAGGACTATATCCACCAGAGTGAGGAAGTTATGGCCACCATTAACACTAACCTTCAGCGCGCCATTGAGCTGGCCAAAAACTTCAAATACGCCGCCGTGGATCGTACCGACGACAAACAGCATGAACACAACCTTTACCAGCTGGTGAGACGCATTACCGACTCCATGGGCAGCGAATTTTTACGGGACAAAATCACCTGCACCTTAGACATTGATCAAGCCATACAGATCAGCACCCATGGTAGTGATTTATCGCAAGTGATTTGCAACCTAATTATGAATGCGGCCGTGCATGCCTTCGAGGGCCAAGAAAACCGGTCCATAGTGATTTCGGCAAAATCGGCATCAAAAGCAGCCGCTGAATCTATAGAATTATTAATAACGGACAACGGCCAGGGGGTAAAAGAAGAGATACGCGAGCATATATTTAAACCCTTCGTCACCACCAAACGGGGCCAGGGCGGCACGGGTTTAGGCCTTAATATCGTACAGAACCTGGTGAAAGATCGGCTGCATGGCACCATTGAATTGGTATCGCCAGCACAAGGTGGCACCCAGTGGTGCATTATTTTACCGCCAAAATTGCCAAGCCAGGCAAGCAATCCCCTTTAGATCAGCGCTCCCGCCCTCTTAAATCCCGCCCTGCGCCCTTTAAATGTGCGCAAAAAAGACTAAATTACCCTAACCAAAAGGCGCATTTTTGCTTATAATTGCGCCAATTTTGAGTTTCACCCATTTAAGATGGGTTTGCATAGGTAAACAAATGGCTTTTTTTGATCTAGATATCCCCGAAAACAACGAAACAGACAAGCTAGTATGGTTGGGTCACCTTAGCCCAGACAGCGATACCATTGGTTCTGCTATTGGCGCTGCCGAGTTATTTGGTGGTGAAGCGAGGCGCGCCGGTGAATTGAACAAAGAAACAGCCTTTGTAGTGGATTACTGCGGCGTTGAAATACCTAAGATGATTTCTAAGGTAGAAGGCCAAAAAGTAGGCTTGGTGGATTTCAACCAGAAAACACAACTACACAAAGACGTCGATAACAGCGACATTGTGGCCATTATTGATCACCACGCCATTCAAGATCAGCCTATTACTTTCAATACGGCCATGTCGGTAGATATTCGTCCTTGGGGCAGCGCAGCCACTATCTTGGCCGATCGCTTTGAGAAAATGGGCAAAGAAATGACCCCTACTACTGCCTGTGTATTATTGGCCGGTATTCTATCCGATACGCTAATCTTTGAATCGCCAACCACTTGCCCAGTGGACAAGCCTTTTGCTGAGAAATTAGCAAAGATTGCTGGCATTGAAGATTTGTACGATTTTGGCAAAAAAATGATGGAAGCCAAATCGGACCTTGCCGACGTATCCACTTACGATGTTTTAAAAAGTGACTTTAAACACTACGAAATTAACGGTAAAAAAGTAGGTTTTGGTGTGGCGGAAACGTTATTGCCAGAGCAGTTGCTTGAGCGTAAAGCTGACTTGTTAAAAGAGATGGAAGGCGAAAAAGCCAAGCAAGGTTTGGATTTTATCTTCTTCGCCATTGTTGATACTAAAACCAAAAACTCTCACTTGGTTATTTATTCAGACGCCGAAGCCGAGTTAGCTGGAAAGGCGTACAGCGAAAGTACTGCAGAGCAGTTGATGTATTTGCCAGGCATGATGTCTCGTAAGAGCCAGCTAATGCCAGCGGTACAAGCGACACTATCAGCTTAAAAAAGAGTGCTTAAGCTCTTTGTGAAGACGGTGACAAAGCAGTACAAAAAATAAAAAGGTGAACCCATGGGTTCACCTTTTTTTGCGCTTTGAATAAGGCGTCGAGATTAACCAGAGTAGCAGTTTGTGATTTAGGAATAAAATGAACGAGTCAGCCCCCTGACTTAAATTTATATCGATGCTTTCGTACTAAGCATCTCAATAAGTTCTGACTTACCATATTTTTCAGCCCAATCAATCGCACTATAACCGTTACTGGCCTTCAAAAGCGGGTCAGCGCCAAATGCAAGCAACAACTTAACTTCAGTGTAGTTGGCTGTCATAACAGCTTGAATAAGCGGAGATGAATAGTAACCAGTATCAACATAATTAGGGTTAGCTCCCATTTTTAACGCAAACTCTAATGGCTTAATGTCTTTTGAGCCCATCAGCAGTAAAAGCAAAGAGCTAGGTTCCTCTAGACTATTAATATTAAGCAGCCCACCATTAAATAGCTTTTCAATTGCCTTACGCCCTGCCTCCCCTTTAGACAAATCGGCAACAATATTAACAAACTGATCATGGCTAGCCTGAGCACTGGCAACCGCTGTAATTGCGTAAGTTTTATCCAAAGAAATTTTATCTGCGGCATCTATTAACGTAATCATCGCATCAGCGTAATAGGCAATTTTCCAATTTTTTCTTTTATATTCCACCATTATTTTAGCTACATTAGCTTGGTCTGAGCCATTGGCTATAGCAACTTTTAAATAAGCGACATTAGCGCTGTAATAACCAGGAAAAAATGTATGTAGCTGTCTATAGGTTGTAATCGATTTTTCAGACTCCCCTCCAACCCAATATGCTCCTGCCAACTTATTTAAAATACGTTTTAACGGTCGATCATTATCTCCACCATCAGGATTGATACCTATAACTTTCTCATATTCATTAATAACCAAACTCTCTTGTTTTAACCCTTTGAACATAAATGCGCGGTTATATAACAACCATAAATTATTTGTACCTAAGCTTTTAGCTTTGTCAAAACTGCTCGCTGCCGCATTATAATTTTTTAATACAGTTTCTGTATAACCTAGCAGCACATAGGCGTCGGCATAATTAGGATCGATTTTTAATGCAGCTTTTATTACGTTTTTAGCCGCTCTAACAGCTTTTTTAGCATTTTCAGATGGATATTCCTCATTAAAACGAGCAGCACGCATAATCAATCGCGCCGATTCTAAATAGGCAGGGATATAACTGCTGTCTAATTTAATAGCTTGATCCAGCAAAGACCTAGCATACTTATAGTTTTTCTTACTTGTACCGTTGATATACCGCTTCGCTTTTTCAGTTTTATCAATAGCAATCTCCCTGTCTTCTTTTTGAGGAAACCCCATTACATTAAAAAACTCTATTCTTTGAATATCTTGAGCGACTAATCTGTCAATGTTTACCCAAAGAGGTTTAGAGTTAGGAGGCGGTGTATCACCAATATAAATTTTTCCTGCATGCTTAGCTTCAGTAGAATGGTATACAGTCGCTAAAGAAACACCATGTTGTTGCAACTGAATTAATAAGGATTGAAGTTCATCAAAGTTCACATTATTGCCATAAATCAGGCTACCTTCGCAATTGGGACACACTGCGAGCATCATTGTCATCTTGTGGGGAGGGAACCCACTTGCTGTTAGCTTTTCAGCAAATTGAATATAATTGGGTATATTCCTATAGATAACCACTTCTCCCAATCTTAAAAAACGATTCCTTAAGGCCGCATCAACTTTCGGCAATCCATTTTCACCAGGCCAAATGAGATCTGTTGGGATTTTTTCTTTAGCAAAGCTGTGATCATTCCGATATGGATCATACATTCTAGCTTCAATATAGGTATCGAAATGGCTACTGTCCTGCGCATATTTTCTAGATAAATAAGTAGTACCAAAACCTGCTCCCGTTTTAGTATTTAGCCCTACATTAGGTGACCAACTTTCCCCTGTTACTGTTAGATAACCTGCCTTTCGGCCAGATCGATGTTTATAGTTAACATTAAACCTTGCTTCCCAGTAATTAATATCAATCAGCTCAACTGACACAATCTCATCTTTATCTATTAAGGGTTTATTTTCCTCAATCGATAAAGGTGAATCCATCTCAGCTTTCTCAGTGTAAATCCCTTCACTCCAAACGATATAAACTACAAAAAGTAAAATTGTAATCAACACAGGTGTTGTTGAACGTCCCTTCTGTTTAACTTTCATCCATAAATCTCTTGTTTATCTATTAACAAATTTAAGTGGTTATAATAAGAAAATAGAATTGGAAATACTAGTCGCAGCATATGAGTCCCCGCCTAACTAGACCAAATCCTAAAGAATTTTAGTGCAGGCTCGAATGGCACCATATCCATGTTATTCCCATTCAATCTCATCAAGCACTGTGCGCGCATCTATTAGTGTGCAATCGGTTAATAAGGTTAACTGAGCAACTGTCATGGCTGAATCTTGTTTTGCTATCTTACGCAGTTCATCTCGGTTTAATTTAGGTTTGTATTCATATAGTTTTTTGGCAACCCAAAGCCAGCTGTCTTCATCCGCGTCTGAAATCAAATTGATAATTTGAGCTATTTGTTGGGAATCAGCCTGCAAGATCCAATTTCTTGAACGGCCTTTACGGGTTAACGTGGCCCCAGTGGACTTTACGGCTGCTTTTAGAACATGGCTATTTTGGGTGCGCCTTACAAAGCCGTTTAGGGTGATGCTAACCAACATGGCTATCTTTACCTTTAAGGGTTCAACCCTTCCTATATAGAGTAACACTTAGGTAATAAGGATTTTGTGGGCATTAAATCTTTCGCCAACTGAGACTTCTGTTAGAGCCCCCCCTACAACTCGCTAAAAGGCCTTTAAAAATTATCAATAGTAATCTCACCGCCAATATTTTCAATTCCGATTCTGTCTCTGAGATCCTCTGCTTCGGAGTTACTTAATAAGTTATTGTCGTCTATTAAAAAGAAGTCGCCTATTGCTGATAGAGAGTCGAAGCCTAATTCAGTCATGCCATCATTTTTAGTAATTCGAAAACCACCATTCACAGAGATAAGGTTATTGAACTCTAAACTATTCAGCGCATCATTATTCCAAAAAATCATGTCATTACCGATAATTTCTAGCATTTCCATATCAAACCGTTGAAGCGCATCATTATCATTAATGCGAAAGTAACCATCTATGGTGGTGAGCCTTTCGAAGGACATTTCAGTTAAGTCATCATTATTTGAAAAGTCGATATATCCGCCAACTTTAGTCAGTCCATCCATTTCAAAATCGGTCAATAGCCAGTTACCAACGAACTTTATATCCTGAGAAACCTCATGAAGATTATTAACCTTAAATTCAAGTAAAGCGCTACATAAGGAAACCTCGATTAATCCAGACACCTTTTCAAGGCTATCGAAGTGTGAAATGGTAGTCAGCATATTATTATTTTGAATTTTTATGATACCTTTAATTTCAGTAATATATTCGAGTCCAGATAAATTCTTCAAACGTTGGTTATGTGATATCTCTAGATCCCCATTAATAACACTTAAGTTTTCCATCCCCACTAAATTTACTAGTCTGTCATTACTTGTTACCGTTATATTTTGTGCTACAGATTTTAGTTTTGTTAATCCGAGGTTTTCAATGTAATCTAGGTTTTGGAAATGGAGGTTGCCACCAATTGACTCAAGTTCAGCGATATATAAAGTATTCAGTTCTCTAATATTTTCAATATTTATACCACCTTGTATGCTCTGAAGTGTTTGAAAATTTATCTGCTCTAATTGCTTATTGTAATGAATATCAATGTTACCGGTGACGGATTGTAGCTTTTCAAAACTTAATGTAGGCAGGAGTTCATTCCAGCATATCGTCAAATTGCCTTCGATACTTTCAAGGCTTGGTAAGTCGCTATCGATTAGCAAGTCATTACCACAAACTCGAATATCGCCTCGAATGATTTTTAACTGCGATAAGCCCTCTAGATTCTCAAATTGAGAGTCCGTTATCGTTAAATTGCCATTTATCTCTGTACAAGCCTCACCCTGAGAAATACTAGAGTCACCAACAATATTAATATCGCCGTCGCAAACTAGATCAGTACCACCACTCGAAGAGCTATCACTACCACAGGCCGTGATCAGTGGCATAAATAGTATGACGATTAAATAGAAGTGTAAGTTACGAATTTTCAATACAGCTCTCCCTGAGCACTTAAAAATCCGGTGATTATATACGACTAAGAGGTAAGGTCTGCATTTTGACTTTGAATAAATTAAGAATCACAATCTTAACAGTCGTTTTTAAGCAAGATTATAAGGCAAGTCTTGTTTTATGCGCATAATAAAAAGGCCAAGCCTAACTCCGTAGCTTTGTTCGAGCATCGCCATTTTGACCTGTTCAGGGTTCAATTCTTGCGTCATATCCTAGCACCCTATGGGTCTCAACTTCCAAGACTTAGGCCTTACACCCAGTCATATCTTGTTTATCCCAACAAATAACAGGCCTAATTAAAGCATTCAATCAGTGTGAAATAGAGACATTGAAAATAATTAAAACAAAAGTGTTTACTTTTTAATCGCCCCGCCGTATTATCCAGCCGTTAATTATTCCCATCTAGTTTATTTAACTTATTATCCTAGTGATAATTTGTGCCTTGCCTTTCCCCATTACAGTTAGACAGCACTTCAAAATCCGAGCTAATTTATTGCCACCATTTTCGAATATTTTCGAGAATTGCTGTTGTTGTTATTTTTTAATTTAAATTATAAAAAACCAAGCAAACAATCAATAACCCAGCTCTTACTTAAATTTGCGCCTGAGCGCACATTAAATAAAAGAGTTCATTATGCCTTACACATATAAAGGTAAACATTATTCAATTACATCGCCGGTAGTATCCATTGCGATCAACAAACTAAACATTGTTGTGACCGACCAGTCCGGGCCACAGTTATTTGAGTTTACCAAACGAAGCGATTCTAAAGAATTTTTAAGTTTGTTATACCAAGCTTAATTTTTTAGATTGTCGTGACTATTAAAAAACCACCCAAGCGACAAACGCTTAGGTGGTTTTTTATTGGAAGCCACCTTTCTAAGAGGTCATCACTCCAACTAGTTACAAAATTGCGTTTTAGTTGTGGTTGTCAAAGAGCAATTAGCTTTATTTTTAGCTATTTTGACCCAATTTGGTTGCTGTATATCGTCTGGGTCACAATTGGGACTACTTCCAAAATACTTAATTGGCTTGGTTCTAGCCAATATATCAACAGGTTTATTATCACCATCATTAATTATTTCCACCGTACAGTTACCAATGGACCCTTTCTTAAAGTTGACATCCAAACCTGATTTTATTTTTACCGTGTAAGCTTGGTTTACTTCAGGAATAAAGCTAATGGTATTGGCACACCATACTTGAGCACTACCTAAAGGAGGCTCTCGACTTGAAACTATCAGTGAGACAAGCTCTCCTGCTGGAATTGCAACATTGCCAGCATTTAAATTTTCAACTGTAAGATTCTGTCGACCATCTACGCAGATCTCTGGCTTGTCAAAAAAAGATACACCAAATTGTGGCCTCTTTGGGTTACGGGTTTTATTGTGTGTAAAACGAATTTCAGCACTTTTGACAGCCGCTGTAGATTTAAAATCACGGGATTTTGCCTTAGTACCTCCACTTAATGAGCTGGACTTTTTATATCGAGATTCAGAAAGCTGTTCAAACACTTCATCCCGAGGGTAAGACTTAAAAATATTCCAAGTTCTTCGAAGGGTTCCTGTTATCTTTGTTTCTTGATGCATTCCAAGGTAATAGGTTTTTCCTGCTTCAACGTCTAACTCAATTTTGCTCCCGCCCGCCTTGAACTTATAGCTTCCTGAATCCAGATGTATCCAAGAGTAACCAGAATCATACAAACCCACTACTTCCGTATCATTAATATAGAATTTAGTGGCATATCCACCTCCATACTGCACATCTCCTCTAAACATATAAACCAAGGCTTGAGAATGAAGCGCTGCAGGTGCCGCTTGGTAAGCTGGACCCATAGCACATGCCTGGAGCAGAACAATCAGTAAAATAGAAAGCCTTTTCATTAGAAACCTTTAATCGATTTAATTGTTAGTGGTCTAAATTTTTTCGGAATGCTATCCCGTGATGATGCTCATGGCAAGCGATCAGGCAGCTAAGGTAGGTGTAGTTGATGGGGAGGAGGCAGCACTTACAAATCACGTAGCTCGGTAGATCTCATCACTCCATTACCCGCTCAAGAGACGAAATCACCAGCTTCATACCCACACGCAGCGCCTGCTCATGTAATGCTTTTAATTCTTGCTGAATCAACTCATCACGCTGGCCTCTTCCCAATGCCACCAGCACCCGCCCTCTTTTAATAAAGAAGTCGCTCCAGGGCAAGGGCTCTGGTTTTGTAAAATTTTCTAGTGCATTGGCATACCTGTCTACGCTGTCCCACTCACCGTTGTTAAGGCATGCATCAATGGCGTGACGGTAAAATATAAAATAGGTTTGATGCCTTGCGCCTTTTTCAAGTAGCTTCTCGGCTTCCTGTAAAGCAGTCTTGCGCCTAACGGGGTCTTTTGTTACTTCAGCAATGCCACCCAAAATAGCTGGGCCAGCAAACTCCATTCCATGGTTTCTACAAGAGTCTTCTGCTTTCTCAAGCAGGTTAATGGCAAGAGAATGATCTCCTTCGTTATAAGCAATTAACCCAAGTTTGTGAAACCTCTGGGCCTCAAATACGTTGGTCTTAATGATATTTTCAAGCTTAGAAGCTTGTTTGTATTCGTCTTTGGTTAATTCGAAATTCCCCAGGTTGTAATTCACTTCAGCAATGATGTGATGGGCCACTATTTCAGCACGGTAATGGCTAATTTTTTGGCCAACGCTAACTGCTTCTGCTCCCGCTGCCAGTGCACGTTCAAATTCATTTAGAAAAAAATAAGACCAACCCACCATAGAAAGGTTTGCAGCCTCGGTTCGGCTAAAGCCATTTTTCCGGGAAATTTCAACACATTGATGAAAATGTTCATTCGCTGTTTTCATGCGCCCACTCACATAATAGGCGTCGCCTAAACCACCCAAGGCATTGGCTTCCAGTTCAATTGATGAAGCTTGCTGAGCATGCTCAAGTGCCAACTTATGATATTTAAGTACGCCATCAATTTTTCCCAAAGGAAAACAAAGGTTGCCACGCAGGTGATAAATTTTGGCTAAGTCTTTGGTTAATTTTTTATTAATGGCTTTTGTTTCTGCCTGCTCCAATACCTTAATACCTTGCTCGTATTGGCCAAGCACTCGCATGCCGCCCACCATTCCCAGCATGGCGCGAACTTGTTGTGACTCTTCAGCACATAAGGCCAGTGCCTGCTTAAAAATCTTAACCGATTGCTCGTTATCCCCCATATCTAATAATATTTGCCCCTTACAACACATCAATTCTTCTTTAACTGTTTTTTCGTCATCCGGCCCCCCAAGCAGCTTTAACCCCTGCTCTACTAAATTAAGCGCCCGCGAATAATTGTATTTTTTTACTTGGGCTTGCGCGGCATTTAGGTAAGCTTGGGGAGCTCGTTTATCTTCAGCGCATCTAAAATGCTCGGCAGATAATTCTAAATCCTTTTTAGCAAACCACAGTGCCGCGGTTTGGTGGAGTTTGCGCCCGCTGGACTTAAGCAATGATGCATAAACCCCTTCGCGCACCAGCGCATGAACAAACAAATAGTCGTTATCGTCAGGGCGAACCAGTTGATTCTCTATTAGCCGGTCACAGCTATAATGCTGATTCCAAATTAAGTGACGCAGTAGCTTTAATGAAAAATGCTGGCCAATAATAGAAGCCGCTTGAACCGCTAGTTTGTCTGTGGGCTCCAGCCTGTCTAAGCGCGACAACACAATGCTTTGCAGTAAACCCGGTACTAATTCCCCCTTGTTCTCTTCAGCACTGAGTAACAGCTGCTCTAAAAACAAAGGGTTGCCTTCTGCTCGCTCGATACACTTAGTCACCACCTGCATTGTAATTTCATCAAACTCACTGGCTAAATCCAAGGCCTCTTCCTTTTTGAAAGGCGTCATATTCATCACCATAAGGGAGCCGCCGTGAAGGTGAGCTTGCCAGCTTTGATCGAGCTGATCCCCTTCAATGCGCGAGGTCATCACTAACAATGATGGGTTTTCTGCCACCACCGCGGTGAGTTCGGCTAAGTAAGGAAGTGTCTGACTATCTGCCCAATGGGTATCTTCAATGATGACCAAGGCAGGTTGGGCGCTACTGACTTTTTTAAGCAGCTCCCCCAGAGTTTTGTGTTTTCCTACATTACGAGTTTCATTGTCCATTGATTCATAAAGACTCTGAAGTTTTGCAGGAAGTGCAAGGTTCATTAAATCGTAAAGAAACAGGTTTTGTTCCGGGTTTAACAGTCCTTCAGAGAGTGCCCTTTCAGCAGTTGAGCGACAGGTTGATTCATTACTTTTGCTTTCTATTTTCAAAAGACTATTAACGATCATATGAATCGCCTCACGACTTTTACCCGCACCAAAATCTAGAATCATGCCTTTATGGTGGGCAAAGTCATGGCTGCTAGCCATGGACTCAAATTCTTTAATTAACCGGGTTTTTCCAATACCGGCGTCCCCTCGCACTAAAATAGCTTGCCCTTTCCCTGTATTTTGAATGCTTTCAAGGAATTGGGTAAATTGTTGCAGCTCGTTCTGGCGACCCACAAAAGACAGCAAGGCCTTCACCGGAGAGTGTAATTCTTTTACCACACGATAAGGAATCATGGGCTTAGACTTACCCTTCATTGCTACCGCGGCCAGCGCGACCGTTTCAAAATAGCTTGAAACCAATTGCTGGGTGTCAGGGCTCAGCAAAATATCCCCTGCCTTGGCTTGCGCTAATAAACGTGCACCAATGTTCACTGTGTTGCCCGTTAAGCCATAACGCCCATCACGGTTATCTTCCAGGTGGGTAACCATTAAACCGGTATTAATGCCGGTGTGCATGCGCAAGGCCACATTGAATTTCTTTTCTACGGCGGCGCTCATTTCTACCACAAAGTTGTGTAGCTCACATACCGCCCGCACCGCTCGAATGGGATCATCTTTAGATGCGGTAGGAATGCCAAACAAAGACACCACCTCGTCACCAATAAACTGGTTAACGATGCCGCCATGGCTTTCCATTATGCGTATGGCGCCGGTTTTAACCTCACTCATAAGTTCCCGCACTTCTTCTGGGTCAAGCTTTTCGCTCATGGCGGTATAACCACACAAATCAGAAAAGGCGATGGTGGCCTGGCGACGCTCTCCTTCAGATTGAGGTGCGCTATGAGACTGGGCTTGTAATGCAACCAATTGCAGGCGTATTCCCTTCAAAGCAATGTCCACGGCCTCGTCCCCCAGTACCGCACGCTGAGCTTCCAGAGCCACCAGTGCAGATTCCAGCTTTAACTTTTGCTCAGTGTCATTGGTCATGAATATCTCTTTAAAAGAGAATCAGAGGGTCCAGGGTGATCTTCCTGCCATGGAGGGCCTGGCATGGGAAACCTTTATTTAAGGGCTGATATAAAGGTTAGTTGGGAATTGGTGGAAAGGAAAAGCCAAGGCATGGGCCTGTTGCCTAGCCAGCCATTAAATCTACCAAGCCGTAACCCAGCAGGCTCCCCCCTATAAATGGGTAGACTATACTGGCTGATATAGTTGTCATGGGTACTTAAGGAAAAGGGATGAAAATAGGGTTAGTGGCTTTAGGGCAGATATTATTGGTGTTCTCGCTCACTTCAAATGCACTGGCCCAAGAGACCATTAAAGTGGGGTCTATGGCTAAATATCCGCCCTATAACTTTACCAATCTGCAGGGTGAATATACGGGCATTGATGTGGCCATTATTGAGTCGGTGTTAAGTGAGTTGGCGATTAAAGTGATTCATGTACCCACGCCCTGGAAAAGAGCTATTCAGAATTTTGAAGGCGGACAAACCGATATGCTTTTTCAGTTATCGCCATCTGAAGAGCGTTTTAAAAAGTGGAACATGGTCGGTCCGTTTCGGGAAAATAACAGGGCTTATTTTGTTTTACATGATTCTAAAATTAAAGATATTAAGTCGATAGAAGAATTGCGAGGCCTCAAGGTAGGCATAGTTTTGGGTTACCACTATACCGAAGAGTTTATGCAAGCCAAGTTCTTTACAAAAGACAAGGTGGTTGAGTTTCCACAAAACATTCATAAACTGGTAAGGGGCAGAATTGATGTTGTGGTTGAAAATGAATACCCCTTTAAACTTGCGTTAGCAAAAACCAGCGAGAAAACACGCATTAGAATGTTACCGAGCTTTGCTTCCGTGGGCGGGCGTTATGTGGCATTTCGTAAAGACGAAAAAGGCAACAAACTGGCGCGCCTTTTTCAGGAAAAACTGGAAGAAAAGATATCAAAGGGACAAATCACATTAATCATTAATGCCTGGGTTAAAAAGGGGCACCTGTAAAATAATCAATGAACAACATGTTCAATAACCAAAGAGCTAAGCCCTTTGGTATCAATCTTTTTGTGTCATCACAGCTTTAGTAATCATGCCACCCACAATTTCGGCAAAACGGTTCTGAAATGATTCATGCTCTTCTTTACCGTAAAATTCAGCTAATGATCCCTGCATAACACCGGGCATAACCGTGACGCAATAACACAAGATTCTAAAAACCTCTATATCTAAACCTTTAACCACTACCCCCTCATTAATGAGTTCGGTTACTTTTGTATCAACTATTTCCCGTTCCAGGTTAAATAAATATTTAAGGTATTGATTACCAAATGCAGTTTCATCCATAAACGTTTTGGTTTCAAAGTTTGCCATGTCAGGATACTTTCGATACAACTCTTGAAATCTTTTTATCAACTCAACAAAATCAATTGGACCAGGTTGATCCAATACCAGTGCAATTTCCTGAATAATCAGTTCGTATTGATATTTTACCATGGCCTCAAACAAACCATTTTTACTCTTAAAATAATAAGCAATCATTGCGCTGTTGGTGGCTGCGTTCTCCGCTATTTCACGAATACTAACACTGTTAAAATCTTTTTTTAAAAATAGCTTGGCGGCCGTGTTAATTAAGCGCATGCGCACGTCATCACTGCCCTTTACTTCTTTTTCACTCATAACATTAAGGCCCAAATTAAACCTTCAAATTATAGCTTATATTTAACATCACATGAAATGCCGCTGTTGGCTTACCTACCCTGAAAATCATACGCTAGCAGGGAAAGACCCGGCGCTATAAAGAGCCTATAATTGCCAAACAATTATGCAAACGAAGGTGCCAACAATACTCAATAACCCTATAATCATTGACGGCATCACATAAATAAGACAAACATTAAATGAGTCAAAACAAACAACACAATTTACAATTCCAGAAACCATTTGTACTGTGGTTCACAGGTTTTAGTGGCGCCGGAAAATCCACCATTGCCGAAGCCGTAACCCAAAGGTTGATGGCATCTGGTGAGGCCGTTCATGTTCTCGATGGCGATGTGGTTCGAAAAGGCTTGTGTAGCGACTTAAGCTATACCGATA
>ERZ1027231.200-NODE-200-length-27303-cov-21.110357_pt1 | contig 27303 bp, 19 predicted proteins | sample MGYA00520866_ERZ1027231 | MGnify/ENA primary metagenome ERZ1027231 (study PRJEB33311, sample SAMEA4378411) | marine metagenome | biome: Marine biome; feature: Fjord; material: Water | collected 2014-07-20T08:00:00Z/2014-07-... | depth 75 m ...
ATTGTAACACCTCTAAGTTATTTAGAGGTGTCCACTAAATCGGGGGAAGTTCAAGGTCATGTGCAGGCGCTTGTTATGTTTTACTTGATGCTTTAGTTGATTTTGACTGATGTTCTACGTGTTTTTCAAGACATCTAGGCCCTGAGGCCTCTATTACATACTTTCCCATAAGGTCCACATCACTTAGTTCACTTGAGTCAAGATTCTCGAGTAAGTCGTTACCGATGCATGAACACAACTTCTCTTTTAATTCTGAATAATTATCTCTAATGCACGAACTCATAAAAGATGATTTAAAACGACTGCTAAAGCTCTTTTCATACCCTTCAATGAAATCTTTTTTAAAAGAATCACAGCCCATTGATATAGAGCATAATATCAAGACCAATACATTTTTCATTTTTCAAACTACCCTATATCAGCGCCGATGGAAGTGAATTTCATTTAACGTATTAAACATAACGCCTGCCAGCAAGGGCGAGTGAAACGAGTCCAGCCAGCTTGCTGGCGAATTGGCTGGCTTTGTTAGGTGTTCTTAGTAATGCCATTTTCCCTGTTCAACCAATAGTTGATTGTTCTCAATGTCTACTACTTCCAGTACACCTGATTTGTAAATGACGTATTTAGCCCCATCAGCTAGGAATTCGTAGCCTTGAAATGCGCAAGGTGTGATTCCATCTGCGCATTTAGTATGTATAGATTTACCAATTACAATTTGCTTTTTTTCAATTCCAGCAGGGGAATAAGTGAATTTAATCTTTTCACAGGTTACCTCGCCCTCTTTACATCCTCGCTCGATATGAATTGTAAAGTTATCCGTAATAAGAGTCTCACCAAAAACTACTGAAGAAAATAAGGCTAATGCAAAAGCAAAATATTTCATATTACCTCCTATACACCTAACGCCTGCGTCAACTGCCGGAGGCTACTGGCGCCTTTTGTGCGGGTTTTGCACAAAAGGTGACAGTGGCCGGAGGTCAGATTGCACGCACTTGTTAGGTTTCATTTAAACACTTTAGTAGGCAACGTATCATCGACTGATTCGTACATTTGCCATAACTTTGAATATCTTTAATAACGTGTAACCACTTTTTCATAAGTGTTGAATCAGCTTTAACACTCTCTTTATCTGCATTCCATAATTGCTGAAGCTCACTGTCTTGTAGTAAAAGGATATCTAATTCTTCTTGGCATTTTGAACACCTAGATGGCAACCACCAGACAAATTTCTTATGGATTTCATAAGCCTCTTTTTGCTCTTCAGCAGTACACACGAAAGAGCAAGTACACTTATAGCATGAGATTGCGATACCTTCGTAATACTTGGCTTCTAAATCATAATGCCCACCTGAGGAATTCTGGCTAGATCTAGACCACTGAGATTTATCTATTTTAATATTCATAACTCGATAGTCACTCGATGGCGAAGAAACCTAACGCTTTAGCTAAAGGGCGTGCGACTAGCACGTCCTGTGGAGGCCGTCTTTTTGGCCGGAACGCATTTCAGCGTATTGTTATACGTTTTCTTGAATATAATCCGCAAGCTCATGCCAAACATTAACCAATGTAACAAGTTTCGATGTTTCAGGCGTTGTTATGCCACTTACAGGAACAGATTCAGCTTCTCGTTCAAATAAGTAATCAGCAATACTTTCAGCCTCTTCACTTAAACACTTAACTTTGTGATAGGTCACTGAAGAATCACCATTGTGATTATCAGGGAATGGAATAGCTCCTTTAAGCAAAGCTATTTTTACAACCGAAGCTTCACGAACGCTCCCATTTACCAGAACACTTTGAGTCTCTATAAGTATATTCTTAGGTAATACATCAGCTGCGTTACAAATTTTCTTATATTCTTCAGAATTCATATTACGTATAACGCCAGTAGCATGGGCCGACGAGCGACAGCGAGGAGGTCCAGCCCGAAGGGCGAGCATGACTACTTTTGTTAAGCATTTTCCCTCCAAATAATATTTGCCATCTTTTCGTATTCTTCTTTATCTTCGTTGTCTAGATTATCTGGATTACAAAAAAATAACTCGGGAAGTTCATGTTTTTTCAATCCCCAATTATGAGGCTCATAATAATCGTTATCTAAAGTAGATTTGGTTTCACGCCTGCATCGTCCAAACGGCGCAGAGCACCCGCCATGCAGAAATGTAACACGATCTTGGCTCGTAATAGCATCGGATAATGAGTCATATACTTTACCAGATAAGTCAGCCGTACCACCCGGCGGAGTCCAACAGAAGCAATAGTGCTCAGGACATTCCTCTAACGATGGTTTTTGATCAATATTCCACTTTTTAAATTTCATCGATGCTTAACATTTTTATATAGAGCACTCTCGCCTTGTCATTTCTGATATATCAGCGGGGATCTCTAAGTTCTTATTTTGGAAAGTTTTTTAGACGTGACTCAAAATCCTTTCCGAGCAAAGCGAGGGGGTCCTATTATTTTTTAAATATCAAAATAGTAGGGTCCCGTTATTTTTTCTAAGCTCATCATTAACTGATTGATTTCGCTCGTTTTTAAATTTGGCGTACAGTGTAAAGCGAGAACTAGCATTAATCAATTTACATTAATATTATTGCCAATCACCAATATACTGTCTATACATACAGTATATTGATGTGCATGGTTTTTGTTATGGCAAGCCCATTTTTAAACATGATTCGGCGTGAATTACGGCTGCGTGGTTATAGTATGCGCACCGAAAAAACTTATCTTCATTGGATCAAACAATTTATTTATTTTAATAATAAAAAACATCCAAAAGATATGGGTGCAATAGAAGTTAAAGCCTATTTAAGCTGGCTCGCTAACGAGCGTCATGTTGCCATTAACACACAAAAAGTTGCGCTCAACTCTATCGTTTTTATGTATCACAAAATTCTTAATCTAAGTTTAGGTGATCTAGGTTTTACATTGGCTACCAAGCAAAGGCACATTCCTGTTGTACTTGAAGTGAATGAAGTTAGGGCCATTATTAATGAGCTAGCCGGGCGTAACCGAGTAATTGTAGAGTTAATGTATGGCAGTGGCCTGCGCGTCTCTGAGGTACTTCGCTTAAGGGTACAAGATGTCAATTTAACTCGTTATGCTCTCACCATTCGCAATAGCAAAGGCAACAAAGATAGGCAAACTATTTTAAGCTCCCGCCTGCACGAGCCATTAACAAAACTCATTACTCAAGCCATTAAGTTACAATACGAAGATAATCAAATTGGCTTAGGATGTTCTTTACCATTTGCTATGGCAGCTCAAGACTCTAATGCTTATAAGTCCCCTGCCTGGGCATTTTTATTCCCATCTATTGGTTATTGTAATCACCCTGTTACCGGTGTGAAATGCAGGCATCACTTGCATCAAACGGTTATTCGTAAAGCACTTAAAGTGGCCGTTAAAAAAGCTAGGTTATTTAATAAGCGAGTTAGCTGCCATACTTTTAGGCACAGCTTTGCCACACATATGCTTATGTCAGGATCAGATATTCGTACGGTTCAAGAGTTGTTAGGGCATAACGATGTGAAAGTTACACAAATATATACCCATGTTTTAGGAAAACATTACGCTGGGGCAAATAGCCCCCTTGATAGCCTTTAAATAATTAGTACCTATAAAGTGTGCTAATTAATTTCAGGTCAGTGCTTTACTGGGCCAAAGCCTTATTCAAATACAAGTTAAATGCATCATCCACATCTTTTTGGCTGGGAACATCATCGGTTTTAATTAAAATAATTAAACTTTGTGCGGTCACGTTTTCATCGCCCTTAGGGTGAACCAGTATCTGCCCGTCCTTATTGATGTAAGCCATGGGTGTGCCCACGCCACTTCTCACCATGGCATTTACTACGTCGGCCCATTTTTCACCTTCTAGCCAAATACTGTAACGCTCAGGGTGATCGTCACGACGGGTAAACATATCTTCTATCACCACTTCACTGCCGGGCGCATCCATGGCCCGCACTAAAATTTCAGGATAGGAGCGTATGGGTCGCAGTATGCTTTTCACGCCTAATTCTGAAATCCGTGGACGGTTAATATCTTCCACACACTCCACTAAAGTGCGGTGGGTCAAATTCAGCGCTTTTAATCTGTGGGCAATATCAAAGTTAATGCTGTCACTGTCGGCGTGATATTCGTCGCGGGCTAAAATTAAAATGTGCCTAGCCTTGCCCACATAAGCCCGTTGTAAATCAGGTTCATTATTACCGGTACCGCTAATGTGGCGCACACCTAACTCTTTTAAGTCGGCGGGCAAGCCATCTGAAAATTCATTATTCAGCAATAATATTTGGCAGTCTTCATAATCGTGATCTTCACGAATTTGCGATACTAGGCGTAAAAAGAAACGATGAGCGTTATATTTTGGCGCATTAATAATCAGTATGTGCTTTTCCATTTTCCAATCCCAAAAGCCAGTGCGAATACGTTCATGGCGTGCCAGACGGTAATCAATATAATCGCTAATTAAAAAAGTGACCAGGGTAATGGCCGAGACGTACATTAAAATAATGGTGGCTAATTGCCCCCACTGGGTTTGCGCACTTAAGTCGCCATAACCCACGGTGGTTAATGTGGTAAGCGTTAACCACAATCCTTGCCAAAAGCTTAAACCTTCCAATACCACCATGGCGCCACTATGAGCCAGCACCAGAAATACCAACACCAGAATAATTTTGCGTATTTGCTTGCTAATTTTCACATCCGAGCGCTGCCCAGGTGATGTGTTTTTTAATAATAGCTGTTTTAAATTCATGCCACACGGTAGCGCACTGTTCTGCTAATAAAAAGCTCTCAAGTAACAAAATATTGGTTTTCTATTGTTCACCACATACGCTTTCATCATTACCACATGGGGCACCCGCTATAATCCAGCTCATGAGTGTACTGTAAATTTCTTTACCCGCATCGGTTTGTAAATCTATGCGCTGGCCACCACCGTGTTGAAGGCGCGTGGGTTTGCGAATTAAAATACTGTTATCTACGTCTCTAAAATCAATCCGCGCTCGTACATCCCAATATAACTGCGGGTTAGAATTGTCGTAATACACGGGAATGCCTTCCACATTGCTCTCACTGTAATGGCAGCTTTGACAAGTACGCTGATCAAATAACGTGGTTTGCAAGATAGGGCGAATATCATCGGCAAAATTTAATTGTGAAGCGTGTTTTGCAAGGGTACTGTCCAGAGTAATGGTCACGCTATTTTTTTGGTTATCGCTTTTACTATTGCCCACGGTTAATTCAATTTCATAGTCGCCGTCATCACTGCCATCGGTATTGGCATTTAGTATTGCTATGGCCTTTGTACTATTTGCAAGAGTGGCATTGCTGTTTAGCGGGGCCGATATTATTTGCCATTGAAAGCTTGAGGCAAAATAGCTGCCTACTCCATTAAGTATTACCGGACTTTTGGCAATGCGATCTCTACCGGGTTTAGCCACAGCAATGCCCGGCTGCTGTACCTCTCCTTCTTCATTCAACACATCAAAGCCCGGTAAAAAAGACGCCAACAAAGATGGTACCCCCGCAGGCGCCGCCCAAAATGACTCGTAATTTCTTAACGAAAGCGGCATGGCACCACGTTCATACACATAATCTATAATCAGGTCGCTATAGCCTATAAACTTTTCGTAATTGCTAAAGTTAATGGCGGTACCGGTGAGGGTGATCTGGCCATTAATAATCGCTTCGTCTAGGTCTTCATCATTGCCTGCGTTAAACCCCCTAATAGAGTGGCAACTAATGCAGTGCGGCTCTATCACTTCCTTGTATAGAGTTTCCACCCCTTCAGGGCGGAAATCGGTTTGTTGCCAGCCCGCTGGTATGTCGTCACCAATAAAAGTAGTACTGCTAAATTGCTCACCGCCGTAACGGCCCTGGGCAATGGTACGGGCAAAGGTGCTATCCCAGTAACCTAACTCGGTTATTTCACGCTCTGCTATTTTTCCAAAGCTTGCATGTACCGCCTGATTAATTGCACGTATTCCCGGCTCTAAATTGGCTTGAGAAAACTCACCATCACTCATAAATTCAAACGAATTTAGTTCCAGTTGATTAAATTTGGCCGACTTAAGTGACATCAGATTAAACGATCCATCTAAATTCAGCGGCATTAAGCGGGCACCGTGACACGCCTGGCACATAGTAGGCATGTGTTTAATACCACGGCCATCTAAATCGGCGCTGGTAATACGCTGTTGTTCACCGTTTTCATCTGCGGCGGCGAATGTGAAAAATTTTAAGATAAAATCGTTATCATCACCTCCTATTTCTATTTCAAGAGGGCTAAATTCAATGGCGTTGGAACCTAGGTGAAAATCAAAATTTTGATCCACCGCCGCATGTAAATTAAGTGGCCCATAATTGGCAGGATTACCTTTACCCACCGCCACTACAAAGTTATTTACAAACAAGGCTATACCACCGTCATCTTTAAATTTGGCATACATGTCGCGGCCATAACCCAAGTCTTTACTGTCTCTAAAAATCACATGCTGATCAAAGCCTTCATCAAAACCATTGACACTTTTCCAGTTGGCTAGGGTAGTGCGGGTACTATTAGGATCTACCGCCCCATAATAGGCATTAGCATAAGCGCGAGAACTAATTTGGTTGTCTTCAAGTTTTACATTAATACTACCTTCCACCGAATCCGCCCGGTAAAAAAGGTAATCATTTTTTACCAAATAGGCGCTACAAATGCTGCTACAGGTCACATCTAGTGTTAACCCTGCTGCTTGCTGGAATTTTACTTCTAGTGTGTAGTTATCATTGTTTTGCCAGACAGTATTAGTGGCATCATTCCAGTCTCCGCTAAATTCTTGTTCTTCTGCGTTAACATTAATGCTGCCGCTAAAGCTTCCTACCTCGGCCACCTGTGGTAATACATAAAGCAAATAATCACCGGCAGCAAAGTAGGCTTGAGTATTTAAAAAGGTTAAAAATTGATTGGGAATATCTTGCGCCAAGATAAAAGGACGCTGCTCGGTGTCACCTCTTTTATCACAGGCCATTAATAAAAATATAAAAACGGAATAAACGAAAAACTTTATTATTTTAAAAGGCACTATTTTTATAAAGAAAGCCATTAATTAAAACGCCTTCAATATATTAATTTGAAAAACCTGGCGCTGATATTCGTTATCTCCGTCGGCGCTTACATCCGCGTATAAAAAAGACATATCCAGTGCAGTACTGTGATTAATAGCCCAGTTAATGCCCAGGGTTCCGGTATAAGTTTGTGCCTTTAATTGGTAGCTAATCCAGTTGCCACAGTAATCCTCGCTAAAAGCCTGATCCCACTCAATGGCAGCACTATCCACAATCAGCCCATAAGTGGCCACCGCCTGTAAGCCATTGCAATAACTGGCTTGGGCCGTACTAATAATATCTCCATCAATAAACGCCACACCACCGTAAACAGCTGGCCAGCCACGCACTGTATAATCAAAATGCAAAAAGGCTCGGTTTTGTTTGGTATCAAATACGCTGCCCTCACTGTCTCGTTGTTTATTTTCCAAACCCAGCACCCAACTCACATGAGTGGTCAAACGAGCACTGGCCATTATTTGCAAGGTAACAATATCGCTGTCACGCTGATCCACAGCCACATCCCACCTTTGCCCGTCCAGCATAATTTGGTACCAGGGCGCACGATATGAAAAACGCTGTTGCCAGCGATAAATTAATCGGCCCGACAATTCACTGCGGTTTAGTTTCTGGGTAAATTCATAAGCCTGATAACTTGCCATACCCTCCACTATTACGGCCTTGTTAAACGCCAACTCCTTTTTAAAACCCAAACGCGCATCAATACGACTAAAACGATCAGAAATAATATTTTGTCCGTCCTCGGCCTGACTCAAATTACTGTCTGTGGCCACTGTAATATCCGTACCCGATAACCAATTCAATTCTGCAATAGCCAAAGACGAAATTAAAATTAGAGATAAAAAAACAAGGCTCTTATCTATCATGGAAACTGGCTTTACCTTAGAAAGGTCTGACTGTGTTATTTTAGGGGTATTTGAGGCTGGGATGCCGAAGTTAAGCCTCCATGGAAGGATGCACGGCGTCCCATTAAAATAACATCGGCAGGCCTTACCACCTCGTCTCTTAACAAATAAACACACAAGCAGAAATAGTATGAATTTAAAATTCAACGCTCCTGATCCACCTGGACTTTCATCAGGTACTTGCAAAGTTTTTTGATCAGGTGGCCGCGTTACGTCTTTGGGCATCACTAAGCCGCCGGGATCACGCACGGTTCCATTTAATTCTCCATCGGTATCGTTGGCGCCACCGTCTTCTAATACCAGCAAGATACAATCATCAAATGCGGTTAAGCCCACACTATATAAATCCGAAGAGGCCTGCGGACATACCCCATCTACTCGGCGAGCGCTGGCCACATAATCCTGGCCACTGTCATCAAACGGATACCAGTTTTCACCATCAAATTTCCAATACTGTGCACCTATGGCAATGGGGCTGGTAAGGGGAATGACGACGGAAGCCAATGGATTAATTTCTGTGGTGCCCGATACTTCAAAGTCGAGAATTTCACCGCTTAACAACACTTCTGTATTGTCATCTGCCAAGGGCGATAAATCTTGTGAACTCACCTGCGCGCCATCCCTTTCATTTTTAATGGCCCACTGCCCTACTTTTAAACGGTAGCCTTGCTGAGCTTGCATTAAGTTACTGGTGTCACTGCTTTCCAAACTCTTGTGCATAAACTGGGCATCATCCACCGGGTCACGGTAATCCAAAATGCCATCGCCATCGGTATCGGCAAGCCCTTCATTAATATCACTGACGCCATCGCCGTCGGTATCGCTTTCATCCAAAATGGGTGCGATGGCTTTAAGCACAAAAGCCAGTTGCTGTTTTACAAAAAGTTGGCCATCATTTATTTGCGCCTCCAACAAATAATAACCTGTATCTAAAACACTGGGGTCTAATTCAAATTCGTGTTTGTCGCTACTTTCATTCTGAGCCTCGAGATCAAGACGCTCATCACTTAACGACCAATCCCATAATATTTCATCATTATTAGCATCGAAGGCTTGACCAATAATATTAAACGGCCCCTGATCTTGGTAAACCACGGCGGTCTCTGTTGAATTTTGATTAAGTGCTAAGGTAAGTGTGGGCGCTACATTTCTATCTACTATGCTCACTTCATAATTTTGCTCACTGGCCAAATATACATTGTCACTCACGGTTGTGATTGAAATTAAAATGCTTTCGTCTTCTTCTAAAATATCATCACTTACAATTTCAAAATTTATTTGCCCTTGCTGGCCTCCAGTTATTTCTATTTGCCCGGCTATTAAATTGTGATCAGTTTCGTCGCTAGTGCCTGCCACTTCATAATTTAATAACACAGGATAACTGGGTGCATCACCACTTAAGCCTACAATTAGGCTCACGCTTTGAGCTTCACCCACCAGCAAGCTGCCAATAAAACGCACTTGCGGCAATACCTGCAGCTTTTGAGTCATACTGGCATTATTGCCCGCAGCATCACTCACCTGCCAGGTAATAGTATGCAAGCCCGGGCGAAACGGCCCCAGTTCATCGGCCACTGGCACCAGTTCACCATCGGTTTCATCCACAGCAGTGGCTTGTAATATGGCGGGGGTTAAATAGCCGGTGGCTTGAATAATTTGCTCGCCACTGGTGGTAATGGTGGGGGCCACCGAATCGGTAATGATGGCTGCGCATAAATTAGATTCTTGCGCGACACAGCTTTCAAATTCAATAATATTAGTAAGGCCATCACCATCGAGATCGGCAATAGCATCGGTGGCGTCAAGGGGGTTTAGCTGGTATTCAATCTCTATACTGTCGGGCAGGCCGTCGTTATCGTCATCTTCATCACACTCGTTACCTTGGCCGTCTTCATCTGTATCCAGTTGTGAATCATTAAAAGTTTGCGGGCAGTTATCTGCATAGTCGGCAAACATATCCAGGTCGGCATCAAGCAATAACACGGTTAAATTAAATTGGCTTGTGGCTGCCTGTGAATTATCTTCGCCGCCATCATTTAGTTGCACTTCAATAATATGTAAACCTGCACTGTTCTCCCCAGCCAACCAACTGATATTACCCAGTGAATCAATTACCATATCGCTTGGCGGACTATTTAAACTCCAAGTTAAATCACTGGCATTATTATCATCATCTATATCACTAAAATAATTATTCATGTCCAGACTAAAACTTTCTAGCTCGGTCATTTGATGGTTATTGGGAGTTGATAACTGCGGCGAGTCATTCACCGCTGCCACGGTAATAGAGAAAACCTGGGTATCATTTTGTGCGTTATCTTCACCGCCATCCCACACGGTAATGCTAATATTATTAGCCGCCAGCACCCCCTCAACAGGGGTCCATTCAATTACGCCAAGATCGGAAACCGTCATGCCGTCCGGCGCATCATCTAGCGTAAAAGTAAGATCCACGCCGTTATTGGCATCGTCTTCATCGTTCACCCCTAAGGCATATTGATATAAAACATCTTCGCTAGCGCGGGTATTAGCCGCGCTAGAAATAGTGGGCGATGTATTAAACGCCACCACACTAATTAAAATAACTTGCGTGGCGGGGGCGGCATCGTCTTCGCCACCATCACTTACCTGCACCGTAAACGAGCCGGAATTACTCACCGCATTTTGTGGCGTCCAGTTTATGAAACCACTGTCGCTAATGTTCATGTCGCTGGGGGCATTCAACAGGGCATAGGTAAATTCACTGTCATCCACATCGCTCACGGTAACTTGATAAGTATATTCCACCCCTTCCACCACAGAGGTAGACGGGGTAGACGTAATTTGCGGGCCATCGTTAACTGCAGTAACCGTAATTGAAAAAGTTTGGCTGTCGCTGCTGGTATCGTCTTCACCACCGTCGCTCACACTAATTTCAATATCCTCGGCCGAGGTCACACCCTCTTCCGGTGTCCATTCAATTAAACCGGTCTCACTTATCGTCATATCGGTGGGGGCATTTGTTAAAACAAAAGATAGATCTACGCCGTTGTTTTCATCATCGTCATCGCTCACAACCAAAGTATATTGGTAAAGAGTATTTTCGGTGGCCACCGTTACCGCGGTACTGGTAATGGTGGGGGCAGTATTAACTGCCGTTACACTAATTGTAAAAGTTTGCGTTGCCGCCGCCGCACTATCTTCACCACCATCACTCACAGTTAAAGTAATTTCACCTGAACTAGAATCACCATTGGCTGGAGTCCAACTAATGAGGCCCGAATTTGAAATAGTCATGTCGCTAGGGGCATTGCTTAATGCGTAACTGAGTTCATCCCCCGAGTCATCCACATCACTGACACTCACCTGGTAACTATATGAAACCCCTTCCACAGCCGAAGTAGACGGGGTTGAAGTAATGCTGGGGGCATCGTTCACTGCGGTGACGGTAATGGTAAAAGTTTGGCTAGCCGAGGCCGCTCCATCTTCGCCGCCGTCACTCACGGTAATAACAATATCTTGTGCGGAAGTAACACCCTCGCCGGGAGTCCATTGAATAACGCCAGTGCTTGATACACTCATTCCACTAGGCGCGTTAGATAAACTAAAAGTTAAATCGGTGCCGTTGTTGTCATCATCTTCATCGGTTATGGATAGTGTGTAGCTATAAAGAATATCTTCGCTGGCCTGGGTCACCGTGCTTGAGGTAATACTAGGCCCGGTGTTCACTGGCGTGACGATAATTGTAAATTGTTCGCTGGCACTTGCGACTCCGTCTTCACCACCGTCACTAACACTCACCGTTACCGTGCCCGAAGTGGTCACACCATTTTCAGGGATCCAGCTGATTAAACCGCTGTCGCTAATGCTCATGCCACTGGGAGCATTACTTAGTGCGTAAGAAAAACTGGTGTCGTCTTCATCACTCACCGCCAGTTGGTAATTGTATTCCACACTTTCCACTGCGGTGGTGGCAGCGGTACTGGTAATTTGCGGCGCATCATTCACGGCAGTGACGGTAATAGAAAAAGTTTCGCTGTCGTCACTCACACCGTTTTCACCACCGTCGGCCACACTCACCACTATATTGTTGGCCTGGGTTTGTGACTGAGTTGGGGTCCACGTAATAACGCCGGTACTGGATATCGTCATGCCGTCCGGGGCATTACTTAAGCTGTAGCTTAAATCCACGCCGTTGTTGGCATCGTCTAAATCGGTCACGCTTAACGTGTATTGGTACTGAACCCCTTCGGTGGCAGTGGTGGGAGCGGTGCTGGTAATACTGGGGCCGGTATTTACAGCAATCACATTAATGGTGAAGGTTTCAGTATCGCTGGTGGCACCATCTTCGCCACCGTCACTCACGGTTAAAGTCACTTCTCCTGAACTACTATCTGAACTGGTGGGAGTCCAACTGATAAGGCCGCTGGTGGAAACCGTCATGCCCGATGGCGCATTACTTAATGCATAACTTAAATCGGTGCCTGAATCATCTGGGTCAGTCACTTCCACTTGATAAGTATATTCAATGTCTTCAATGGCAGAGATGCCCGCGCTGGAGGTAATGTCTGGGCCGTCGTTCACCGCGGTTACGGTAATTGAAAACGTTTCACTGTCTGAGGTGGCACTATCTTCACCGCCATCACTGACGGTAATAACAATGTTACTCACATTTGCCTGAGCTTCTTCTGGGGTCCAGCTGATCACGCCCGTACTGGAGACGCTCATGCCACTGGGGGCATTGGTTAAGGCAAACGTTAAATCGGTGCCGTTGTTGCTGTCGTCATCGTCACTCACGCTTAAAGTGTATTGATACTGCACATCTTCGGTGGCACTGGTAGTCGCTGTACTGGTAATAGTGGGGCCGGTGTTCACCGCGGTAACACTGATGGTAAAAATTTCGGTGGCCGCCGCCGCGCCATCTTCACCGCCATCACTCACCGACACGGTAACACTGCCCGAAGTGCTCACGTCGTTAGCCGGAGTCCAACTTATTAAGCCACTGCTACTAATAGACATGCCGCTTGGGGCATTCGATAAACTGTAGCTAAAACTACTGTCGTCATCATCACTGACACTCACCTGATAACTGTAAGCCACACTCTCGGTGGCAGTAGTCACTGCGGTACTGGTAATGGCCGGCCCGTCGTTAACTGCGGTGACGGTAATTGAAAACGTTTCGCTGGCCGAGGCGACACTGTCTTCACCGCCATCACTCACCGTAATTTGAATACTGCTGGCATTGCCCTGACCTTCACTGGGTGTCCAGGTAATGACCCCTGTGCTGGAGACACTCATACCACTGGGAGCATTGGATAAACTAAAGGTAAGATCTGTGCCGTTGTTGCTGTCGTCTTCATCGCTGATGCTTAACGTGTATTGATACAAGACATCTTCGGTGGCACTGGTGCCAGCGGTACTGGTAATGCTAGGAGCCCCATTCACGGCAGTAACACTAATTGTAAAATCTTCAGTGGCGGCGACGGCACCATCTTCACCACCATCACTAACACTCACCGTTACTTCACCCGAACTGGAATCATCATTGTCCGGGGTCCAGCTGATTAAACCGGAACTGGAAACCGCCATGCCGTCGGGGGCATTGCTTAGGCTGTAACTTAAGTTGCTACCAGAATCATCCGGGTCGCTAACCGATAACTGATAGCTGTATTGCACGTCTTCGGTGGCACTGGTGCCTGCGGTACTGGTAATGCTGGGGGCGTCGTTCACGGCGGTGACCGAAATTGAAAATACTTCGCTGTCGGCGGCGGCACTGTCTTCACCACCATCGCTCACCGTAATGGTAATGCTGCTGACATCTGCCTGACCTTCAGCTGGAGTCCAGGTAATGACACCGGTACTGGATACCACCATGCCGCTGGGCGCATCACTTAGGGCAAAGGTAATGTCGGTGCCGTTATTGCTGTCGTCATCATCACTGATGCTTAAGGTGTATGTGTATTCAATATCTTCGGTGGCACTGGTGCCGGCGGTACTGGTAATGGTGGGGCCGGTGTTCACCGCGGTAACACTAATGGAGAAGTTTTCACTGTCTTGCAACGGCTCTTGATCGGTTACTGTCACCGTTACCGTGCCCGAACTACTGACGCCGTTATCGGGCGTCCAGGTGATGAGTCCGGAGCTACTAATACTCATGCCAGAAGGGGCATTAGATAGGGCGTAATTTAATTGCCCGCTAGAGTTATCCACATCGGTTACCGATAACTGGTAGCTGTACTGCACGCTTTCGGTGGCACTGGTGCCTGCACTGCTGGTGATTTGCGGCGCATCATTCACCGCACTCACGCTCACACTAAAGGTCTCGGTATCGGGAGTGGCACCATCTTGTTGATCGTCACTGGCGGTAATGGTCACCGTGCCCGAGGTGCTAACACCGTTTTCTGGGGTCCAGCTAATCAGTCCTGAACTTGAGTTAATACTCATGCCACTGGGGGCATTGGAAAGTGAATAAGTGATGCTATCCGATTCTGGGTCGGTGGCATTAATGTCTAGCTGGTATTCAACATCCTCGGTGGCAGAGCCAGCTGAAAAAGCAGCAATTACAGGAGGACCGTTACAGTCATCAGTGGTGGCACTTTGCCAACCGCCACTGGTGTCGTTATACGTTGAGTTGTTGGCCACCACCCGAAAATAATACAAGGTGCCACATTCTAGGTCGGTAATTTCCTGGCTTATTTGCGAGGTGCTGGTGCCACCGCCGCTGCCACTTACAGTTTGGCTACTGCTGGTGCCATCGGCACTTTGGCTGGTGCCGTAGTCAAAATCGTAACTGGTGGCATCCACACCGCTGTCATCTACGTTGGCATAAACCGTAAACTTGGCCGAGTTAGAACTGGTTTTAAAATCCTTGCCCGAACCGGTGACGCCACTGGTAGTGGAGACCGAAGGGTTATCTGTATCCACCGCCGAATTGGATTTCCAATTAGATAACAGCGTCATTTCGCCACTTGAAATTTGTGAGCCGCCCCCTTGTGGCATGAAAGAGGGGTCAGAGGTTTCAAGCGAGGTGCGGTCTATCATGGCCTGTGCCGCACTGGTTTTGCTGCCAGAATAATAGTCGGTGGCGTAGGTAGAAAAGGCGCTGTAGTCGGTGGTGAAGTCGGGGCCTGAGCCGCCGTCATAGTGGCAACCGGTACAGGCAGATACCGAATTAGAAGTGAGCAAGTTGGCCCTAACACCATTGGTGCCGCTATAGGTGGTAGCGCCCTCGGACACAATTGGCCACAAAAAAAGCGAGGCTAATACCACGCCCGCGTTCAAGCGTGTAGAGAATCCAACCCCTTTAACTATTCCCCAGCCTTTAAATCTTTTTAGTAATACAGACCAGTGGAAATTGCCACGCGCACTCACCTTGCTGCCCCTTTGGCCGCCACTTATCTAAGTGTATACGCTTAAGCAAAAGTCGCCGCAGGAAAACCCGACTTACAGAACAAAACGTCATATTAAAGAAGATGATTGGCGGAAAATACGACTAACAAGGTCTAGGCTTAAGGGAGTAAAGAGAGCTAGGTATCAAGATGAACTCAAATAATCGCCGTGATTTTTTAAACACGGTTTTTCAGTCGGGATTGGCCCTGGCCTTGGGCCGCTTTGCCATGTTGGCACCCATGGCGACTTTAACCCATGGCATTCAACCTTTTGGCAATGTGCCCAAAAAATTGGCCGAAAATAAATCTATTTTTGAAATACGTGGCCGTGTCTATGTGGACGGCGTTAAGGCAACCATTGATACCTTTATTAAGGCCAATGCCTTGATCGAAACCAAGAGCAATAGCTACCTGATTTTTAAAGTGGGCAAGGATGCACATATCTTGCGTGAAAATAGCCGGATGCAACTCCAGGGCAGCAACGCGGTGGAAGCCGGATTGAATTTGCTTACCGGAAAAATCCTCTCGGTTTTTGGTGAACGGGGCAGCAACAAAAAACATACCCTGCGTACATCCACCGCCACCATTGGCATACGAGGCACCGGCGTGTATGCCGAGTCTTATGAAGATTCCAGTTACCTGTGTACCTGTTATGGCAAAACCCTTATTCAAGCCAATGAAGACATAAGCGGGCAAGACAAGCAATTTGAAGAAATAGAATCCAGCCATCACGATGCACCAAGGTTTATTTTAAAAACCCCGGAAGACAATAAACTGATTATTCCTGCCCCGGTATTCAACCACACAGATGAAGAGTTGATTTTAATAGAAGCCATAGTGGGAAGAGAGTCACCTATTTCGGCTATCCAGAGTTATTCAAGCCCAAGGCGTGGTTATTAAAAATAAACGTTTGGGTCATTTAAATTTTAGGTAAGCATATGAAAGCACATGGCTACGCTGACCTATCCTGGAACAAAAATGTACTCACACTAGACGCTTACGGCCCCTTTAATGAAGAGGGAATTAAACTGGTATTCGAACAAGTGAAAGAATCGGTCTTAAATAAAAATATTAAACACTGGTGCCGAATTGAAAAACTAGATGAAGAAACCATGGGCTCTGCCCTTACGTTAAGTTTTGTCAATGAATTATACCTATGGGCAGATAAACACGGCTGCTATGCCACCGCGGTTATTATCAGCAACCTAATTCAAGCACAAGCCATTGCTGATGTATTAACAGGTAAAAATGCCAAGCTATTCCAGCATATTGATGAAGCACAAAAATGGATTTCTTTGCAATGACATTACTTGCCTCATCCGGTCTTTGGCTGAAATCGAAATTCATATCTTCAAAAAAATGGCTATTAGGCGGCGCCATTTTAATCATCTTTGTTTTACAAGGCATCGAGGTCATTGAAATCCCTTTCATTAAAAAACTCGATGGTTTTGCTTCCGACATGCGCCTGCGTTCCACCCTGCCCATGGGTCAGGATAAACGCATTGTGATTGCCGATATTGATGAGGCCAGTTTGCAGGTTTATGGCCAGTGGCCCTGGAATCGGCATTACCTAGCACAGCTAGTGGATACACTATTTGATCATTACAAAATTAAAGTACTGGGTTTTGATATGGTATTTGCCGAAGCGGCCGGCACCAATTTTAAAGATCTTTATCAAGCGCTTTCAACACAGAAAAATATTAGTGATATTCACAAACAAGCTTTGAAATTTGAAGCCATGCAGGATTATAGTTTTGCCCAATCATTAAAAGATCGCGCCATTAGTTCAGGAATTTTGTTTCAACAAAATACGCCCAGTCAGCTCAATTTCTTGCCCACACCCATTAGCGAATTGGATATACAAACTCACCTTTATTTAAGTTTGCCAAAACCCATGGGCTTTACCGCTAATCAGGAGATTTTTCAAGAGGCCAGCGTGGCGGCCGGTTTTTTTGATAACCCAGTGGTAGATAGCGATGGTAATTTTAGACGGGTGCCCCTGTTGCAGTCTTATCAGGGATTATTGTATCCATCCTTGGCTTTGTCGGTTTCGCAACTGGCGCTGGATAATCCACCACTGGATATTCAGTTGGTGGAACAAGACAGCTATCTGGCCATAGAGTCGGTGCAGCTGGGTCACCGACTTATTCACACCGATGCCATTGGTGCGGTGCACATTCCCTTTCGGGGGCCCCAGGGCAGTTTCCCATATATCTCTATTAAAAATATTTTAAATAAAAGCATTGCCAAAAAAGAGTTAGAAAATAAAATAATTTTACTGGGCACCTCGGCCCCAGGACTATTAGATTTACGTTCAACCCCGGTAGATGAAGTGATGCCCGGAGTGGAGGTACATGCCAATATAATTGCCGGCATATTGGACCAAAATATTCGCCACATACCCGCCTACATAATTGGTGTCCAGTTTTTGTTTTTGCTGTTAACAGGATTATTACTACTTATTATTCCGCATTTTTTATCTCCATTATGGACGCTCATTTTCTGCAGCGCACTGGCCGGATCTTATGCCTGGCTAAATTTTTGGTTATGGCAACAGGGGCTGATGTTTCCATTGGCCACTCCCATTTTAATTATTTTAAGTTTCTTTATTTTTCACATGTCTTGGGGTTTTTTTGTGGAGAGTAAAAAGAAACGAGCCATTACCCAATTATTTGGCCAGTACGTGCCGCCGCAACTGGTGGATGAAATGGCGCAACATCCTGAATCTATTAGCATAGAAGGACAAAGCAAAGAGCTCACGGTGTTATTCAGTGACGTGCGCGACTTCACCAGCATTTCCGAATCCATATCCCCCCATGAGCTCACCCAGTTGATGAATAAAATTTTAACCCCCATGACCCAGGCTATTTATGAAACTCGCGGCACGGTAGATAAGTACATGGGGGACGCCATCATGGCATTTTGGGGCGCGCCCTTAGTTGAGCCTAGACAAGCTTTCATGGCCATTGAATGTGCACTAGACATGCAAAAACGCATTGAACAACTCAATATTGATTTAAAAAATGACCCAGATATAACAGGCAATATCCCCAAAATTGTCATGGGCGTGGGTATCACCACTGGAGTCATGAGCGTGGGCAACATGGGCTCACAATACCGTATGGCGTATACAGTAATGGGAGATCCGGTAAATTTAGGTTCGCGTTTGGAAGGCCTCACCAAAGCCTATGGCGTGGATATTTTGGTGAGTGAGATCAGCGCGCAACAGGCCCAAGAATTTTTATATAGACGCATCGACAAAGTACGGGTAAAGGGTAAAAAAGAACCTATCACTATTTTTGAACCCCTCATAAAACACGACCAGGCCCAGCATCAGGATTACAAGCTGGCTGAAATTTTAGACTTAAGCTTTGAATATTACAGTCAGCAAAATTGGGACAAGGCACTGGAGCTATTAAATGAAATAGAGCAAGCAAATCACCCTAGGTATAGCAATCTTGCAGCTCTGTTTAAGAGTCGTATCGAAGAATTTAAGAAAGTACCACCGCCCGCTGATTGGGACGGCGTATTCATGCATACCAGCAAATAATGGCTTTTAATTATTCCTCCCTGTTACCAGGCTATGAATTAAAAAGAGAAGCGCGCGCCCATGGTATTGGTCCACTGGCTGTAATTATAGTTTTCATCATCGGTTTCTATGGAAGAGTTATTTTCAATAAATTCGGTGCTCAGGTACAGCTGAATTAAATTATTTAAAAAATATTCCTGGGTATATGACAAGGTAAACTGGTCATCGTTACGCACTTCATCGTCTAACAAGCCCAAGTTGTAATTGGTCTTCTTGTATTTAGCTAATAAACGCATACCGGATTTCACAAAGCGTTTGCTATAAATGGCTTTCAGGTAATAACCCTGACTACCGTCTTCTTCCAATATATAGTCATTTTCAAAAACGTTACCATCCAGTTTAAACATGCTGGCTAAGTTGGTAACCGTATAGTGCAATTTTAGGCTTTGGGTGCTGCCGTCGTAGGCATCATAACTTTCATCTTGGGGAATTTTCTGGGTGTAGCTAATTTGTGCCCCAAGGTTTTTTGAGCCCATCTTACGGGTAACATCAAAACGGCCAGTTTGATAATCTAAAACATGTACACCATCCAGATTGTAATTCATTAAAGCGGCACTGCTGCGTAAGCGGTAATCATTTATATAATAGGTAAATGGAATAGAGAGACTAGTGACTGTGGTATCCAGACTATTATCTAATAAAGACTCTTTAAAATAATCCAGCATGATTTTAGCATCGCTGTCTTGGCCATCAAAAAATTCATAACTGCCCATGAGGCTAATTTGATTTTGAATATCTTGTTTGCTGGAATCTTCCGTTTCCTGATTAATAACGGTATCGTCTGATTCTAAAAAAACATTATTGTTGTAACCACTACTAACATCCAGCTCCACATAATAATCCTGAGCTTGCGAAGTAAACCCCAGGCTTAATAAAAAAACAAACGCGGTAATGTAAACAAAAATGGCTGTATTCATCACGAACTCCCTAACCAATGATAATTAAGGTGATGCATTGGCATCACCTTAATTGAAACAAGCAAACTAGTTTTTCAGTAGTCTGCTAGCTTTCGAAACGTTCGCTAATCAACTCATGACGCTCTTCGCGAGTTAGTCCCTGCAACTCTTCACGCAAGGCTTGACGATCTTCATCGCTCAAGGCTGAAATTTGTTCACGATAAGCATTACGCTGCTCGCGATTTTCGCTACGCTGGGCATGACGTTCTTCACGTTGCTCTTCGCGGAAGGTTTCAAATGCCGCCAAGCCATCTTCTGTGGTGATGTCAAAACCCAATTCTTCGGCCTTGGCAATCTTCATCTCTTCACGATAAGCATCAAATTCGGCCAAGCCTTCTTCGGTGCTTACATCAAAACCTAGCTCTTCGGCCTTGGCCAAAAGTTTCTCTTCCCGTTGTGCTTCACGCTCTAGTTGACGCTGCTCATGGCGATATTCACGATAGGCATCCACCCCTTCTTCGGTGGCTAAATCAAAACCCAGTTCAGCTGCTTCGGCTGCACGCTCTTCTTCGATGGCGGCGCGTAAGGCGTCACGACCTTCTTCGGTACTAATATCAATGCCCAGTTCACTGGCTTTTAATTCAATGCTAGCTTGCCTGGCTTCGGACATGTTCCAGCGCTCGGCTGCGCCGCCAGCCAATACTGAGCTGCTGGAAAATGCCATGGTGATTGAAAGTGCCAGGGTAGAGATTGTTGAACGAGTTAACATAGTTTTCTCCAATTTATAAAATGTTGGTGCGTTCATGCCTCTGTGTGAGTGCATATAGATAAACAACGCGCGACTTCAGCGGAGGTCTACATGGGCTGTAAAATAAATGAAGCAAGCTTCTAAGCGCCTGATATAAAAGCTTATTTATTAATAGCGTATTCATCTTTCTAGGGCCTGGCTCACTGGAATCGGGTGGATATTGCCCTTGTTCATCATTTGAAAAAGCCCACAACTGCTATAATTCTGAAGCAGCATTAAACATTAAGACTCAGCGCCATTGGAGGCAGGTATCCCCTACCTAAAAACGGCTTTAATAGCACTTTTGTTTATAAGTAATCAGGCTACCTCTGAGCCCCTGTCTGCGTGGGGAAATGAAAGCCTCCCGCCCATGGCCTATATTGAAGACGGTACACCCAAAGGCTTTGGCATTGAGATTACTCAAGCCGTGCTTAAAGAAGCGGGAATCGATTTTCGTTTTAAAATGGCGCCGTGGAAACGGGCATACGTAGAAGCCAAGCGCGGTAATGGCCTGGTATTTGGCATGTATTGGACCGAACAAAGATCAAAATTATTTCATTTTTCCAAAGCGCTATGGACAGAAGAAATTGTACTGGCCACCAAAAAGGGCAAGGAGTTTGATTTTAAAAAGATAGCAGACTTGCAAGGAAAAATTATATCCATGCAAAGGGGCACCCGCCCCGGCACCGAATTTGAAAAAGCATTAAAAAATAAGGTATTTATTGCCAAGCCCAATAACAACCCGGTAGAACGGGTGGGCATATTGATGCACGGCCAAATAGACGCCGCCATGTTTAACCCAGGGATTGCCTCTGTGGTATGGAATGCAAAGCTTGCTGGTTATTCCATGAAGCATTTAACTGTATTAAAAAAGCCCTTGGCGGTTAAGGCTAAACACATTGGTATGGCAAAGTTTTTAAAACAGGAGGCGTTAATTAAAAAAATTGATGCCGCTATCATACGGCTAAACAAAAAAGGCGATATTGCCAAGATTATTAGGCGTTACGAATCCCTTCAATAAACTTATCTGCTGTATTGCGCATGAATACATTAAATTCTTTTTTAAGCTTAATTTAACTTGTTTTTAGATAGAGGGTTTCAGGCAGGTAGCTGCGCAGATAACTCTTACAGGCCCGCTTGGCCTCTTCAATACCGGAAGCGGAAATACTGCCATTTCGCATGACATCCAAAGATAAAAATAAATCCACTATCTCAATGGCATTAAAAAATATTTCATTTTTTGCCGGCATCACAGGTAATTCAAAACTGAATTCCACCATCTCAAGCAAGGCTTGGGCGAGGCGAGCATCCCCTGCACGATCGACACTCTTTAGTTGCCCTGGAGCCTTGCCACTTAAGATCAGCTGCTGGAAGGCCGGATTTAGTCGATAAAATTCGGCACAAATATCTATGCCTGTATCAATGAGCTGTTGCCAACCCGGCACATTCACCTGCCCTATTTCCGCCATGAGGTACTCACTTAACTCGGCACTGAAAACCGGAATCAGGTCGCTGTAGACGTTTAATATCTTGGGATAAAAATGATACAGGGAGCTTACTGGAATGGCTGCCGCTTCAGCGATGTCCGCCAGAGTGATTTCCTCAAGGGGGCGTTGTGCCAGCAAACTTTGGGTGGCTGCCAGCACCAATCGGCGCCGTTCATTGCCTTTTTCCCGTCGTGCCGGAGTAGTTTTGGACGTTTTAAGTGTCATGAACGGGCATCTGGAATTTTAAAAAACAATTATACCTCGGCATTTCCATAAAACCACCAATAGCAACAATAATTTCACTAAATTCATATTCAATACGGTTAAAACCCATACAAGGCCAGACTTACTCGAAAATATTTGACTAACTTGTATTTCATTGGTTAAAGTTACATCAACTTAACCCCTTCACCTCATTTCATAGCGAGCTTGTCATGACCTTCATTGCCAACCAGTCTGCCTCTCATAAGAAAAATGACATTTTGCGAACCACCTACAAGCATATTCAACCAGGCCGAGTGGCCAAGTTTATGGAGGGCGGACTCAGCTTTGTGCCAGACAAACGGGAAGGCTATCGCATGTGGGATGTGGACGGTCACGAGGTGTTGGATTTACACCTCAATGGCGGCACCTATAATTTGGGGCACTGCCATCCTAAATTAGTAGCCACTCTTAAAACCGCCCTTGAAACTCTGGATGTGGGTAACCATCACTTCCCGTCCGAGCACCGAGCAGAACTGGCCAAGGCCTTAATTAAAAATACCCCGGGAGACATGCAATACGTGGTATTCACCCCCAGCGGCGGCGAGGCCAATGATGTTGCCATTAAGTCGGCACGCTTTGCCACGGGGCGTCGCAAGATAGTATCTCTGGCTGCCGGTTTTCATGGGCGCAGTGGCTTGTCTGGCGCCGCCGGTAATAGTGACGACGCCGAGTTCTTCAAGAGTGATTACCCAAATGAATTTATTCGAGTGCCCTTTAACGATCTTAAAGCCATGGAAAAAGCCCTATCGGGCAAGGATGTGGCGTTAGTAATGATGGAAACCATTCCCGCTACTTTTGGTTTTCCCATTCCCCATGACGATTATTTGCCCGGGGTAAAAGCCCTGTGTGAAAAATATGGCAGTTTAATGTTGGCCGATGAAGTACAAACAGGACTGGGTCGTACCGGATATCGCTGGGGAATTGAAGCCTACGGAGTAGAGCCTGACATGCTGGTCACGGGTAAAGGCTTATCCGGCGGACTCTATCCTATTGCGGCATTGGTGATGAATGAAAAACCCGGTAGCTGGTTGGTTGAAAAAGGCTGGGGCCATGTATCCACTTTTGGCGGCTCTGATTTGGGCTGCAAGGTAGCACTGGAAGTATTGAACATAAGCCTGAGCGAAACGTCTCTGAACAACGCTCGGGTGCAGGCAAAATATCTGCGTGACGGCCTTGAAAAAATTAAACCGCGCTTTCCCTTTTTCACCAACATTCGCCAAAAAGGATTAGTCATGGGGCTGGAGTTTGGAAGCAGCACTATGGCCTGGGGCATGATGCGTGCCCTATATGAAAATGGCATCTGGGCCATCGTGGCAGGCTATGATGAAACTGTGGTGCAATTCAAACCCGGCCTGTTAGTGGATAAAGCGTTCTGCGATGAAACTCTTAAACGCTTTGAGAATGCCTGTATTTGGTTGGTAAATAATATTACCAATTTAATCATGGGAGAAAATTCAGAAGAGCAATTGAATGAACTAATGGGCATCACCGAGCTTGCCAAAAAAGCCATTCAAGAATGGGGTTTGAGCAAGGTAGAAATTAAGCTGCTTAAACACAGGGAAAATTCGGTATTTAAAATTACAGATGAGAGTGGCAAACGTTATGCTTTGCGCATTCACCGCAAGGGCTATCACAGCAATGAAGCACTGGCCTCGGAAATAAAATGGATGAGTGCCATTCAAGAAAGTGGCCTGAGCACCCCAACGGCCGTAAGCACCACAAATAATGATTTGTTTGCGGTGGTGACTCACAAGGATGTTTTAGGAACTCGACAATGCAGTTTGGTAGAATGGATTGAAGGAAGTGAATTTCACGATTTAGGCCGAGTAGAAAAAGGCGTAAAAAAGGAAATGGTAGAGCGCTATGAACAACTTGGAGCCATGGCGGCCAAGCTACATAATCAAAGTGAGCAATGGCAGCCACCCGCCAACTTCACCCGCCATGCTTGGGATAACGAGGGTTTGTTGGGAGAAAACCCTTTATGGGGTCGCTTCTGGGAACACCCATTGTTAACTAAAAAACAACAGGATTCCTTTTTAAAGGCGCGGCTGGTTTTACAACTCATGCTTAAGGACCTGGGTAAAAATAAAAGCAACTATGGTTTGATTCACGCTGATTTTTTACCGGAAAATATTCTAGTGAACGATGGTGAATTAAAACTGATTGATTTTGATGACAGCGGATACGGCTGGCATTTATTTGAAATGGCCACTTCGTTATTTCCGCAAGCGGACCAGCCTTTTTATGATGACTTGGTGGCGGCTTATGTGACGGGCTATCGACAACACAGAGAATTTTCTGACGAGCAACTGGCGCTGTTACCGGCTTTCATCATGATTCGCGCCTTTGTTTATATCGGCTGGTTAAAGACCCGAGCCGGCAGCATGGCCAATGGCGATGAAATGGCGCTTAAAATGGCAGAGGCTCTGGAGGGTTTTATTCCTGAATTATTGGCAGAACTTACACCTGTGCAACGAATGGCGGTGGAAACTCTGCACCTTGCCAAAAAAGTAACAGGCGTATTAAGCCCGCTAAAAAACAATTAACTAACATCTAGCGCTCTAAACTTTCTGCTCGCCAATTACTTACTGGATAGAAACTGGCGGGCATAACTTTAGCTAAATATTTTATGTCATTTTTCAATTTCACTCTGGCCAGCCAATGACGCTGCGATTTTCTCCGGGCATATTAATCTTTAAAATATTCCCTTTATCTAAAATGGCTTCTTCTTTAACGATGCCATTTAAATACAAAATATAAGCAGTTAAAGCATAGCTTTTATCATTGCTTAAACTCTTGGGGGCATAGTGCGGCATGGCCCGGCGAATATAATCAAAAATGCTGGTGGCATACGGCCACATACTGCCCACTGATATCAATAACACAGGATATTTATCAATTCTTAATATCCTTAAAGGATCGGAAAAACTAAACCAACCATCATTGCCTGCCAAACGGGCTGCTGGCCCTTCTATGCCGGTTTCGCCATGGCACAATTGGCATTGATCTTTATAAAGCTGCTTGCCCTGTAAAACATTGCCAACCCCCTTGGGTAGATTTTTACCATCGGGAAATACGGTAATGTCGTATTCTTGTATTTCAGTTTCTAACAAGGGTTGTGCCAATTGAATTTCAACGTCGGCATAAGACAATGCCGAGAATAAAAACAGTATTAAAAAACGGCTACACATAATAATTCTCAACCAAGCCATTACTGTTTACCGACCAGGCTTGAATGGCATTAAAATGGTTAAACGAATAACTGGCATATTGTTCACGCCACTGACTGCGGGTGGGCTGCACATGGCCATGTTCATCGGTGGCACGACTTAAAATTACCCGCTCTTTGCCATCCCAATGCCAAGGGATACTAAAACGAGTGAGGGCTTTTGATAATACTGGCCCCTGTAAATTGGCCAGTTGCCAGCTTTTGCCTTCATTAATAGAAACTTCCACCTGTTTAATTTTTCCATAACCGGACCAGGCCAAGCCGCTTATTTCATAAAAACCTTTTTGCACAGGCAATATCATTTTACCCGACGGCTGGGTAATGACAGATTTCACATCCATGTGAAACGAGAAACGTTTTATTTTTCCGTCATTTAAAATGTCACTGTATAAACCCGATTCATCTTTTGTGTAAGCGGGCTGGTCGGTGACTTCTAACCTGTGCAGCCATTTAACGTTAGCATTGCCTTCCCATCCGGGTACAAATAAACGCATGGGGTAGCCTTGTTCTGGACGCAAGCGTTCACCATTTTGATAAAGTGCAATAAAGGCATCATCCATTAATTTACTTAATGGAATACTGCGGGCATGTGAGCCGCCATCGGCTCCTTCGGCAATAACCCACTTGCCACGGGTTTTAACGCCTGCTTCTTTTAACAAATATTTTAATGGCACGCCGCTGTATTGAGCACCCGATACCTGCCCAGATAATTCCTGTGCGCTAAGGTCCAGCGCCGTTAACGAAACTGCATTGGGAGCCGTGTTACCTGCACATTCTAAAAAGTGAATCGGGCTTACCATGGGATAACGTTGCAGAGTTTGCATATCCAATTTAATGGGTTTATCCACTAGGCCATGAATCTTTAAAACGTGCTGCTCGGGATTAATATCCGGCACACCATTGTGGTTCACGGTGAAATGCAAACCGTTGGGGGTAATGATGCCCTGCTGGTTTTCGATGGGGCTGTGCCACACAGAAAACAATTGTGTTTGTGCAGTGTCCTTGGCCTTGTGTCGGGTAATGTGCTTTTCATACTGGGCTACGGTGCCATACGCTTCAATCTGGCCTCCAGGGGTTTTCATCCAGCTAGGATACGACTGGCCAATGATATTTTTATTATCACCTGGCAAGGCCAAAGCGGGCACAGCGGCCCCCAGAGCCATACCGCCCAATAAGAAAGAGCGCCGATTTATGAGGGCCTTTAAATTTTTAGTCATAGCTTACTCCTTCACTTAATCTTAATTGGTCAACTCTACAAGCGTGCATAGGTGCACCTAAATGCATATAAAGATTTTGTAAAAAGGCCACCCCATTTTATGAGATGACCTTGTTAGATGTTAAAAGCTAACTACTTTAGAACTAACTCGTTAGCAGCAACCCAGTGCCACACAGCTGCGAATAGTTTCCAGTAGCTGCTCCGATTTTTTCAACGCACCAGCCCCGTCCACCCGGTAAATCACATGACGGCCTTCTTTACTGGCGTTTAAAATTCCGGCCTTTTCCATGAAGGATAAATGACGAGAAATCACTGACCTGTCTTGCGGCATTTTTTCAGCAAGGGTCTTCACATCGCTGGCGCCCAAAATAATTAGCTGCTTCATGATTTCTATGCGCGCCGGCTCTGCCAGGGCTTTTACGAAGTCGCCATCGATATTCT
>ERZ1027231.201-NODE-201-length-27290-cov-19.617918_pt1 | contig 27290 bp, 25 predicted proteins | sample MGYA00520866_ERZ1027231 | MGnify/ENA primary metagenome ERZ1027231 (study PRJEB33311, sample SAMEA4378411) | marine metagenome | biome: Marine biome; feature: Fjord; material: Water | collected 2014-07-20T08:00:00Z/2014-07-... | depth 75 m ...
CCGTGCTGTCGTTTGATAAACCAATGCCGGAAAACGCAGCAATACCAATTAGGGTGGCACCTAATAATGGCCATTGAGTTTGCTTCACCACATGACTTGAAGCATCAAGTGCGTTAACGCCTTTTTGCATGCGCAGCATCATGCCTTCCGCCACCACAATGGCGTTATCAACCAGCATGCCCATGGCAATTACCAAGGCACCTAAAGAAATACGCTCCAAATTAAGACCGTACAGCCACATGACTAATATGGTGCCTAATACGGTTAACAGTAAAACACCGCCCACTACCACACCAGCGCGCCAGCCCATGAAAATACACAGTGTGGCAATTACCACGGCCACGGACATAATTAGATTAAGAATAAATCCGCTAACCGATTCATCTACCACCTGAGCCTGATCATAAATAGGAGCAAGGGAAATACCCACGGGAAGCTCGGCTAAAATTTCAGCAATGCGCGCACGTACGGCTTTGCCCACTTCCACTACGTTGGCTTCTTTGTTGGCAGCGATGGCCAAAGTAATGGCAGGCTGCCCATTATGACGCACCAAAAAACTGGGAATATCGACAACGTCCAGAGAAATTTCGGCAATATCTTTAATACGAATTTGCGATGTGGTGCCAGGTAAACCCAGAGTAATACTATCGATGGCATCTACTTTTGAACCCGCACTTTCAACCGGAATACGAATGCGCTGACCATCCATTAAAATACGGCCACTGCTATAAGGTCTTAAACTGTAATTTAAAGCCTGTTTAACATCGGGAAGGGATAAACCCAAATTCGCCAGTTGAGAGGTATCAATAGTCGCGGTAATTTGCTCTTTCAAGACGCCCTTAACCGATACTTTGGAAACGTTGGCAACCGTTAATAAATCACGACGAATTAAACGTGAAAATTCACGCAACTGATAAGGGGTAAAATCAGGGGCGGTAAGCGCATAATACAAACCATATACATCACCAAAATCATCAAACACCTGAATCGGGCGAACACCGGTAGGCAAGCTGTTTTGCGTATCACTCATTCGCTTGCGCAATTCATCCCAAATTTGAGGCAACTCGGTGCCATCGTATTTAGATTTCATCTCCACCGAAATTTCAGAAACACCGGGCTTGGATTTAGACGTCACCCTTAATACCTGTGGCATTTGCTGCATAGCAGTTTCTATGGGTTCGGTGACTTCCCGCTCCACTTGTTCGGCACTAGCACCGGGAAAAGCGGTGACTACCTGAGCCTGCTTAATGGTGAAGGCCGGATCTTCCAAACGACCAATGTCGTTCAAAGCAATCAAACCACCAATGAAGCAAATAATAATCAGTAGCCAGGTATTAACTGGCGTTTTTATCGAAGCTTTTGCAATATCCATAATAACGCCCTCTTACTGCATCACATAAGGGCGAACTAACATCCCTTCTTGCATCTGAGAGGCTCCGGCGGCCACCACTTTTTGATCGCCATGCAAACCCGATAAAACAGCAATCCAACCTTGTTTCATGGGCCCGACTGTTACCACCTGCTTGTTAACCGTTTGCGTGGCTTCGTCATAAACCCATACATAAAGGCTATCATCACTACCGGTCACAACGGCATTAACTGGAACGCCTACAATCGCTAGTGAACTTTGAGTCACGCCGGTAATAGAAACCGTGGCACGAATGCCCGGGGTAATATCCATGCCTTTTTCATAATCCATGGCGTATACAATTTGATAGGTTTGCGTCACAGGGTCAGGCTCGGTGCTGTGCTCTACATATTGGATATCGTAGTTTTGTTTTAACGCACCACCTAAGTAAGCACTGGCGGCACTGATTTGCTTAAGGCGGTAAGCACTAACCAAACGTTCAGGTACATCAAACTCAAAATGAATACGTGAAAAATCTTGTAAACGCGCCACCACAGCACCGGCTTTAATAAAACCTTCATTTTCAATGATGCGTTTTGCCACCAAGGCATTAAACGGAGCCCTAAGTTGGCTGTATTCTAAATTCGATTTGGCATTCTCAAGGTCTAACTCAGCCAACTCAAAGGCAACCTGGGCATTATCAACCGACTTCTCTGTACCTATGCCTTTAGTGGCAATGGTCTTTACACGCTTGAGATCTAACTCAGACTGCTTTAAACGCACTTCCGCCATGGATACAGCACGCTTAAACGGTTTTTGATCTAGCTCGGCTAATATTGCGCCCTTTTTAACATAACGCCCCTCAGGCAGATTAACCGTTTGCAGACGACCACCCACACGAAACGCCAGATTCACAGTACTCTTGGGAACCACTTTGGCGGGAAAGGTAAAAAACGATTCACCCGATTTTGCTTTTACCTCTGCCAATTGCACCACAGTGGCTTTAGGCGCGGCGGTCACCTCATCGGCATCACCACAACCCTGCAAGCTGGCCACAGCCATAGCAGCAAAAAACAAAATCCAAACGCGCATATATGCTCTCCAACCTGTCATTAGTAAACGATAGCCCACAAAAAAGACGACTATCTTGAATCTGATGGTAATTCTGATTCTATTTTTACCACATTGACAGGCTTACACATAGTGATAATATGTAAACTTGCTTTCATTGTTGAGGAATTCGTTTTCACAATGACTAAAATGCACATTTTAAATGACAAATTTCTTTTCGAATGATTCGCCCATGAGCAACAGTACCCAGCAACAGATACTCGATGGCGCCCGCAAGTGCTTCTTTCAGCATGGCTACAAAGCCAGCAACATGTCCTTAATTAGCCAGTACGCAGGCTTTAGCCGAGTGACACTGCATAAGCATTTTAAAAATAAAGACCTGGTATTTCGCGCAGTATGTAATGAATATCAGGAACAATGTCACCAGTCCTGCTTACCCATCGTCAATGCAAATCTAAATTGCTGGGACGCCATTGCCCAGTCTATGGGCGTTTGGTCAAAATCTATATTTGAAGAAGTGAATGATCGACTGGTATATAAGGATCTGCATTACCATGCACAGCAGGTGGCAGAGGATATATTTTTAAATGCTCATTTAAAACTGGAGTCGGTACTGTGCCAGCTGATTTTAGCAGGAGTAGAAAAAAACGAGATTAGCCTTACCAAAATGCAACTTAGCGACCAACAGTTTGCCAAGATTATTATTTCCAGTATGAATGGTATAAACACCAATACTCAGCCAGAATTAATTCGCGAAACCACAGACCAAGTTCTCAATATTTTTCGCTTAGCCAGTGAGCCCGTTAAAAAATAAGTTTTACTCTGGCATTTCAAAACTAATACCCTGTGCTAAGGGTAATTCTTTTGAATAGTTAATCGTATTGGTGGTGCGTCGCATATAATTTTTCCAGGCGTCTGAACCACTTTCTCGCCCTCCCCCAGTATCTTTTTCTCCACCAAAGGCACCACCAATTTCAGCCCCTGAAGTGCCAATGTTCACATTACATATACCGCAATCCGAACCGGCGACACTCATAAACCTTTCAGCCTCTGAGATATCCTGGGTAAATATAGCGGAAGACAGCCCCTGATCCACACTGTTTTGAATTTCAATGGCTTCTTCAAACTGGGAGTAGCTATGAACGTATAAAAGTGGCGCAAAAGTTTCTTGCTGAACAATATTCGCAGTTGCTGCTATTTTTATAATGGCCGGTGAAATATAAAAACCATTTTCAGGCACACCAGACTCAAGCAATTTTCCACCCAAAATTAATTTCCCTCCCTGAGCTTGTGCCTCGCTAATGACCGCCTGCATTTTTTCCATTGAGTGTTCATTAATTACGGGGCCCATTAGATTATTTTCATTAAATGGGTCGCCAATTTTAATTGATTTATAAATATTCTTTAGCCGTGTCAGGGTTTCTTCAAATAAACTTTCATGAACGATTAGGCGCCTTAAGCTTGTACATCTTTGCCCACTGGTGCCCAATGCCGAAAAAGTCACTGCACGAATAGCCAGTTCAAGATTACAACTGGGACACATGATAAGTGCGTTATTACCCCCTAACTCTAATAATGAACGCCCCATTCTGGCCGCTACCTGAGCTCCCACAGCCCGTCCCATTTCACAAGAACCTGTGGCCGACACCAGTTTAATTTCACGGCGTTCACACATGTTTTTAACTTGTTCTTTTTCACCAAACAACACACTAACAAGATTTGGATCGCCACCAAATTCCTTGATTGTATTAACTAAAAGCGAGTGACATGCCAGTGCACTTAACGGGCATTGACTTGAAGGTTTCCAAATGAGGCTATTACCACAGACTAAGCCCAGCGCTGCATTCCAGCCCCACACTGCCATGGGAAAATTAAAGGCACTAATAATTAAAACAGTCCCAAGCGGATGCCATTGCTCCATCATCCTATGGCTTTCACGTTCAGTACTAATGGTTAATCCATATAACTGCCGGGACAATCCCACCGCAAAATCACAGACATCAATTAATTCCTGCACCTCACCTAGGCTTTCCTGCCAAGGTTTACCACACTCCAGGCTAATAATGCCTGCCAGCTCTTGTTTGTGTTGGCGTAATTTCAACGAATACAAACGCACCAATTCGCCTCTTTTAGGAGCCGGGACTTCACGCCACTTAACATGCGCGGTAACCGTAGCATCCACCAACTCATTCATTTGTAAAGCCGTAGCAAAACCAATGCGAGCCACCGTTTTACCATCTATGGGGCTAATGACCGCTTGTGAATCTTGCGAGGCATATTCTTTTTCTCCAAGGTAAGCGCTGCCATACTGACTATCCTGCTTATAAAACTGAGCCAGAGCCTTTTTGATGGCCACTTCTTTTACCTCAGAATATTTCATATTCACCCCCAGAATTACTTTGTAAACTCTTTAATTTAAATGCTTAGCTCAGCCTTTTTATAAGGCAGGGCAAATTCATTATTCAAGAATTCATCAATATCCAATACCTCTTGCTCAACAAAACCTTGCCGCTTTTTTGAACCCTGTAAAATAAGATCAAGGGTAGCTACCACAGCACAGGACGTTGACACCTGTATAGCGCTTTGGTTTTTATTGTGACGCAGCAAAAAAGTTCGACTGCGTTGTTGCAACTGACCGTTACGCCAGCCCGTGGCGACCACTGAAATAAGCACCTGATCCTGCATGGTAATGGCCACGGCACTGTCCAATATTTCCATTAACATTTCCCTACGCTTACCCACCTCCCCTAGCCTTAAATCTCGAAATAAAAAACGCATTAATTCACAGTGACCCGGGTAACGAATGGTTTTATAAGTTAAGTCTCTCACTTGACCAATAAGCGCTTCACATAAATTGGCCACGCCCCCTGAAGTGTTAAAGGCTTCATATTCCACTCCCGAAACTGAAAACACTTCTCGCCCCTCCAGAGGTTCTATTTGACAAGCTTGATGATTTTTAATGGCTTCACAGGGATTGGCGTATTCATTCACCAGCCCCTCGGTACTCCAGGTTAGGTTGTACATCATTTGGTTGGCTGGATATTCAGGTAATGCGCCCACTCTTAATTTCAAAGAATCCAGTTCATCAAAGTAGCGACGAAAACTGTAAGCCAGAATACCAATGAAGCCGGGAGCCAAACCACACTGAGGCATAAATACCTGGTTTTCACCCGCGTTTTTAGCAATATCTTTTATGGCCTGAGTACATTTAACATCTTCGGTTAAGTCAAAGTAGCTGCAGCCAGCCTCTAACGCCGCCTGTGCCACTATGGGGTTTTCATTAAAAGTCAGCGCCGAAATCACTGCATCCTGACCTTTTAACAAGACAGCAAAATCATTGTCTTTTATAAGCTGAGTTTCAAATTGGCCGCTATAGGCGTCCAAGGCTTGCGGGCTAATGTCAGCTCCCATTACCTCATAATCACTATGATTATTTAATAACTGAGCTATGGCACCACCAATGCGACCCAGTCCTAACACTGCAATACGTTTGGTCATATTATTCCCCCGCAAAATCGAGTTAATCTTTATTATTGGTTGATTCAAATATTTTGTCGGCGCTCTTGGGCACAAAGCCCTGATACAGCTTCCCATTGGGCTGTTTAAATCTTTGCGCAAATTCATAATAACAAGTACTAATTATCTGTTTTCCCACATCCTTGAAAACAACAGCTTGTTTATCGGCCATGGTCGCCGCCTGAATAAGAAAGTCTTGTGGCGTCCCTTTAATCACACCCCCAGCGTGATTGAGTTCATAACCATTACTATTTAAAAGCTCCACCACCTTTTCCAATGACACATGTCTTTTTAAGTGGTTAACATAAATGGTAAAATGATTGGCTCTTAGGCCCCAAATAGAAAACCAGGCAGCGTATTCTGAGACTTGCAAAAGAGCTTGATAATCTTTGTAGCTGGGTAACGGCCAGAATCGGCCGCTGTCAATGGACGGTTGTTTTTCAACTTGCCCCTCTTCAATGATCGCTTCAATGATTTTTTGTGAAGCTGGTGGGAGTTCTTTCCATAAAAGCTCGCTCACAAATATTTTTGTAGGACTGTTTTTGTGAATATAACACCGAGCCAACAATCTCTTTTCATCAAAAGAATAATCTGCAAGAATTTCATAACCTAGGCTAATTATCTGTGGCTCTAAATTAGAAATTGAGAAATGTGAATGGGCAAGAGTGCGAAATGCCACATGGTCATTTACCAGAACCTCCCCTTGGGATTCCAGTAATTTCTGTATGGCCAAAGCCTGAGGCGTTATAGCAACATATTGTTGCCAAAGACGTTGAAAAAAATCATCCAGTTTAACCATATCCCCCCCAATATTGCGCCAGCCTTATTAGAGTTATCCTTATTGCAAGATAGGTGACGAGCGGATTTATTGCCAATTTTAAGGCTTAACAGGAGGTTTATTAGTCTTAGAGACAGGTTAAAAGGAACATTTAGTAATAATAAACAAACAGATGATTCAACAGGAAATAAAGTTTTTACAAACGTCCAGAGGCTCTTAAACGCCTTGCCACCACATAATTGTAGGCCTTACTTAACAGAGGACGAATCAGAGGAAATGAAATAAACCAGGCCACAGGCTTCAACCATTTTGTTTTTTCCATCAATAAAATATAAGCATCTAACTCTCTTAATATCACGGGCTCCAGACTGTCGGATTCAACTTTTATATGCAGCTGTTTTAATGCCAAATCAGGGTCAATACCCAGACTCCTAAGCTCGATCTCTTTATGAGTAATATTAACCCACTTTATATTTTTGCTGCCATGACCAGCCAATTTCAAATACGTGTCTCTATCTCTTACGCATTTTGGACAAGCACCATCATAATAAACACATACCTTTATATTGGTGTCTTTCATTTAGTCAACTATCCACCTAACAACCTGAAAATTAATCTCCAACTTTTAAGGAAATGCTTTTGTTAATTTTAGTCTATTTATAGTTTTTGACAGATACAGCACTATTTAATAAAAACAAAGCCCCCTTAAAAGTGGTATTACTATTTTAAAGGGGCTTATAACATCACCTGATGTTCAGGTTTACATTAACGTAATAGATTACTGGGCATAGGCAATACGCTTGGTATTCATTAGGTGTTTATAGGTGACATTATCCGAGGTAGATCCGCCCCCCTGCGTTCCACAACCCAGAGTCCAGGATAATTCAAGGCCATTGGCGGCACCAATACAACCCTGAGTTCCCGGTGTATTCACTAAGATACGACTAACATCAACGGCACGACCAAACTGTTGAATTAACTGAGTATCATTACAATGAATAATCGCCGTATGGCCCGAACCCTCTGACTGTAAAATTTGCTTGGCAAGATTAAGTGCCTGCTGATCATTGTTAACAATAGAGACCGATAAAACCGGTGCCAATTTCTCTTTTAAAAATGCAGAATCAACATCATCAACTCCAACAGAGGCAAGTATTAATTTAATATCGTAGCCCCTTTGAATATTTAGATACTCACAAATATCGGCAGCTGAACGCCCAACCCATTTCCCATCTAATCGACCACCAGAAAAAACCTGATCGTGAAGGTTTTTTAATTCACTTTCAGTTAAAAATACGGCTCCAAATGTTTGCGCATAATGAATAAAGTCATCGGCCACAGCCTGATCAATGATCAAATTATTTTCAGAGCCACAAACAATGCCATTATCAAATGACTTACTGCTCACCACATCTTGCGCTGCTTGTTCAACATTACTGTCTTGGCATATCCAAACAGGGGCATTGCCCTTGCCTACACCTATAGCTGGCGTGCCAGACTGGTAGGCAGATTTCACCATAGAGGGCCCACCCGTAGCCAAAATAAAGTTCACATCTATGTGACTCATAAAGGCATTAGTCACCGCTCGGTTTGCTGGTAGCTGAGGTGCCTGAATCAGATTTACAGGCGCGCCGAATTTTTTCAAAACAGCTTGAATAATATTCACCACCTTAAGACCTACATCGCGGCCTTTTCGGTGGCTACTAATAATAATCGCGTTACGCGATTTCAATGCGCTTAAAAACTTAAACAGAATGGTTTCAACTGGGTTAGTGATAGGAATCATACCGAACACGACTCCCATGGGCGTATTGATGATAGAAACGCCGTCTTTCGCGTCAGATACCGAACCTATCCCCGTTTTTCCCACCAAGGTTTTTGCCACTTCAATAGAGCCCAATCCAATCTTAGCGACCTTGTGTTCTTTAACACCCATGTTCGACTCCAACACGGTTTGCTCGGCTAACTCATGTGCATGCTCATTTATTTCGGCTGCTACATCTTTTATTAATTGATCAAGATTGGTTTCAGAAAATGAAAGAATTTTTTGCTGTGCCAAAACAGCGTTGGCCACCATAAAGTCCACTTCTGGAATTGGACTGCTCATAATTGCATCCATTGCCATGCTTTTAGCTGACTGAGAATTCCCCTTGCTTACTGCTTTCATTGCCAACTTGAAAAAAAAAGCCGATGCTTTTGTGTCATCCTGTAACTTCTCAAAAGCTTGTGTTGATATAAAAAAACTGCTTACGTCAGAAGATGCCACGGCACTAAAAATTCTTCGCTGCGAGGCACTGGAATCTTCAACTAAGTCATTGATTCCTAACACATCTCCTTCGTTAAAGTGAAGATCCAGTTTGGCCTGACGACCAAGTTCATCATCCCTTACTAGCCCATGAACACTGCCCTTAGCGATGATATGACATCCGTCAATTTCATCGGATTGAGAGAATAAAACTTGCCCAGCCTGATATTTTTTTTCTTCCAGATAGCCTGTTAAAGCCGAAAGGTTCAATGTAGATATTGTCGCGTTACTCATAGCAACTCCATATTTAAAATCGTTAATAGGACATACGGCCAAATAAATACAGGTATAAACCCGAATCCACGTGATCATATGGCGCGCACTATCCAATACATTTAGTTATAAAACCATGCTTTCTTATTACTTTCAGCTATAAGGCTATAGGCAAATTACTTCTGTTTGATATAACTGTTTAACAAAACATGCCCTTCAAGTTATAATTAATGAGAATAAATCTCATTAAAAAATACAGCTAAGGCCTCCCATGGATAGGTTAAATAGACGAGAAATAGAACAAATATTGGGGATCTACGCCCCTTTCAAAGTGAAGGACGTTTCACTAGACAATGAAAAAGAAGTTCTAACCGTTCAAATTGAAGAACGTAATTTAAAATATCGCTCACCGTTTAGAAGCATCAACAAAAAAAGCAATCTTGAAGTCGTTTCCTGGCAACACACTAAGACCGGTCGATTCAGCACCATTATTGAAATTGAACCCACGGTAAATACGTTTTCAAAAAACCGCTTATTAAACCCACCGGCATTTCTCGGTGAAAAAGACGGAGGGTACACCTATCATCTACAACAAACTGTGTTGCAAGCCTCGTCAAAAAAACTTGATTCCGAAAGCATTAGTACCCTGCTCAGCATCGACCGACCGCTAATCAATCAGATCATTGCTGAATCAAACGCCCAACAAGAAAACCAGCAACTGCACAGCTTATTGCCGTTGGAAAGTGATCCTATTTGGCGAGCTATCCTGACTCATGAAATTAGCTTTAAGACTAACTTCTCTGCATTGAAATTTTTGATTTCAAGATTGGAATTTGCCTGCGTTAATAAAAAGGATGAGCCTGGTGTTATTCAAGATTCAGTTGCCACACTCCGTCAGTTTTTTATTAAGAACAAAGCACACTTAAAAAGTGAATACGCACAGATTGGCGTCAATGTTGAGAGTGAACCCAAAAAAGTTCAGGCTCCCCAGACGAAGAAGCGCGTCAGCCTAACTGCCGAACATCCAGTTTGGGATAGCATTTTAAGTGGTGATATAGATTTATTAAGTAAAAGTACCGCTTTGAATCTGTACATAATGCAGCTTAAAAGCCTGTACCGTAAAGATGGCAACAGCACTGAAGACAAGATAAAGATTGCCAAAGAATTACTGTTTTATATGAAGAAGAACATTGCCAAGCTTAAACCTGAGCTAGTGTCCATCTCTCGTATTGTTGCGCAAATGGGATCTACCAATGCCGAAGAATCAATGCCTGCTGAAAACCACCCTATTTGGATGAACCTGGTAAGTGGTGAAGTCATTATAAATTCCAAGCAGATGGCTTATAAATTATTACTGGTTAAAGCTAAGTCCAACGAAGATCCTCAGGTGGCCGCTGAGCTCATTAGACAGTATTTCACTCGTAACATCCGCATGTTGGACAACGAGTTAAGCCAAATTAAACAACAAATTGCCATTGCCAGTTAAGAGTAGTAATAACATGTCCAATAAAGTTAGCATACAAAATGAAACACTCGACCTTGATTCTGTTGTCGAAAAAATTGAAGCCGGTGAGTTTTTAATCATTGCCGCAGACGAGAGCGTTTTAAGTCAATTGCCATCGGGTAACTGGATCGGTGGAACCACCCCCTATTCAATGGCCGAAGAAGGTGGTGTTGTCAGTCGAGATAAAATTTTTGTTCACTCCATAGTCGGCTGTGCTCAACCTCGCATTACTCCCTATGATAAAAATTCCATCTCCCGTATTGCTCAAGATGCACCAGACAACGGCTTTACTATTACAATTTTGCCATACGGCTCTGATGTTCACAGTGAATATTCACAGAATGCCCCAAGCTTCCCTAACATGTTTTTCTCACCCATCATTGGCTGGATTGCGGGCTTTCATTTAGACGACATAGATACGCAAAAAGCAAAAACTGTGTTTGGTCCAGGTAAAATGCTTATGGAAGATAAGGCTGTCGCCATGCACATTGCATTGCCAGAGAGCCAATTTGCCGATATCCATATTGTAAATTTATTTGAGCAAGGCGCCGGCCCTAAAATCACTTTCCCTAAAACCGGTTTTGAAGTTAACACTTGCTTGGTAGATGGCGTTGAAACTAATTTTTCAGAATTCGTCACCAGTAACAACATTGATACTCGCTTACCGTTAGTGGCGGATTACAATGGCATCAATGTAAATGTCAGTATTTTAAATGTGGCCAGCGATGATGTGAGTTTTTACGCCCCAGTTTTTGAAAATATGTCATACCAATTTGCAGCACCCATTGGCGATTACGTAGCGGAATTTGATAAAGCTATTAGTTCAGGAAAATCTGGGGATTCAGCCTTTAGCTGTAACTGTATTTTGAACTTCTTATATTCTGAACTTGAAGGCAAAAAAACCGGAACCCTTACCGGCCCTATTGTATTTGGTGAAGTGGCCTACCAGCTTGTTAACCAAACACTGGTATACATGACCCTTGAAAACCAGTAATTACTACATTTAGATAATTACGCACACTAAAAAGCCCATAAAATTTTTGGTTTTATGGGCTTTTTAGTGTCTAGTATAAATGCCGCTATAACATCATTTTACCAATCGCCTGAGATAATTCCGGTTCACTGGCTAAGATGGGTTTCATTTTTTCACCTGGTAGCCAAAGAATATCTACTAAAGATATGGCCTTAATATTATCGGCAGAAAAACCAGACAAGAGCGAAATAGCCCCCAGGGTTTCACCTGCCCCCAGTATACTGGTCATTAATTTTCCATCTTGCTCACGTACCAGCTCCACGGTGCCTCGGGTGATAATCCCCAGGGCACTGAAAGCTTTACCTGATTTGGCAATATCTTCTTCGGCGTTATAGATGGAGTGCTGCATAATGTTATTAAGTTTTTCTTGAACGGCTTCGGGTAACTCTTGCATCCAGGTCAACTGTTTTACCAATTGATCACCCGACACTGAGCCTTCTAGGCTCGGTATCTTATTGAGCGCTTCCATACGCTGTTCAACATCGATAACCATGCGCTCAGCTTCAGGTTTATCCAACACCGCCTGCTTTAATTGCTGGCCTATCACCGCTCGCTCACGATATAACAACAAGCGTGTGGCAGAATACGTTTCTAAACCCCGAATAATCTCAGGAAATGCCTCACGCAGGTTTTCTATAAATTTTAGCGTGGCATCTTTATTTTGTTTCACCAAAGCATGCACTTCATTGGCTTCACTGATGCTAGGGGCCAGATCATCCACGTGAGATTCCAGCTCATCTTGCGCCTGAATAAATCCCCGTGCCACATCATAGCTTAACGATAAGCGATTAAAGCTCATCTTTAATGCCAGCTTCTTCATGCCCTTAATATTCTTTAAGGCATTTAACAAGGGCGGTGTGTCCCACAAATTTGCCAAGTCCATCCTTGGCGCTATGGTAGGCGTACCATCCAAAGCATGTTCCACCGAGTCCACCAGTTTTTTTGTGGCCCCTTCCCCTATCGTGCCTTGTTCAAATTGAATCCAATAATGTTTACGTTCGGTTTCCAGTAAACGTCGCCGATACGCCACCGCCAGATCATCCTCACCAGCCTGTTCAGGTTCGGCCAACTCACTCACAGCCTTAATCCCAGAAACCTGCTTAACCAGCTCCCAGTCAGCTCCTTTTAGGAAATCATCTTCCATCATACCTGGCAAAATTCCCGATAACGTTTTGCTCACCTCGCCACCGGCTTTATCGACAGTGGCTTGCTTGGCATCGGGTAAATGATCCAGTCCTAATTTTGTCAATACCCAACCCATGCTTCCACCATTAAGCAGCATGGTCAGTACCACTACCCCGGCACATAAAAACAAAATTTGATCGCCAATTTCTTTGGGAATTAAATCGTTTTGGGCAACGGTGAGCGCCAACGCCAATGACACGGCGCCACGTAATCCGCCCCATACCAATACCGTAGCTTTTTGGCGATTAATTCCTATACCAATGCGCTTAAGTAAAGGCATAAACAGCACCACAGAAAAAGCACGAATAAGCTGAAGACTCACATACAAGATTCCCAGAGCCACCCACATTTCCATATTATCCAGCTGCACTCTTCCGGCTATAAGCGTGCCTACCAATAAGAAAATAATGGTGTTAGCAATATGAGCCATCATTTCCCAAAAGTGATGCAAAAAGCCCGCAACTTCAGGTGAAACTTTAGTACGACCAATACTGGCAAACAACAGCGCGATCACCACTACTGCCACCACTCCTGAGGCATGAACCGATTCGGCCACCATGAAGGCTAAAAAAGAACCGGCTATGGTCAGGGTTATTTCAATCATGGGGTCGTTAAATACCCGCCCAATCCAGGTAATGGCCACCATACCAAATACCACTCCAATGAAGGTTCCCAGTAAAACCACCCGTAAGAAATCCAAGCTAACCACCAAGGGATTTAAACTGGCTTCACCAGGGGACACCACCATGCCAAAAAACAACATAAAGAAAACAATGGCGGTACCATCATTAAACAACGACTCTCCCTCTATAAGCGTTTCAAGGCGCTTACGTGAACTTAATTCTTTCAATAGCGCCACCACAGCCACCGGGTCGGTAGCACTGATAAGCGCGCCAAACATAAAGCACAAAGGCCAGCTCCAGTTCCAGGGGAAAGCATACTTCACCAATACCGCAGTAATGGCGGTACACACCATTAAGCCCGGTACCGCCAGTATGGCTATTTGAGAAAAGATACGACGAAACAAGTGCACTTCAAGGGCGAAGGCGCTTTCAAAAATGAGAATAGGTAAAAACAAAAACAAAATAAGGTGAGGGTTAATGTCCGCCACCATCAACACGGTGTCGTCCAATAGCGGAATATTTTCGGTTAAAAAGCCGCTACGTTGAAGCAAGCCAAAACCCAGTCCAATCACCAATAAGGCCACTGAATAAGGTATCGGCGTGTTTTTAAGCGCATCCCGCGTGAGAGCGCCAATAACCAGTGACAGCACCACAAATACCAGTACTAGAATACCCGTTTCAAAATGCATGATTTTGTCCCAGCAGCAATTAATATGAGGCCACTGATAAACTATAGACAGGAAAGGACAAAACGTCAGGAAATACAGATATGAGAGCGCTAAGCTGAGTTAGCGCTCAATGTGATAACTAGGGCAATATTCGAGATATATTGATATTCAGCTTTAAAGGCGATTTTTCAGGGGAAATTGCCAGCACACCACTGTCCCCTTCAATATCGCCTGACTTGGCATTACCCACACCACTCTTACTGATGCGCGCGGTAATGATCACTTCTTTAAAATTGCTAAGCTTTAAAGATTCCATCATGGCCATGGAGTCATCCAGAGTGACACTCACAGGCCACTTTTTCACATTCAAACGTTTAACCGCCAAAGGCATAGGTGGACCGGATTTGGCCTTAGCCAATACAAACAGGTCGGCATCCTTAGGGACTTTAGACTTAATGCTCTCATCTAAATCCACGGTGACTACAATGCTGGTAGCTGATAACGATTGTTGCGATATTTCGTCATTTAGAATTTGCGCATCACTGGCACTTAATTGAGAACGAGCCTTTTCAATTCCCCCTTGAATAGCCACCGCATTAGGATTGTTAGCAGGCATTAATGCCAGTAAACGCTGCCAGTAACGAATGGCATTTACAAAATCCTTGCTATCAAATGCGGCCACTCCTAATAACCCAAGCGAGGTGGTTTCTTGAGGGTTAATTTTAAGCACCTGATGCAACATAGATTGTGTGGCTTTATCTAGGTTGCGGTCGTTAGCAAAAAACTGAGCTTGCGCCATTTGCGCCATGGCCACAGCCTGATCCTGCTTAGCATCTTGTGGCAAGTTGCTTAATACACCACTAAAACCCAAAACCGCCTGATCATAGTTACCCATATCAAAATTTAAACGCCCCAGTAAATACCAGTTTTCTACATCTTTTGGTGTCTTTTTAGATTGAATTTGCAGGCGCGACAATAATTGCTCACCATCTTCTTTATTAAAATCCCCTTGATAACTGCGTTTTAATAAATCGCTTATAGCCACTTCATTTTCAGCCCCAATTTCTTGATAAACCCAAAGACTGCCCAATATAGTGGCCATCGCCAGTATTGGCATCATCCAACGGCCACTTGCTCTGTTTTCAGTTATGGAATTTTCCTGCTGAGTGTCATTCAATAAATTACGCTGAATCTCAAGCGATTGAGATTGGTAGTCCTCTTCACTGATTCTATGTGCTTCTTTATCAGCCTCCAGTTCAGCCAACTGATTTTTATAAATACTGATATTATTTTCTTCACGCTTAATGCTTTCGCTATTAAACTTCACAAACAGCGGTATAAAAATAAAACCCACCGCCAAGACCATTAAGGCCGCTACCCATAACCACAACATCATCATTTGTCCTCTTGCTCCGATTTGTGAAGCAATTGCTGCACACGCTGTAATTCTTGCGCGTCTAAAACATTATCTTTTACATCTTGCTTAGATTGTTTACGGCGACTGCGCACCACCATAAAAAATATCAACAGCGCTAATAAAAACAAGGCCACCGGGCCAAACCAAAGCACCAGTGTGATTCCTTTTATTTTAGGATTATATAAAACAAATTCTCCATATCGATTCACCATAAAATCGACAATGTCATTACCTTCTTTTCCAGCCTTAACCTGCTTATATAATTCGCGACGTAAATCCGAAGCAATCATGGCATTGGAATCTGCCAAATTTTGATTTTGACATTTAGGACAACGTAGCTCCTCGGCCAATTCTCTAAACAACTGAGCACGAGTATAATTTTCAACATAGGTACCATCGGTAAACGGATATTCATGACCATCTACTATGGCCTGAACCTGGAAAGCGAAAAAAATAGAAGCCATAAAAAACAAAGGTCGCAACATACTAATTACTCTCCTGTTTTAATTGCAGTGCTGGCTTGGGCGCTTAGCTCAAGCCAAATCTTTTCAAGCGGCCCCCAGTTACCTGCAGTAATAGGCCCCTGATGTTTGTGTCTAATTATGCCGTTGGCATCAACAATAAAGGTTTCCGGGGCGCCGGTTACACCTAAGTCCATGGATAAAATGCCGTCTTCATCATCTACCGAAAACACATAAGGATTACCCAAATCATCTAACCATTTAAGCGCCGCATCATTGTCATCTTTATAATTAACGCCCACGATACGCACACCGCCTTGGGCAAGTTTAACTAAGAATGGATGCTCCACCCGACAACTAATGCACCAGGTGCCCCAAACATTTACCAGATGTACTTGGCCTTTAATATCCGCCACATTACGTGGCTTTTTATCGATGAGTGTTGGCAAATTAAATTCGGGGAATGCTTTATCTACCAAAGCCGAAGGCACATCCTTTGGGTCCAGATACAGGGCGCGCCACAATAAAAAGCCCAGTAACACAAAAATTGCAAATGGAAGAAAAAGTGCCCAACGTTTCATAACATTCCTTAAATTTTTTAACTTAAATCTTTGGCTCATTTAGCAAAAATAAAAACTTTCGCTAAATGAACTGCACCAGCTATCTAAGCTGATTTCACCGCTAACCGATAACGTTTATCACAAACCGCCAGCACTGCACCAAAGGCCATAAAAATTGCCCCTAACCACAACCAACGCACATAAGGTTTGTAGTGAATGCGTACTGCCCAAGCATCATCATCCAGGGATTCACCCAAAGCCACGTACAAGTCACGGAACAAACCCGCATCAATATCTGCTTCGGTCATCATGTTGCGCTGAACCTTATAGTGACGCTTTTGCGGTTTCATGGTGGTGTAATATTCATCGTTATAAAAGACTCTAATTTGGCCTTCGTCGGCTATGAAATTTGAGCCCTTCACTTTTTGCACGCCATCAAATACAAAGTGATAACCCGAGGCATCAACAGTATCGCCCGTGGTCAGGCGCACATCATGCTCCTGGGTATAGTTAGAGACGATGCAAATCCCCATGGCAGTAATGGCAATACCGGTATGGGCCAAGACCATGCCGTAATAACTTAAACTTAATTTTCTAAGCCCTGCCAGCAATCCACTTTTACCTCGGGCCTTACGATAAACGTCCAGCCAAGTAGAACTGATAACCCAAGAGCTGATAGCGACACCCACTACAATTTGCCAGGTGAATTCCACGCCATATATCACCGGAAAAACAAACGACAAGACCGCGCTAAATAATGCCGCGGGCCATAGCTGTTGTGCCAGCCATTTAGGCTGAGTTTGCTTCCAGCGGCTAATGGAACCCAGAGCAATGAAGAGTAATAACGTAGACATTAGTGGCACAAAAAACAGGTTGAAAAATGGTGCACCCACGCTGATTTTTTGCTCGAAAAAGTAGTCGGCAATCATGGGGTAAAGTGTGCCCAATAAAACCGTCGACGCCGTCACCACCAGCAAAATATTATTCAGCAACAAAAAGCTTTCTTTTGAAACCCAGTTAAAGCGAACTCGTGTCACCACCGTTGGGGCTTTTAATGCATACAATAATAAAGAACCACCAATGCATAAAATAAGCAGTATTAAGATGAACAAACCACGACTTGGGTCACTGGCAAACGAATGCACACTGTTCAAGACACCAGAGCGCACCAAGAAGGTTCCCAATAGACTTAAACTAAAGGCGAAGATAGCCAATAAAACAGTCCAGCTTTTAAACGCACCGCGTTTTTCCGTCACCGCCAAAGAGTGAATTAAAGCGGTTCCCACTAACCACGGCATGAAGGATGCGTTTTCAACCGGATCCCAAAACCACCAGCCGCCCCAGCCAAGCTCGTAATATGCCCACCAACTGCCCAGCGCAATGCCTATCGTTAAAAAGGCCCAGGCTACTGTGGTCCAAGGACGTGACCAACGGGCCCAGGATGCATCCAAGCGACCACTTAACAAAGCGGCAATGGCAAAAGCAAACGCCACAGAAAAACCCACATAGCCCATGTACAACATGGGTGGATGAACGATCAATCCAAAATCTTGCAACAGCGGATTTAAGTCACGACCATCGCTGGGAAAGTTAGGCAACAAGCGCTCAAACGGATTAGAGGTTAACAATAAGAAAGCGGTGAAGCCTAGGCTAATGATGCCCATAACCCCAATAGCACGAGCCAACACCTCTATGGGAATACGGCGACTAAATATACTCACCGCCACGGTCCACACACTTAGCAAGAGTACCCAAAGTAATAGTGAGCCTTCGTGAGCTCCCCACACTGCGCTGATTTTATATTGCACCGGCAACAGACTATTGGAATTTTGTGCAATGTAAGCCACAGAGAAATCATCCTGGACAAAACTGATGGCCAGCGTCACAAATGAAATAAGCAAAAATGTAAACTGCCCCCAACTAAGAGGACGACTCATGTGCATCCATTGTACGCGACCAGTGGCGGCCCCCAACAAGGGCACCACTGCCTGCATGGCAGCAAATATTAGTGCAAGAATTAAAGCAAAATGGCCAAGCTCGGGTAACATTAATAACCCTCCTGAGCAGGTTTACTGTTCGACTCGGCCTGTCCTTGTGCACCGTACTGGGAATTGTATTTGGCTTTCTCCATGGCATCGGCTACTTCCGGCGGCATGTAGTTTTCATCATGTTTAGCCAACACTTCACTGGCAACAAATTGGCCGCTATCGTTGATGCTGCCTAAAGCCACGATGCCCTGCCCTTCACTGAATAAATCAGGCAATATACCTGTGTAGCTAATGGTCACTTCACTGGCACCATCGCTGACACCAAATTGAACGGTTAAGCCGTCTTTCACGCGCTTAACACTGCCTTCAACCACCATGCCACCAGCACGAATGGTATGGTTTTTAGGCGCTTCTCCCGCCGCTATTTGGCTGGGGGTATAAAACAAATTAATGTTTTCTTTTAACGCCACCAGCATTAGGCCTACAGCCAATGCAATACCCGAGAGCATGAATAAAATAATGAATAACTTTTGTTTACGTTGTGGATGCATTAATTCTGCTCCCTGCGATTTTGACGTTGAATATCTTTAATGACTTTTTTACGAGTTAATATGGGAGAAATAAAATTCATCGCCACAATCACAGCCGCCAGGCCATAACAGCTCCACACATATAAACCGTGTTTACCCATTTCCAGGAAGCTGGAAAAACTATCGAAAAACATAATTAAACCGCTCCCTTATCTTTGGCTTCAATCAGCAGCAGGTTTTTCACCCACTTGGTACGGCGCTCACGCCACAGTAATTCGTTACGAGTACGGGCAAACACCCACACCGCAAACCAACAGTAAAAACCAATTATGGTCAAAACCAGCGGGATAAACATTTCCGGGGCCATGGTCGGTTTTTTGGTCATAGTGATGGTGGCTGGCTGATGCAGAGTATTCCACCACTCCACGCTGTACTTAATGATAGGAATATTAATGGTACCCACAATGGCAAGAATGGCCGCGGCCTTGTTGGCCATTTCTTCATTCTCAATAGCGTTATAAATGGCAATCACACCAAAATACAAAAACAACAAAATAAGCATGGAGGTGAGGCGCGCATCCCACACCCACCAAGTACCCCAAGTAGGTTTGCCCCAAATAGCCCCTGTTAGCAGTGACATAATTGCTAGGCTTGCACCAATGGGCGCAATCACCTTGGCCACCACAAATGACATTTTCATCTTCCACACTAGGCCCACCAGACCCGCCACCGCCATCATGATATAAGCGCTCTGGCTCAATAATGAGGCGGGCACATGAATGTAGATAATACGAAAGCTATTGCCCTGCATGTAATCGGCTGGCGCAAACGCTAGCCCCCACACCACACCCGTGAGCATGAGGACACTGCCCAGCCACAAAAACCAGGGAGACCAACGAGTGCTGATTTCATAAAACCACTTGGGAGAACCCAATTTGTGATAAAGGCGCTTTAATGAAGACCACATAGTATTCATTCCTTAACTGTCATTCTTTTTTCGAGTCAACTTACGCGATCTGGCCCAGTGTGAAATAGCCCAAAAGTGCTCATTTATATTTCTAAACGTTTTCTTTCAATTCTTACTTGGCAAACAAATTAACGGGCCAATGAAATTCGCAAGGCCGCTGCACTGGCCACTGGCGCTATTACCAGGGTTAGTGCCAAGTAAGCGCCAAGAAACGCCATGTGCCCTATATAGCTATTACCTAACACACCAGCCTGAACCGCACTGGATGCAAAAATTAATATTGGAATATACAGGGGCAAAATTAATAAAGGCATTAACATCCCACCTTTGCGTAATCCCACCGTCAAACCTGCACCTATGGCCCCTAGCAGACTTAAAATGGGGGTGGCCAGCACTAGAGTCAGTATCAAGGGTAAAAAACCACCACTTGGTAATCCGAGCATTAAACCGAGTAAAGGCGCAATTAAAGCCAGTGGCAGGCCCGCCACTAACCAGTGCACCAGCACCTTCACCATGACAAATAGTAAGGTGGGCTGAGGTAGCAGTAGCATCTGCTCTAAAGAGCCATCTTCAAAATCACTTTTGAACATTAAATCCAGCGATAACAAGGTAGCTAGCAATGCCCCTACCCAGATAACACCAGGAGCGATTTGCCCTAAAAACTTGGGGTCAGGGCTTACCGCCAACGGAAATAAACTAGCCACCATTAAAAAAAACATGAGCGGGTTTAGCAAATCACCTCTACTGCGAAAGGCCAGTAACATATCACGCTTAAAAAGGGCTATGAGGAATCCGTTCATAAGCCCTCCTTAAACTGGCCTGCCGTGCAGAAAAACATGAGCGGGTTTAGCAAATCACCACGGCTGCGAAAGGCCAACAACATATCACGCTTAAAAAGGGCAATTAGGAATCCGTTCATAATGATTCCTTATCCGCTTGACCCAGCCTTATGGTTTTCACTGGCACACTTAAATCATGATGCGTGGTTAAGATGACCATTCCCCCTTGCTGCGCATGATTCACAATCACCTGCTCAAGATCTTCTACGCCATGTTTGTCTATGGCGGTGAAAGGCTCATCTAATATCCAGACCGATTTATTTTCTTGATCCTTGGACGATAAAAACAATCTTGCCAGAGCGACTCGGCGCTGTTGCCCGGCTGACAAACCATGAGTTAATAGATCCTCATAACCCCTTAGCCCCACTCGTTTAAGCGCCTGATAGATGTCTTTTTTGGAAACACTAGGGCAAGACCAGGCTAGGTTTTCTTCGGGGGTTAAATTCCCCTTCACTCCTACATCGTGGCCTATATATAAAAGCTGGCTGCGAAATTCGAACAGTTGTTGGGACATGGGCAATTCTTGCCAATACAAGCTGCCTTCAAAACTGGCTGACAACCCCAGTAATATGCGCATTAAGCTGCTTTTACCGGCTCCGTTTGGGCCAGCTAGGCGAATAATATCGCCAGAGCAAAAATCAAAATCGAGGTTAGAGAACAACACACGTTCGTCTCGCTCGCAGAATAATCCACGGCCGCATAATAGGGGTTTACTGGATAAATCTGTGTTGGGCAAATACTCCAGGGTCAACTCCCCTACTCCTTAATGACTTAGCTCTAATACCTCGCCTAAAAATTTGCGAGACATACTTGAATATTGTGTGATTTGGCCGATAACTTATATCAGGGTGGCAAAACAGGCGCATTATATACAAATTGCCGCCACTTTAAGCCAGATTATAAAATATTGCTGATTGAATATTGAATATCCTATGAAATTGCAGCCAGGCCAGCCGCCTCCCGTGGTTAACGCAGGAGAAAGCTCGGCCCCAAGCCAAATTGACAAGCCTCAAGCCGCCTCCCCTGAAGCGGCTCGTTTGGCGCAATTGCAAAAACTCGTTAATACTTGGGCCAAGGTTGAATCCAGCCAATGGCTAAACAGTGATCAAAGCCGCCAAGCATTAGAAAACATGCCTGGTAAAGTGACCGTGTCTGGACAATCCCAAACGCCTACCCAAGGGCAATCACAAGCGAATAAACCTGTTGTTGTTTCACCTCAGGGACAATCATTGGCCGCAACCACTGGCGAGGTAGTGGACAGCCAAGTATCTATAAAAGTTCCCGCTAATAATGTAGCGGGTCAAGCCAGCCCTTCCGCCACCCAAGCATTACCCTCAGATAAACAATTGGCACTGATTACCCTGAACACTCAGCAGGGCCTTATTACCATTTTAAGCACTCGCCTACACGACAAAGGCAGCCAGTTACTCATTCAACAAAATGCTCAGGGCCAGTGGCAATTACAAACCCCCGCTAGGCTTATGTCCTTAACCGCCATAGCCCATCAATACAATGAGCTCAGTGTTGGCACGACCTCTTTAAAATTCAATGATCCACAGGCAAATATTCAATCTCAGAACGCTAAAGCCAGCCTCCCCATGGCGCCGCCAAAATCACTATTGGATGCCACACAATCTTTGGATGTTAAAATAATCAAGCAAGCCATAGAACAAAGCGGGCAATTTTTTGAGCAGAAACTACTGAAGTCAGCTGGCGCTGAATTATCACCAAGCAAACCTTCTACCTCCATTGATCTTAACCAACGCTTACAGAAGGTGGAGTCACAAATTCAAAAATGGATAAATGCCCTACCCATAAAACTAAACAGCAAAAGCCCAAATCAAGTACCAAGCAATCCAAGTATTGCCATCATTAAATCCTCCGAAGATCAGCAAGGCGCTCTTAAATTAAACCCACAAATAAACAAGAATATTAACCCTGAAAAACCTGAGGTCAGTAATACCCAACAAACCACTAACAATGACAACAAAGGATGGCTCATTAAACTGCAAATGCAGTTATTTAAAGAATGGCAGGCCACTCCCAAGGGAGCGCAAACCCAGACCAGCAGCCAATTTTCAAGCAGCCAAGACGTGAGCAGTTATAGCAACCTAAAAAATGGCCTATATCAAAATTCAGCTATAAATACCGCCAAAATGCCCCCTCAAACACCGTCACTGGCCAAGCCATTAATAAACTGGTTTGAGGGCATGTCACAACAATCAAGTTCTACCGATTCAATTAACAATACAAAAACCAACAACCTACTTGAGTGGCTATTGGCACCCAAAGCGGCACCGACTGAAAAAGCGCTGCCTGTTTGGCCTAGTAACCTAAGCGCACAAGTACAGGTTCATAAATTATTGCAAAACATAATGCTGCAAGTTCAAGAAGGGGGTGACACACAAAGTGAAGGGCCGGAAAAAATTCTGCGCCAATTATTACAAGTGAGCCAAAGCCTAACTCGAATTCAGCATGAACAAGTCAATAATCGATTAAACATGCAGCAGCAACCGGACAACCTTAATTTAAATTTTTCTGTGCCCTATATGCATCAACAAAATATGCATTGGTGTGATTTAGAACTTTCTCAGCAAGCAGACAGTGACTCACAAAAAAAACAATCTCTGGGTTGGCACCTGGTATTACGCTTTGCCCAAGACAGCCCGGAGAGTTTTGCCATAGAAAGCTACCTTAATAGTGATCAGCTGCAATTAACTCTGTGGGCGCAGCACCAAGCGCCCTTGGCTAAATTGCACAAACACGCCAGCCTGTTAAGAGAAAAGCTCACCCAGGCTGGCTTTAAAGTGGAGAGCATTCAGAGTAAACAAGGTCTGCCAAGCAAAAATCAACAACAGGTGCATCAGTCTATGATTGATGTGCACACTTAACGATGAAGGTTAGAAATAAAAAATAAGGGGTGAATAAAATTGGATCAACTTTCAGATAAAGACCAAGCTCTGGCATTATTTTATGATGGCGGTCAGGCACCAGTTATCAGTGACCAACGTAGTGGCGAGGCGGCGCAAAAACTGATTGAGCAAGCGCTTGAGTTGGGTATTCCTATTTATGAAAACCCGCAATTACTCGAACAATTAAGTGAGTTGCAAATGGGCCAGCAAGTTCCTCCTGAGTTGTATCAACTTATTGCTGAAATTCTGGCTTTCGCTTTTTTTATTCAGGGTAAAGCACCGGCCAATTACCAGCCTTTTGAATAAATAGAGGTTTGAGTAATCTTAAACTGAAGCTGCTATTAGAGAAGGTAGAGCTTTACACGTTCCATGCCCGCAATAATGGGGCACAGACATTTTCATAGAAGAGAGAGGTTATTCAACCACTAGCATATTGGCAGTGGCGGTATACATGTTCCAACAGCCCTCACCCATGGCACCCTTGTGCTCAATTTTCACATCACTGATGGCATTGGCCCCCAAGCGATACGCTTCCGCTTTCATATCCACCATTAAAGTTTTTTCTAATGGCGCTTCACTAAACAAGGTATCTTGGCAACGTTCGCTCACCACCTGACCCAGTACACTCACATCTTTAGGAGCATGGACAAGCACGTCGACGGTTTTATCGGACATACGTTTATCGCGTAAGCTTAAATGGCTTAGATCATTTCCCGACAAGGTACCAGGAACGGAACTGCATGCGGTCACCAGTAAAACAGGGGCAATAAAGGTTAAATATCGAAGGAGTTTTGAGAGCATTGTAGGGTTTTTCATTATTATTTTTTTATTAGCGAGATTTGGCCCTTTAGGTTAGCAGTGATGTCGTAATCTGAATAGTCACCTCAATACCTCAAACTCGCCTATTTCGTAGTCAATTTCTGCCAGTTTCTGTGTTACCTCGTCAACCTTGGCCAAAACAGGCCCTTTTTTGCACCAAGCGATCAATTCGTCCAAAGATTCATCATCTCCTTGCGCAAATATTTCCACCCGAGAATCCACTAGATTTTTCACCCAACCAGCTAAATTTAGCTTTCGAGCCACCTTGGCGGTAGAACCCCGAAAGTACACACCCTGTACCTTGCCAGAGACCCATATTTGCAACGCCTTTTGCGGCACTCTAGTACCTATCCCCATGATCCCCTCCTTTGAGAACAGGCAGCATAATATTTGCAGCCTAATTTCGTCAACCAGGCGCTTTTAAATACCTTTAAACTTACCCACCGTTTTATCAGCCAAACTCATTAGCTTGTTGACCCAGAACAATTTCCATTGTGAAGACAAGCGTAAACTGGGGGCAATCAGAAATAGGTACCTACAATGAGCCAGCTTTTAAACAATAGCGCCAAACAAAATATTCAATGGGATATAGATTTAATTAAACGCTATGACAAGTCTGGCCCTAGGTACACCTCCTACCCTACCGCCGTTCAGTTTCATGAAGGCTTTGATAAAAGCCATTACGATCAGTGCCGTGCCGAGAGCAATATTGGGGCTCAACCCATATCCCTTTATGTACATATCCCTTTTTGCGCTCATGTTTGTTATTACTGTGCGTGCAACAAGGTTATTACTAAGCGCCGTGAAAAAGCCCAGCCTTACCTGGATCGTTTGTATCAGGAGATGAGCATGCGCGCGTCAGGCTATCCAAAAGACCGGCAGGTTGAACAACTGCACTGGGGCGGTGGCACCCCAACATTTATTAGCCATGAACAAATGTCTGAACTCATGAATAAACTGCGCCAGAACTTTAATTTAAGCGACGACCCTGATCGCGATTATTCAATTGAAATTGACCCACGAGAACTGCAACCAGGCACCCTGGCTCATTTAAAAAAGATCGGCTTTAATCGCGTTAGCCTGGGGGTGCAGGATTTCAATGAGAAAGTGCAAAAAGCAGTTAACCGTGTGCAACCGTTATCGCTCACTCGAAATACCCTGGAAGAAGCTCAGCGTCTTGGGTTTAGGTCGATCAATATCGATCTAATTTATGGTCTGCCTTTTCAAACTAGAGAAACCTTCCAGGCCACATTAAAAACTGTATTGGAACTCGGCCCTGATCGTCTTTCGGTGTTTAATTATGCCCACCTACCTGAACGCTTCATGCCACAGCGTCGAATCAAAACTGAAGATTTGCCAGCACCCGAAGAAAAGCTGGGCATGCTTGAAGACAGCATTAGACTATTAACCGATGCTGGCTACCACTATGTGGGCATGGATCATTTTGCTAAACCACAAGACAGCCTCGCCATCGCCCAAACCCAGGGTAAGTTACACCGTAACTTTCAAGGTTACACCACCCATGAAGATTGTGACTTGGTAGCGCTTGGCGTGTCCTCTATTAGCCAGGTTGGCCCCAGTTATTTTCAAAACAGCAGCAATATTGAAGAATATCAAAGCAGCATAGACGCCGGGGTTTTACCCATTAAAAAAGGCTTAATTTTAAACGACGAAGACTTATTAAGAAGAGCGGTAATCAAGCAACTTATCTGCCACTTCACTTTGGATTATCAGTGGGTCCTGGAAAATTTTGGAATTGATGCCCCCAATCACTTCGCCTCTGTACTTGAAAAGCTAACCCCTTATGTTAATGACGGCTTGGTTAAACTAACTAAACAGGGCATTCAAGTGACCAATAAAGGTGAATTACTTATTCGTAACATTTGCATGTTATTTGATGAGTATTTGAGTAGCCCAAAACACAACGTGCGCTATAGTAAAATAATCTAAAACTATTTTATGGGTAAGCTGCAATGCGCAAGGCGTCATCTGACATAGCCATACAAACCGCTGCAGCAGCCACCATTTCAGGGCACTTGTTTCGCGCTAGCCTTATTGCCAAGCACCTTGCCCTTGCCGCTAAGAATTCGCGGGCCATGGTATTAAGAGCCGGGGAAAAAGCCGTTGGCTTAAAAGTCATCAGCGATTATTTCGATGACCTTGCCGGTAAAACCATTAATCTTTCAACCAGTATTAATAAGCGCGCTATATCTATTTCGCGCACTTCGGTGCGTCAGTGGCGCACTCAAACCTTTCTCGATCGCATGGATAAAAGCCAATCACGTTTAGCCGGGCGCAAGGCTAGCCAGCTCACGCCATCAATAGATGAACGCCAACATTATCTATCGTCACTCATCGGCACTCTGCAAACAGAGCTGAAAAGCCTGCAAGAACAACTGGCAGATATTAACCAATATATGCAGTCAAGCAGCGTGGTCGCCGTAACCTTTAAACTGGAGGCCACTCAAACCGGAGAGTTTCAACCATTACTGGAAGATATGGCCAAAACCATAAATGGCCACAGTAATGACATTAAATATCACATAACCAACA
>ERZ1027231.202-NODE-202-length-27130-cov-23.745042_pt1 | contig 27130 bp, 27 predicted proteins | sample MGYA00520866_ERZ1027231 | MGnify/ENA primary metagenome ERZ1027231 (study PRJEB33311, sample SAMEA4378411) | marine metagenome | biome: Marine biome; feature: Fjord; material: Water | collected 2014-07-20T08:00:00Z/2014-07-... | depth 75 m ...
ATTTAAAATTCAACGCTGAGGGTTTGTTAAAGAGTGAACGGGCTATTTACGAATATGTAGGATTGTTGTGGCAATGGATTAAACATTAATGGAATAGAAAGAAAGGGCTTAATCCTAAGCATCTTTCATTATTTTTTAGTCCCAGTTCAAGCAGACCCCGCAGCACGTAATAACCGCTTATTCTAATAAACATATTTTCTGCCAACCCCTTCTCACCTTTGATAAGCCAGCATGGCAGATTCAACAGCAAAGCCTATATTTCCAGATATTGATTGATTAATTAATGTTTGGAGCATAGACAATGAAAGGTCTAGGTATCTTAATCTTGGCAAGTACTCTTATAGGCTGTGGCCATCAGCCCTTAAAAAGTCAAAACTCCGCTCTGCCACTTCAGCTAAAAATTAGTGAGTCCAGTGTAAAAATGAAAACACTTGAAAATAGCATTGCCGAAATAGACATGGCCGAGTTTGGTTCCAGAGGTTACTAGCTCATTAATATAGCGCGGCCAAGTCTTCAACTTTCTGTATGGTTAGATTTGGAGAGAAATCCTGCTGCCACTCACGACTGCCATCTTTAAGCCAACAAGTGTGCATACCCGCATCAAAAGCTCCCTGCATGTCATGTACAGGATGGTCCCCAACATGTAAACATTGATGAGCCTGAATGTTCGTGCGATTCAAAGCATTTTGAAATATATCGCCATGGGGCTTGGGCTTGTTAAAGTCTTCGGCGTTTAAACAAAACTCAAAATATTCACCCAAACCTACCGATTGCAAATCTGCATTTCCATTAGTAATAGCAATGAGACGAACATGCTTTTTAAGATGGCTAAGGGATTCAAGCACACCATCGAATAATTGAACTTGCTGTCGAGCCTTAAAGAATTCGGCAAAACATTCTTTGGCCAGCTGCTTTGAATTTTTATACCCAAGGTCATTAAAAAGATGCTCTAGAAAAAGCTCTCGTGCTTGGCTTACCTGATGAATCAAATGTGGATTAGATTTAATAAACTGTATTTTACGGTTACGCATTTCGGCGCTGGGCAACTCATGAATCACTTTTTCTGTGTGCTTAGCCATCCAACTTTGCATGGCTTTTTCTGCCTTAATTAAAACTTGGGTGCCATTCCAAAGAGTGTCATCTAGATCAAAACTAATGACTTCTATTTCTTTTAAGGAGAATTTTTGCAGGGGAGTTTCTGGCATTTTCAAAGCTCTTTTTCTCAGCAACTCTCTATAAAAATAGAAAATTGCTTAATAAAATAGTCATTCAATTTTTATAATAGAATGTCCAATCGGCGGCTAACAACTTCACTGACGTAATCTAAAAATAGTGTGTCCATATTACTTTTAAAATAGTCGTCTTGTTTATGGCCTATGGACAATATACCGAGATCATTTTTCAGCAAGCAAGCGGCCATGGAACCCACCTTACTTTTTTCATGAAAAAACAATTCCATTTGCTCATCACTTAACTGCCCACAAAAAGCCTGTTTACGGCCAAAATGGCGGACCAAATGATGTTGCATTTCAACCTCGGTAATACATTGCATGGTCATGGCTGGTACAAACAAGGTTATACAAGCGTAATCCACTTCATATACCGATCTCATACATTGCTGTAACGACTGCTCAACCTCTTCAATACTTTGAGCATCTAATAGATCAAGCGTGAGTCGACGAGTTTGCTCAAACAAACGGTCATTGCGGCGGGCATTTTCCACCAACTGCTTTAAACGTTCGTGCAATTCATTATTTTTATTACGTAATAATTTAGACTGATATTCAACTAAAGAAACCGTGGCACCGGTTTCATGGGGAATATCCAGCTGCTGCACCACCTCAGGGAAAGTACGAAAGAACTCTGGAGTTTTACTAAGATATGCAGCCACTTCACGAGCATCTGGCTGTGAAGCCTGTTGCTGTGTGGCGACCTTTAATAGGTCAGGGTAAGAGCGAAAGAACTCAGGATTTTTTGCTAAAAAAGCTGCCACCTGGCGAGCATCTAATGTGCTTTTTTCCACTTCCATTCTCTTCTTACCTGTCCTATTTATTATTTTTTAACACAAAAGCATTTTCAACAACTTGCCATTAAACCTGAATGCGCCCTTCAAATACTCGCTGTGCTGGACCTGTCATTAACACATCCCCTTCACCGTCCCAGGAAATAGTCAGCGCACCACCTGGTAAATTTACAATAACTTCGTCATCTACCAAGCCCCATTTATGCGCAGTTACCATAGCTGCACAGGCTCCGGTACCACATGCGAGAGTCCAGCCTGCACCTCGCTCATAAACACGTAGATTCAATTCACCGCGATTCACAATCTGCATAAAGCCCGCATTTACGCGCTTAGGGAACAAAGAGTGGCTTTCAATCTCAGGGCCAATTTGATTAACCAGTTCACTTTCAAAGTCATCCACCAGCATCACTGCATGGGGATTCCCCATGGAAACAGCACCTACTTCTACTGTATGAGTGCCTTCATTTAAAGCCACTTCCACTGAATACTTATCCTGAGCATTTTCAGCTGAGAAAGGTAATTTAGACGGCTCGAATTTAGGCTTACCCATATTCACCAATACTTCGCCGTTATCCTGAATATCCAGGCTAATAATGCCCGAATTAGTTTCCACTAAAATTGGATTTTTGGCAGTGAGGTGAGTGTCATGAACAAAGCGCGCAAAACAGCGTGCGCCATTGCCACACTGCTCAACCTCAGAACCATCGGCATTAAAAATTCGATAGCGAAAATCCACATCAGGATTACTTGGGGTTTCAACTATTAGAAGTTGATCAAAGCCAATGCCAAATTGTCGATCACTAAGTTGCCTTACCAGTTCAGGCCGGAAAGCAAAATGCTGGGTGGCTAAATCCACCACCATAAAGTCGTTTCCTAAACCGTGCATTTTGCTAAAGCGCAATAACATAGTGACTCCCAATCCGTACTATTAATATTTTCTAAAAAAGTTTTATTCGGCAACTATTCAGAAATAATTGATTCTAACTGTAACTGATCTTGCACGGTCTCACGACGACGAATCAAGTGCGCCTTATCACCATCTACCATGATTTCAGCTGGCTTATTACGCGTGTTGTAGTTAGAAGCCATAGCAAAGCCATATGCACCCGAACTTTTCACGGCTAACAAGTCACCTGCTTCTATTGCCAGGTCACGATCTTTACCCAGGAAATCACCGGTTTCACACACAGGTCCCACCACATCGTAAGGCTTAGCTTGAACATCCTGACGATTCGACACTTCTACAATTTTTTGCCAAGCGCTGTACAAAGATGGGCGAATTAAATCGTTCATGCCGCCATCAATAATGGCAAAGTTTTTCTCACCATTACTCTTTAGAAATTCAACTTCGGTAACAAAGATACCGGCATTGGCCGCGATTGAACGACCCGGCTCTAATACTAATTTTAAGTTACGACCTTCTAGCTTAGGCATGATCGCATCAATAAACTCTTTAGGGGTTGGTGGCGTTTCATCATCGTAAACCACACCCAAACCGCCACCTAGATCGATGTGTTCCAGGGTAATGCCTTTCTCATTTAAGGTATCAATTAAAGCCAGTACTCGGTCAATGGCATCTAGGAAAGGAGTAATTTGAGTTAGTTGACTACCAATGTGGCAATCCACTCCTTTAATTTCAATGCCTTCCAACTCATGGGCTCGCTCATAAACTGATACGGCCACTTCAATATCCACACCAAACTTATTCTCTTTTAGGCCAGTGGAAATATACGGGTGAGTCTGTGCATCGACATCTGGATTCACGCGTAAAGAAACAGGCGCCTTAACACCCATCTCCATAGCCACTTCGTTTAAGCGCTCAAGCTCCATGGGCGACTCCACATTAAAGCAGTGCACACCTTTTTCTAATGCAAATTGCATCTCGCTTGCGGTTTTTGCAACCCCGGAAAACACTACCTTAGACGCATCGCCACCGGCTTTTAATACACGCTCAAGCTCACCTCGGCTCACAATATCAAAACCTGCACCCAGCTTGGCCAATACGTTTAACACCGCTAAGTTAGAGTTGGCTTTGATGGCGTAACAAACCAGAGCATCTTTACCTTCAAGGGCATTGGCATAAGCTAGGTAATGATCTTGAAAAGCCTTGCGTGAATACACATAAAGCGGTGTGCCATATTGAGCGGCCAAATCACTAACGGCCATATTTTCGGCGAATAATTCACCGTTTCGGTGTTGGAATACATCTGTCATGGGGTGTTACTTCTCTATATGTCTTTGCAACGCTTTGATGAATATAAGTCTGGGCTTTTAGGATTTAGACCCAACTCAGCTTAAGTGGAGGGCTTAATCTCCACAGCCTTCTCGGGCTGTTCCTTGGGCAATTTTTCCAGCGGCTCAACAGGTAGCTCGTCAGGTAAAAATAGCGCGCCTTTCTGCCCGCAACCTGCCACCAATAAAACAGCTAATATCACCAAATAGCGCATGCTTTTTGCTCAAACCAAATAAACACGGATTATAAGCCTTTCCCCCCATTGTGGATAGAGAGTGTTCAAATTGGATAATGCGGACACAAGGCACACAGAAATGCAGGAATATTAGGGACTGGGATATAGAGATTGCAGCGCTTTATTAAGCTGGTGCTCAAGTTTGTGTTTGTAGTTTAAGTAACTACTGGTTTGCAAAACATGCTTAGCATTGCGGTTGTGCAGCCGGTCGGCTATGGATAAATCTGTGATATATATTGGGTAAGGTTTGTGGTGCTCACGCAGCTTCACCAAATGGCGTACCACCGCTTTATAAATGCCATCGCCGTGTTCTAGCTGGCTAAATTCGTCCTCATCGCAGTACAGGGCAAACCCTATTTTATTTTGTGCATCAAAATCCACCTGAGCATGCACATCAAAGAAACGTCCCTGCCCTAGGCCTTCTTTAGGGCGAATGCCTCGAGTGGAAAGTGAGCCACCTTTTGCTGGTAACATGATTTGGTAGAACTCGATGGGGCGCTCCTGAATGGACTCAGGGTCTTCGAAACGATGTCGATTCTGACGATATTCCACCTGGCGCAAAAAGTGGTTTAACGGGTTTATCAATGCAGCCTCATTAAACATAGGGGTGCTCCATTGAATTAGCGAACCCCGTTCATCAATCACATACATGCTCGCTGACCGATCTTTCTTCAGGTAATACACCTGCAAACGCCCAGGGCGAACATTTTCACAAATCATCTGAATGACTGTGCCCTGCAAGGCCTGACTGTCTAGCACTATCTGGGAATAATGGGGCTGAGGCTTGGCTAACTGTTTGAGCATGTCGTGAGCTTTGACAAAGTGATAGATCATCGGCCGCCCTTCCACAAACTGCACCAGATGGTATTCACTGGCCACCTGCAGCACATAGCGACTGCGCAATCCGCGTTTATTTTCATAAAAACAACTGCGTATGCCCTCCAGTACCTCTTCTATTCTTTGTGATATTGCCTTGGCGCGACTGGAACAAAAGCAATAAACACTAACCTTCGGCGGCGCTTCTGTGTTTCCTGGCGGATACGAAACCAAATAATCTTCTATCACACGTAACAAGGCATTTTGCCCTTCGTAACGTGTGGCCAGCACCTCGCGCCAGGAGTTGTAAACCAACTGGTCTATGGTTAATACTAGGTTTTCTTTAGAAGCGCTAAACCCTAGGGAGTCGGTTAAATTCGATATTTTATGGATACCACGCCGGGTGTAGTGGCTCATGGGGTCGACGTAAACATTAATGTACAGGTTGATGATTTTTGGCACGGGAGAAAGCTCAAAGTTTGTTTGCACGTCGCCAGCCACAGGCAAATCTTTAAAGGTCGCCACAATCTCTTTTAATTCATAATCCTGGCCTTGTCCGCCCCCCTGATACATTACCAAGTTAGTGCCCTTGGCCATAACCTCATTAACATGGCACCAGGCTAATACCTCAATTAGGCTTTGTGATTTTTTTAGTGGTGTCTCTTTACTGCCAGGACGTTCGATTCCGCAAAACAGACTCCATTTCATTAAAGGAATTCGGGTACGGGCATTTTTACGAATTAAGTGCAGGCTGAGCTTTTCTTGTTGTATATCTCGGCTAATGCCCGGATTAATAAAATCCACCTTGCCAGGCTTACGGTCAAAGGTGGCATATAACTTATGCCCCAAGAGCGTCATGTCACGGGCGGTTAAAATACTCTCCTCCTGAAAACGTCGACCAAACTGGGACAAAAACTTGTAGCTGTGGATAAGTTCATTCACCAACGACTTACGTTCCTGCATGACAGCCTGCACTTGCCAATGGGCGCGATTGTCCAAATAGGCAAGGTGACCATCACCCCAACCCCAACGCTTTATAAGGGGTTTTAGTAAGTCCCGTTTCCAATTTTTGCGGCGACTCGGTTGACTCATGGGAGTATGGATTTTGAAATAGATACAGCGGCGAACTAGCTCAATGCGCCCATCTTCATCATTTTCGTGTAAATAATTTTCAAGCCACTCACATAACAGTAAATAGGGGTCAAGCTGGTCAAGTTTGGTAGCCTCGTTAAAAACGTGGCTTTTAAAATCGACACTCAAGGCTTGCACATCAGGATAGCCACTGGCGTAAGCTTCGGTAAGAAACAACTTCAATATGGATTTGTAAGGGCTGCCAATGGCCTTATAAAGTTGCCACAAGCCGGCTCCAACAAATTCCCCTGCTGGAATTTGGCCCACTCCGCCAAAATCAATCACCTCCTCAGGATTTACAAAGCCCTGCTCTTTAAGAGTATCGGCAAAGTTTTCATAGTCTCTTTCATGCTCGCTGGGAACCACCCACCAAATAGGATAACAACCCTCCACCAAAATAGCGGTGCGATAAAATTCATCTAGCAGCAGTTGATGCTGAGCACTGCCGCAATCCTCGCCTCCCAGGTCATTACGTTCTCCACGCATAAATTTTTGTGCATCCATAAGGAAAAAATGCACCTCCAACCCCAGAGTCTCGGCCCAGCCTTCTATTTCAGTGGCTTTATTTTGTAAAACCGACAGCTCTTCTTCTGTAAGCTCGGGGCTATGACATAACCAAATATCCAGATCACTGCCACCGCTATGACCCAAAGATCCACAACTGCCCATTAAAAACAGGCTCTTAACCTTAGGGTGACCCGAACGTCTTTGTTGGTACTGGAAAGTTGTGGAAATGCTGGCTGCAGCCCTAAGGGTATCTTTAGTGGGACTAAACCTGGCCACACCACAGGGGCAATCAAGATCGACAAATCCGGGTAATTTTTCATGATTCACATGAAATAACAGCGCCAGAACCTCAAGAAACACCTGTTGACGATCACTTAACGCCAGCTGTGTGCGCTCGATACGATGATTGTTATAGATAGAGAAACGCTTCACCACAGACTGAACCAGACCGTGGTCAAAGCGCTCACCTCCGCAGGTGAGCTGGGTCATATCATGACCTCGAACTCCGGATTCTGCTCAATAAGCCCAAAATACCCGAAATAAACAGGGTTAAATAAGCAGATGAGGCATGTAACCAGATTAATTTGAAATAAAAACCCATCTTCTTTCCATAGAAAAAGACAAATGGCGTCAGACTGGTATAATGCCCGCCGCTGTAACTTCCCAAGACCAGTACTCAGTACTGTGCCTTACTAAAGGAAGTATAGAAGAGCCTAAGACATTCATGTCTTACCCAAAGAAATAGAGTGAGAGTGATTTATCACGCTCAAAAAATACTCAATTTTCTTGCTATTAGGGTAGCTTTTTGATATAAAACGCAGCTCTTTTTAGACGGGTAGCCGTACGCTCCAAGCATAATTGCTTACAGGTAGCATACACACTGGCCCCGAACGAATTTTTTTGATATCGATTTATTAAGTCGGGGCAATAACAATGGCTAAAGTTTGTCAGGTTACGGGTAAACGCCCTGTAACAGGTAATAACGTTTCTCACTCTAACATCAAGAGTAAGCGTCGTTTTCTTCCTAACCTTCAGAACCACAAGTTCTGGGTTGAAAGTGAAAACCGTTTTGTACGTCTACGTCTATCTACTAAAGGTATGCGTATTATTGATAAGAAGGGTATCGATACAGTTCTTACTGAACTTCGCGCCCGTGGCGAGAAAGTTTAAGGAGATCCATCATGGCATCTATTCGTGAAAAAGTTAAATTAGTGTCGTCTGCTGGTACTGGTTACTACTACACCACTACTAAGAACAAGCGTACGCATCCTGAAAAAATGGAAATGAAGAAATTCGATCCAAAAGTTCGTGCACACGTTATGTTTAAAGAAGCTAAAATCAAGTAATTGATTTAACGCGACGAAGAAGCCTGTTCAGTGCAAACTGACCAGGCTTTTTTTATGCCCAAGGATGGGCGGTATCCTAAAATTGCAGGAGCAATATTTTAGGGTAGGCCCAGGCGACATCATTATCGTGATGACAATACATAAAAACGATTAATGGTAACTTAGAAACGCAGGACGCAGTTTCTAGGATTGTTGCAGGCTCTAAGGTTAGGATTCCTGCAGATTTCATAATTAAGATTACTACCTATGCCCGAACTTCCAGAAGTAGAAACAACTCGCCGCGGCATAGAGCCCCATATAAACGGCCAGAAAATTTCCACCATGGAGATTCGCCAGCACCAATTACGCTGGCCCATTCCTGATCACCTACCCGAAACCCTGAAGGGATTAGCCGTTTTAGCCACTAAGCGCCGTGCTAAATACTTACTGATAGAAATGGGTAAGCGCAATAAGTTAGTGGGAACGCTCATCGTGCACCTAGGCATGTCTGGTAGCTTACGAATTCTGCACGCCCCTTTTTCTGAACCCTCCAAGCACGAACATTTCGATCTCGTCTTCAAAAAGCTATTATTAAGGTTTACCGACCCCAGAAAATTTGGCGCTTGTTTGTGGATGCCAGCCAACGAATCACTCACCATGCTGGACAACCTAGGCCCTGAGCCTTTGGATGATATTTTTACACCTGATTATCTGTTTAAAAAAAGCCGTAAGCGCACCGCAGCCATTAAAACCTTCATTATGGATCAAAAAATAGTGGTGGGTGTTGGCAATATCTACGCTAGCGAGTGTTTGTTTTTAAGCGGAATTGATCCGAGAAAAGCGGCGGGTAAAGTAACCAAGGCACAATACCAAAAACTGGTCTGCGCCATTAAAGAAGTCTTAACTAAAGCCATCGAAGATGGCGGCACCACCTTAAAGGATTTTGTTGGTGGTGATGGTAAACCCGGTTACTTCGCTCAACAATTAAGAGTATATGGTCGTAACAACCTACCCTGCATCAATTGCCAAAATAAAATTAAGCAATTTACTCAGGGGCAAAGAAGTACTTATTTTTGTGCCCGCTGTCAAAAGTAGCAAGGCTTATGCAATCACCTTTAACAAAAAGCTGATATAGTCCGACCAAAGGACAAATTGTTTTACGAGGAAATATAAAAATGATCAGGCTTCGTAGTCGCATTCAGCACAGCATCATGATTCTTGCCAGCTTGTTAATGCTTTTTTTACCCATTCAAAGTCAGGCCGCCGAAATAGATGAAACTCCATCTGCCGCCGCCATGGTATTTGATGGTTTAATCGTGCGCCCACTGACATTAGTGGCAACTCTCATAGGCTCCGTTTTTTGGGTAGTTACCCTGCCATTCAGTGCCTTGGGTGGAAATGCTGGAGAAGCTGCCGAGGTATTAGTATTGGAACCCGCCAGAGCCACGTTTCTTCGCTGTTTAGGTTGCTCCAGTAGCGGCCGTAAAGTTGAATACGAAGATTAATAGTACAAGTGCCGGGTAGCCTCTACCCGGCTTGTTGGCTTTCAGCCAAGTTTTAAAATCATCCTAGAAACACCTTCCTATTGTTTAGGATACAACCCATCCCTGGGTCTACCCTTCAAATATTCCCGATATTTTTTAGGATACAACCCATCCTTGGGTCTACATTTTAAATCAATATCCCATCTCTACTAATATCTCTTCATAACCTTGTTGGTAACTAGGATATTTAAACTGATACCCCAAATCTTGCAGACGCTTTGACATACAGCGCTTACTGCCACGTCGTGACACTCCGGGAACATCATGATCAGGTTCCACATCACCAATACGATCTTTAAGCCACTCCAATATTTCAAAAAGTGTTACCGGTTGGGTATCGGTTGCTAGATATAAATCCTGCAACTTAACCCCGTTCATATCTTGCTCGATTAAATATTTTAAAGAACCAATACAATCATCACGATGAATGCGATTGGTCCACAGGTCGGGTTCTGGATCACAGTGACTACCAGATTGAGCTTGGTTAATAAGACGGTTACGACCCGGGCCATAAATGCCACTAAATCTCACCACGGTATTGGCAAAGCCGCTATCGTGTAATTTATTTTCCGCCTCTAGCATTTTTTTACCGGCAAAAGCCGTGGGCTCTGGCAGGGTATCCTCATCCACTAAGCTGCCATCATGGTGAGGGTATACGCTGGTACTGGAGACAAAAAAGATTCGTTTTGGATTGGCGTGTTGCTGCTTTAGCAAAGCTAGAATATGCACCATGCCAGTCACATAGAATTTATCGTAGCCTTCCTCTGAGAAATCAGGGCTGGCAATGCTATAGATAAGATAATCAAGGTTTTTAGGGATTTTACCGATCAGAGTTTCTATATCGCTCACATCGGCACTAATGGTGGTAACGCCTTCGCCCACCGGTTTATCATTGCGTCTTATTCCCCACACTTCATGCTTTTGTGCCGCCAGTTGTATGGCTAAACCGCCGCCAATATCACCACTGCCAACAATGAGAATTCTCGCCATTACAACTCCTTGCTTTATTTATCCTTGATCCATGGTTTAAGCTAGTCACTTCACTTTACAATGACATGACATAAACCTGAGCTATATATCAGCCCATGACCCTATCGGAATTGAAATACATAGTTGCCCTGGCACAACAACGTCACTTTGGACGCGCTGCACAACACTGCTTTGTGAGCCAGCCTACGTTAAGTGTGGCCATAAAAAAGCTAGAAAGCGAATTAGGCATTAGCTTATTTGAGCGTTCAAAAAGTGCCGTCCGAGTTACACCTGTGGGCGAGCAGATTGTACGCCAAGCTCAGGTGGTGCTGGAAGGGGTGCGCTCATTACAAGATATCGCGCAAGGAGGCAAAGACCAGCTAATGGGCCCGGTCAAAATGGGTGCTATTTTCACCATTGGCCCCTATCTTTATCCACACTTGATTCCCCAGGTTCAGCAACTTGCGCCCGATATGCCTCTGTATATAGAAGAAGATTACACCCGTAATTTGCGCCGTAAATTACGCGATGGCGAGCTGGACGTCATCATTATCGCTCTGCCCTTTACCGAGCCTGACGTTGTGAGCAAAGCACTCTATGACGAACCATTTGAAGTGCTTTTACCTAAACAGCACCCCTGGCTTAAACATAAAACTATCGATCCCAACCTGCTACCCAATAGCAATCTTATGTTACTGGGTGATGGGCACTGTTTTCGCGATCAGGTGTTAGAATACTGCCCAGCCCTTACCAAACAGCCCAATAACTCGCTTTCAAACTTCACTCAGGGCAGCTCGCTAGAGACGTTACGACACATGGTGGCATCGGGTATGGGTATAACCGTGCTCCCCAAGAGCGCCACTGGGGCCTCTAGTTATGCCAGTGGCATGCTGGAAACTCGTCCCTTTAAAAGGCCGGCCCCTGCACGAACGGTTGCTATTGCCTGGCGCGCCAGCTTCCCACGGCCTAAGGTCATCGACCTAATTAGCCAAGCCGCCAGCTTATGTCGGCTCTTTTAGGAAATTTATGTCTGCCGTTTTAGATCGCTCGTTAGGGCAAAGCCCGGTCACAGAATTAAAAAGTGTTGGCGCCAAGATGGCAGAAAAGCTCGCCAAACTGGGTATTCATCATGTGCAGGATTTGTTATTCCACCTGCCCATGCGTTATCTCGATCGCACTCGTGTCACGCCCATTGGCACCCTGCAAACTAATGTGCACTGTGTTATTGAGGGGGAGGTGACTTTAAGTGACGTGGCATTTGGCCGACGCAAAAGCTTGGCTGTGCGCATTCAAGATAGCACTGGCACCATTACCCTTAGGTTTTATCACTTTAACGCTGCCCAGAAAAACATTCTTAAAAAGGGCGCACATATTCGCTGTTTTGGAGAAGCCAGACGCGGCAGTGCTGGTCTTGAACTTTATCACCCGGAATATCAGGTGGTTGATCCAAACAAACCCTTTAAAAAAGAAGATACCCTCACTCCAATTTATCCCAGCACCGACGGGCTCACCCAATTACGTTGGCGCCAACTCATGGATCAGGTAATAGCGCTACTTAAACAAGGGCGTGCCATAGATGACTTAATTCCTAGCCAGTTCTTGAGCCCTTATAATTTACCCGATTTAAAAAGCGCCTTATTGTATTTACACTTGCCGCCGCAATCGGCCAACCTCTATGAGCTTGAAGAGTACCAACACCCGGCGCAAAAACGCCTTATCATGGAAGAGTTACTGGCCCATCATTTAAGCCTGTTAAAAATGCGCCAAGAAGTAAAAAGCGATCCAGCTCCCAAATTGCCGCCTTCCAAAACATTATCCAATCAACTGTTGGCTCAATTGCCCTTCACTCCTACTGGGGCACAACAGCGAGTCACCACAGAAATTCAAGCAGATATGGCTACCGGCCGCCCTATGCTGCGCTTAGTGCAAGGAGATGTGGGCTCAGGAAAAACCCTGGTGGCCGCCATGGCCGCATTGGGGGCTCTGGAACAAGGTTTTCAGGTGGCGCTCATGGCGCCCACCGAAATTCTAGCCGAGCAGCATTTAAAGAACTTCCAAGGTTGGTTTGAGCCCATGGGCATATCCATCGCTTGGCTTGCGGGTAAGGTAAAAGGCAAAGCCCGGGAGGCGACTCTCAATGCTATTAAAAATGGCGAAGCCCAATTTGTAGTGGGTACTCATGCCTTATTTCAAGAAGAAGTTGAATTTAAAAACCTGGGGTTGGCCATCATAGATGAACAACACAGGTTTGGTGTTCATCAACGTCTTGCCCTCAAAGAAAAAGGCAAAGGGCTGAGTCCACATCAATTAATCATGACTGCTACACCTATTCCGCGCACGCTCGCCATGAGCGCCTATGCCGACCTGGATACCAGTGTCATTGATGAACTGCCACCGGGTCGTACCCCGGTGAATACCGTGGTTATCGATCAGATTCGCCGCCAAGAAATTATGATGCGCATTCTCAATGCTTGTCAAAAAGGCAGCCAAGCCTACTGGGTGTGTACGTTAATTGAGGAAAGCGAAGCACTGGAAGCCCAAGCTGCCGAAGTCACAGCGCAAGAGTTACAAAAAGCTTTACCCGGCATACGTATTGGACTGGTGCATGGACGTCTAAAACCTAAAGAAAAGTCCGAAATTATGGAAGCCTTCAAGGCTGGAGAGTTGCAGTTACTAGTGGCCACCACCGTAATTGAGGTAGGGGTTGATGTGCCTAATTCAAGCCTAATGGTCATTGAAAACCCGGAGCGTCTTGGACTTGCCCAACTACACCAATTAAGAGGGCGCGTAGGGCGAGGCACAGCTAAGAGTCATTGCGTATTGCTGTATAAATCTCCGCTTAGCAAGCAAGGGAAGTTACGCCTGCAAGCCATGCGCGATACCACAGATGGCTTTAAAATAGCCGAAATAGATCTGGAAATCCGCGGTCCAGGTGAAGTCCTAGGCACCCGCCAAACTGGCTTGATGCAAATGCGGATTGCCGAATTACAACGTGATGGCTATTTGCTACCCGATATAAAGAAGTGGGCGCTAGAGTGTCAGCAACAAATACCAGGCATCACCGAACAAATAATTCAACGCTGGCTTGGTGAAAATACCCGCTACGGACAGGTTTAGCCCCATATGAAACGGAACCGCTACTTTTCTTAACCAATTCCTCCTAAGTAATAACAAATCCTCCTAAAGAAATGCCTCAAATTGTCTATAGTTAAAGTTAAGCGTCTATCATTATGAGAGCCTAAAGCATTATGGGATTACCTAAGAAAGTCCAAGATGTTTTGGACGAATGGAACGTTGAATATCAGGTTGCCGAAAAAGCATCTTTAATGATCAGTTCACCGGTGTTTAATATGTCTGAATTGTCGGAAAACAGCGCACAGCTTTCATTTCTTGAAGATAAAAATGGCCGAATACAGGTAATTTTCCCGGCCAATAGAATTCTGGATTTAAAGAAAATTTCAGCCTTAACCTCCCGTGAGTTTGCTCCTTCCCCTCATGACAAGGTTGAGAAAATTCGTCACAAACTTAATCTGGAAGCCATTCCAGCCTTGCCTCAGGTAACCGGCTTAGAAACCTATGTTGATGAACAGTTACTGGGTCTTGACCACATCACTATGGAGCTTAGCAAAGATCAGCAATTACAGATTCCCATCGCCGATTTCCAAACTTTGGTAAGCAGTGCTCGTATTGGTGATTACAGCAGTAAAGTCCCTACATTATTATTACCTGGAACCCAGTGGAACAATAAAGATGTGACACAAATAAATAGTGCAGTACAAAGCTTTACACAACTTAGAATACATCAACGACTTGAAGAAACACTCGACATGCCGCCCATGCCAGAAACGGCACAGCGCATTATCGATTTACGCATGGACCCAGAAGCCGAAACAGAAGAGCTGGCCAAACTAGTGGAACACGATCCGGGATTAGCCGCACAAGTCATTAGCTGGGCCAATAGTCCTTATTACGGTGTTGCTGGTGTAATCGGAAATGTAGAAGATGCCGTCATTCGAGTGCTGGGCTTTGATTTGGTTATTAACCTTGCACTGGGGTTATCTCTTGGGCGAACGCTTTCTGTGCCTAAAGAAGGCCCTCAAGGCTACACACCTTTTTGGCAGCAAAGTGTGTATACCGCCGCCATGATGGCTGAAATGGTGCGAGCCATGCCGCCAAAACAAAGGCCCAGTCAAGGCATGGCCTATCTGTGCGGCCTACTGCATAATTTTGGCTACCTGCTTCTAGGCCATGTATTTCCACCGCATTTTAAAATGGTGAATCAACATGTAGAAAGCAATCCACAAATGAATCGCTACTACATAGAACAGCATTTATTGGGTCTTACCCGCGAGCAAATAAGCAGTAATTTATTTAAACAGTGGGGCTTACCGGACGAGGTATGTACCGCTATTCGCTACCAAAATGAGCCCTCGTACAAGGGTGAGCATAGTATGCTCAGTCAGATGCTATACATGTCATCTAGAATGTTACGTCAGCATAACCTCAACGATGCACCTCTGGAATCGCTACCAGAGGCACTTGAAAATTCGCTAAACCTGAATATGGATAAGGCTAAAGACGGCCTTGAGAGGGTGCTTGATTCCAGGGACGAGTTACAGGAAATGGCACGTCAGTTGACTGGGTAGGTATCACTAACGGCTGTAATAATAACTGAGCCCGCAATTCACTGAAGTAGTCTTGTATGGAAGTCTTGGCACCTTCTACCCAAGGCTTTAATTCGGTGGAAACTCGAGCGATGACTGCCAACTCTTTATTTTCTACAGTGCGAAAACTGTAAAAATAAAACGCCGCCAATTCATCATGCATTTGTTTTTTTACTTTTTTACTTTGCAGCTTCCAGCGCTTAGCTACCAAGGTTTCCATCTGTTCAACGGTCATCTGATTAAAGCCCAGTGCATGGCAGGTTTTCCAAATTTGCTCTCGTAACTCCAGGTTCAATTGCTCACTCATGAATTGAACATCCGCCACCAGCTTGGATCTTTCTTTATTCGGAGTTTGAGTTTGTAATTTAAAAAAATATTCCCGCAACTCTTCTCGTTCAAGGGGATTTAAAGCCGCTCTTTCCAATTGATCCTGAAATTGCCAAACAGGAGAAGACCAAGCCTGTATTTCTGGCTTAGGCACCTGGTTTAAAAAGTGCGAAATTAAATTGCCAGCAATTAAGTTATCGTCCATAAAGGTCAGACGTTCTTGCAAAGCAAATTGTAAGGAGGTGTTCACCCCCATCACACACACAGGCCGAATAGATTGCCACAAGGGCTCAATCTGAACACTGAGCTCTTCAATTTTTTGCGTAGCCGAAGCTGACCACGCCAGTTGTGCCCACAACAATATAGGCAAACAAATCAAACGCATTTAAATTCTTTCCTCAGTTAATCCCGCTTCCTTATTATCGAAACAAGATTGATCAAACTGATTTTCTGATTTGGCCACAATGCAAGAAACGGTAGCGTCGCCTGTTACGTTTACGGCGGTACGTAACATATCCAGCAAACGGTCAACACCAATAATAAGTGCGATGCCTTCCACCGGTAAGCCCACCTGAGTTAATACTAATGACAACATCACCAGCCCCACGCCTGGAACACCCGCAGTACCAATTGAAGCAAGTGTGGCTGTGGCAATTACCGTTAAGTAATCCAACGCGGTTAAATCAATACCATAAGCTTGTGCAATAAATACAGTGGCGACACCCTGCATGATGGCAGTACCATCCATATTGAGTGTGGCACCCAGTGGCAAGCTAAAAGAGGCAATACGATTGTCTACGCCTAAACGATCTTCCACTGCACGCATGGTAATGGGGAGAGTGGCATTACTTGAAGCGGTACTAAACGCAAACAGCTGAACGTTGCGCATTTTTGAAAAAAAGGTAACTGGATTAAGTTTGGCTAACGCCATCAAAAGCGCTGGGTAAACTACACAAGCGTGAATCAATAACACCAATACCACGGTAACAAAATAAACAATCAATTCATCAATGGCGCCAATGCCCTTATCCACAATGAGATTAAACAAAAGCGCAAATACACCGTAAGGGGCCAGCTTCATTAAAATGCTAACTAAATTCATCACCACTTCGTTCCAGTCTTCGAAGTTGGATTTTAGTCTCTGTCCCGCTTCGCCACTGTGATTCATGGCGACTCCTAATAACAAGGCAAATACGATGATTTGCAACATCTTGCCCTCTGCCATGGCAGAAATAGGATTAGTAGGAAAAATGTTAATAAGTACTTGGGCAAAAGAACTGCCTTCACCAATATTGACAGGGGTGTCGCTATGTAAGTTTGCACCGACTCCAGGCTGAAACCACAATGCCATAAGCATGGCCAAGGAAATTGCCACTGCCGTAGTAAGCAAATACAAAAGAATCGTCTTGCCGCCAAGGCGACCTAACTGTTTGCTGTCTCCAAGGCTTGCGGCACCACAAACCAAGGAAACAAATACCATGGGGACAACCAGTAATTTAAGTGTGGCGACAAAGATTTTGCCCATCACAAAAAACAACCCACCAGCTAACCAATCCTTAGTCAAAATATCCAACCAGTCGGCATAACCAATTGATAAATTAGCCAACAGACCGGTCACAATAGCCAAAAACATGGCCAGCAGAATTTTCTGGGTAAGCCCCATGGGTTGAGTCATAAAATTACTTTTTCTTAGGTTTTAAATATTTAGTTAAGCCTTGGAACCACATCACTTCGGCAAAATTTCCGCCAATAACAAGGTCTTTACTTTGAATGCCAGCCATAAACGCATTTTTATCCTTGGCCGTTAAAATGGACATTCCTGCCGCCGCATCTTTGAAGGTAAGGGTAAAAGTAGGTTCTTTGGTTAGGCCGGCTGAAGATTTAATTTTACCGCCTTTAACGGTGAAATTACGTCCGCTGCCACTGGCAGTTTGAATTTGAAATACAATGTCTTTGCTGGCAACGTATTCCGCACAGGCAGGATTTTTCTTAACTGCTTTTTTGAGTAACTGAGCGAATGCCCATAATAGAAACTTAAATTTTAACATCGATACACCACTTGAAAATAAAAATAAAATAAACAAGCGCTTGCGCGCCGTGGCATCATACCACGACCGCAAAATGCATCAATCTAAGCAATAAGGAGGTTAGCCATTTACAGCTTCTTTAAGAGCCTTACCTGGTTTGAAGCCAACTGAGTTGCTAGCTTGAATGGTAATGGCTTCACCGGTTTGAGGGTTCTTACCCTGACGTTCTTTACGGTGCTTATGAACAAAACTACCAAAACCAATTAGGCTTACCGTGTCTTCTTGACGCAAAGCTTCAGTAATTTGATCGGTAATAATAGAAATTATTTCACCGGCCTTGTCTTTGCTGATATCTGCTTGCTCTGCTACAAATGACGCTAATTCAGGTTTACGCATTATCGATTGTCCAATTTGTTATTGTAATTATTTATACCAGCTTGCTGGTAATTCCTTATTGAGTTTCATCTTTTCAGCAACACACTCCCCGGTCAAGGCATAACCGAGTAAATTACCTTCTGAATCTTTAAATAGTGCCTGTAAATGTGGGGTTTGGCCGTCAATGGTCCAGGTTCCTTTAGACTCATCTTTTGGTGGACAGGTCACAATAGGCAGGGTCGGAGTTTTCACCATAACCGGCATAACCGGATACTGGATTTCATTTTCCTGCCCCGCCAAAGTTTTTGCCAAGGCTCTAGCACCAGTCATAAGTGGCAAGACATACAGTAAATTAAATCCAGCTACCTGAGCACAATCCCCCAAGGCATAAATATTATCGTGACTGGTTTTAAGGTGGCGATCCACTTCAATAGCCTTGTCCACCGACAATCCAGTTTGCTTGGCCAGCTCAACTCTAGGCCTCAAACCCACGGCACTTAGCACCACATCTGCCTGCAACACCGCGCCATCATCCAAGACTACCTGCACACCATCTTCGGTTTTGATGACCTGGGTAGCGGCTTTACCTAGGTGTAAATTTACACCCAATTTCTGTAGGGCAGGAATCAAGGCCTGGCCACAAGCGGCAGGTACTAAACGCGACAATGGCTGCAAATCTGGTGCGGCTATTTCCACTTCAAAACCTGCACTGGCAAGGTCGTGAGCATATTCACAGCCTACTAAACCGGCACCCAATACCACTACTCGCTTTTTACCTTGAACAGCCTCATGGAATTTTTGGTAATCCATTAAGTCATTCACGTGCATTAGGTGCTCATTGCCCGGGAACGGCAAATTAATAGGCTCAGCACCTAACGCTAATACTAGGTCGGAATACTCAATTTCATCTTCGCCAATAAACAGTTTCTTTTGTTTGGCGTCTATTGAAGTGACTTTCTGGAAAGTACGAATTTCAACCTTTAAAGTTTCACTCATGGCACCAGCATCGTTCATGGCAAGAGCATCTGCATCTTTGCCCTTGCTAAACCCTGTGGATAACATTGGTTTGCTGTATTGGCGGCCGTCATCGCTGGTGATCATAATCACAGGGCGTTCGCTGTCGTGTTTGCGAAATTCTTTTACTAAATTATAACCGGCCAAGCCTGTGCCTAAGATTACCAAGGGAGCAGTCATTGAGTATTCCAAATAGAGCTATATTACATAGAAAAACAGCGCTAAAAAGCGCTGTCATTTTTGATTAGATTTCAACCATTTCAAAATCATCTTTACCTACACCGCAATCTGGGCACAACCAATCTTCGGGCACATCGCCCCAAGCAGTACCCGGTGCTAGACCTTCTTCTGGACAACCTTCTGCTTCATCGTAAATCCAACCACATACGATGCATTGCCATTTTTTATGTTCTTGCGCCATTGTATAAACTCCAGAAATAAGCGGCGCAAACTGTACACAATCTGGGGCATTTACTCAAATATCGCCCAATTCTGGAATAATTCCATGCTAAAACTCCCCGCAATGAGGCAAGGTAAGTAATTACTTTTAAATTGCTCCAAAAATCTATGTTCGATTAGGGATCATACATATTCAAATATTCTCTCAAAGCCTATTGATCTACAGCGTCAACATCTCTCTCTTATTCACTGTGAGCCCTCACTACAAAAGTAAGCACTTACTTTTGTCAGTAAGAATTAACAATTACCTAACAAAGTCAGCCCTTGATTTACCCGTATTGATATTGCATTGTGCGCCTGCACATTATTAGTCTGGTCAATATGTCGTTATCTTTCTCATCTGCTTTACGTCAACAGCCTTGGTTAGCTCTGAGGCCCATTCCTCATAGCCTTTTACCCGCATCTTGGCGCAACTGGCTATTAGACAAGGGCTCGTTAACTCTTAACCTTAAAAATTTGGCTCCAGGGCGTTTCAGCGTAAAAGTACTCAACTCGCTATTTACCCGTGCCAGTCTATCCGAAGCCAACGCCTTGAACGTACCACCTCGGCAAATGGTGTACGTGCGCGAAGTGGCACTTTGTATCGACGAAAAACCTGTGGTATTGGCACGCAGTGTCATTCCACGCACCACCCTCACTGGAGCCGAGCGCCAGCTACTATTTTTAAAAAATAAACCTCTGGGTGAATACCTGTTCACTCATAAACGAATGACTCGCAGTAACATCGAAGTTAAACGAGGCCAGGCCAACCACAGGCCTGTTTGGGCAAGGCGATCTGTTTTTCGTTTAAACCATAAGCCCTTGTTGGTAAGTGAGTACTTTCTAGCAGAGCTATTTCAGGTTAAAAAGTAATGCAGGCCAATTACCATTAGAGGTAATATGGCCCTCACTTTAATTTCAACACCATAGACACACACAATGAACTGGTTAACTGATCGTTATCCCCGCCTGCCATTTTTCATTCAGCTTATGCGTTTAGATAAACCTGTGGGCATATACCTTTTACTATGGCCCACCCTTTGGGCTTTATGGATTGCCGGTGATGGTCACCCCAGCCTTGCCAATTTAGTAATATTTGTTCTTGGTGTAATCGTGATGCGCAGCGCTGGCTGTGTCATAAATGACTATGCTGATCGTCATGTGGACGGGCATGTGGAGCGCACCGTCAATCGTCCTTTGGCGCAAAAGGTTATTAGCAGTAAAGAAGCATTAATGCTTTTTGCAGGCCTGTGTATAACTGCATTCGTTCTAGTGTTGTTTACCAACGCCTTCACTATTTACCTATCATTTGGCGGCCTATTGTTGGCCAGCCTTTATCCATTCATGAAGCGCTATACCCACCTGCCTCAGATAGTGCTGGGAGCCGCCTTCGCTTGGGCCGTGCCTATGGCTTTTGCAGCAGAGCAAAACACCCTACCGGATGTGGTATGGCTAATCTATACAGCCACACTCACCTGGACTGTGGCCTACGATACCCAGTATGCAATGGTAGATAGGGAAGATGATTTAAAAATTGGGGTGAAGAGCACGGCCATCTTATTTGGTGATGCCGACAAGATGATCATAGGTATATTGCAAGCCACGACTCTTGTCAGTTGGTTAATGATTGCATCAAAGATAAGTGCCAGCTGGCCTGTTTATGTGGCGATTGCGGGTTCAGCTGGGATTTTTCTCTACCATCAAAAATTGATTAAATATCGTGACCGCGAACTGTGCTTCAAAGCCTTCTTACACAACCACTGGATTGGGGCAATTCTGTTTGCGGGGCTATTAGGGCACTACTGGCTATAATATTAGTGTTCGTCAATTGATCAAAGCGTGCACTGAAAACCAAATAATTAGCCGTGGCATTGTAGATATATCCCGGCTGTCACACATTTGTAATATTTAAACTGTGTAATACCCTCGTCACTTAAATTATAGAGTTCATCTATGAAGCAGCAGGGAAAGAAAATATTAATCGTAGATGATGAGCCATCTATCCGCGATATGATTGCAGTGGCCTTGGAAATGGCCGGGTTTGAATGCATCGAAGCCGACAACGTTAAAGATGCCTATGCCATGGTGGTCGATGAACAACCCAACATGATTCTATTGGACTGGATGCTGCCAGGCGCCAGCGGCCTAGAATTTGCGCGGCGCCTTAAGCGCGATGAATTGTGCAATGAAGTCCCTATCATCATGCTCACCGCCAAATCCGAAGAAGATAATAAAATCCTGGGATTGGAGGCTGGCGCCGACGATTATATTACCAAGCCGTTTTCCCCAAGAGAGTTAGTGGCCAGACTAAAAGCAGTATTGCGCCGTACCACGCCTCAAGGCATGGAAGAGCCTATTGAAGTGGAAGGGTTAAGGCTCGACCCCATACGACACAGAGTCAGTGCGCAAGACAAGGCTTTGGATATAGGCCCCACCGAATTTCGTTTGTTACAGTTTTTTATGAGTCATCAAGAACGCGCTTATAGTCGTACCCAATTACTGGACCAAGTATGGGGCGGTAATGTTTACGTAGAAGAACGTACCGTAGATGTTCATATCCGACGCTTACGCAAGACTCTAGGGCCTGACTTTGACCACCTCATTCAAACGGTGCGAGGCACAGGCTATCGCTTTTCAAATAAGGACTACTAAGCCTTAATGAATTTTCAAGATTGGCGAACCGCCTTTTGGCGACTGGCAATGTCGGTTGGTTTAGCTGGCTTATTAGGCTGGACTGTGGGCTTTACAGCATGGGCTATTGCCATCACATTGGGGGCAAACCTGGCTTGGCAATGGTACCAATTGCACAAGATGCAAATGTGGCTTTTAAATCAGGACACCACCGAGCCTCCTGAAAGCACAGGGATTTGGGGCTCTGTATTTGATGATATTTATCATCTGCAAAGACGACAGCAAAGATCCCAAGACAAATTAAAGGCGGTGTTAGGTCGCATTCAAGACGGTACGGCGGCCCTTAAAGATGGCGTACTTATGGCCAACGGTCAGGGAAATTTGGAATGGTGGAATCATGCCGCCACCCATCTGTTAGGCCTGCGAGAAAGCCAGGATGTAGGACAACCTATTACCAACCTAGTGAGAGCGCCCGAATTCAAAAAATACTTTGATCAAGCCGACTACGACGACCCCTTTGAAATGGCCTCCCCCACCAATCAAGACCTTCACCTACAATTCCATATCACTTTATTCAGCCAGAAAGACCGGCTTATATTATGCCGTGATGTAAGCCGAGTTAAGCAACTAGAAGCCATGCGCCAAGATTTTGTGGCCAATGCTAGCCATGAACTCAGCACGCCCTTAACTGTGATTGCTGGGTATTTAGAAACCTTTCTCGATCACAAAGAGTCACTGCCCAGTCGCTGGGGTCGCGCCTTAAAACAAATGCACCAGCAAAGTTTGCGCATGCAAAGCCTGATACAAGATCTGCTCATGTTAAGTCGCCTAGAAAACGGCCTGGCCAAGGAGCACTCTCAGGTAGATGTAAAAAGTATGCTCAGTAGCCTGCTAGAAGATGCTATAGCCTTGAGTAGCGAAAAGCACCACAGCATTGAACTTAACGCTGAACCTATTCAAATGCTGGGAATAGACAGCGAGTTAAGCAGTGCTTTTAGTAACCTGATTTTTAATGCAGTGAAATATACCCAACCCCAGGGCAGCATCCAGATACGATGGTGGAGCGATGAATCCGGTATTCATTTAAGTATTAAGGATAATGGCATGGGCATAGACTCACCCCATATTCCTCGGCTTACAGAGCGCTTCTATCGCGCCGACCCCAGTAGGCACAGTGAAACTGGCGGTACCGGACTAGGCTTAGCCATTGTTAAACATGTATTACTACGCCATGAAGGACACTTAAAAGTTGAAAGCACCTTGGGGAAGGGCAGCAGTTTTATTTGCCACTTCCCTCTTTCACGTAAGGTTGAACCAGATCGACTGTTGGCTTAGTGCATGTGAGCGGATATTCATAAATGTTAGGCAAGCAAGGTATTAACGTACCTTGGCCACAAATTTCGATAAAGCTTCAAGTTTCTCAGGGTCTTGATCCTCGTAACGCACCAGCATATTAAACAGCTCACCGCCGATACGTTTATCAGGCGAAACCAAGGAACATACAAAGCAATTCACGCGGGCCACAATGTCTTCAGCCTTGCTCACTATATCCACCACCACCTGATCAAATAAGCCGGGAATACCTTCATCCCGTTTAACCACCAGCAGCATTTCATTAAGATTAATATCTTTAACAATACACCTTAGCTCTTTACCCGCAGTGGTGCGCACATGAGCCAGAGCCAGGTTTTTGTTGCTTACTTTTTTCGATTTTTGAGCCGCTGGGTTTTGACTAAGTAGTTGTTCCGTTTTTGAGCCACCGGTTAATAAACTGGCATTACCCGCAGCCACAGGAGCTGCTTTCTTGGCGGGGGCTACTGCCGTGGTTAATAGGTCTGCACTTTCGTGTTGCTGGGCCTGGCGTGCTGTTTGGGAAGGGCTGAACTTATAAAATTTATATATTAAGCGAGCAAGCTTGGTACCCAGTTGTTCGTTGCTAAAAGGTTTGCCAATATAATCATTCACTCCTGCTTCCACAGCCTTAACAATATGACTTTTTTCGCTTCGACTGGTGATCATTAAAAATGGGGTTTTTGCATACTTTTCATCACTGCGCATCCAACCAAGCAGCTCCAGACCACTCATGTTAGGCATTTCCCAGTCGCACAAAATTACATGATAGGTATTTACCTTCATCATAGATTGGGCCTTTAGGCCATCCACCGCTTCTTCAACCTTAAAGGCAGGATACTGAGCGCGAACTGCTTTTTTAACGATATCTCGGATGAAATTTGCGTCATCCACTACTAAAATATTAAGAGCCTTCATGGCCACTCCAACCCAATCTCCTAAATTGAGCGTAGCACAGTAAATTCATCTCACTGCTTATCTCACTGCTTATCTAACTCGTTTCAATGCACCCAAAAACGCCTCATTTTAGTGCTAGACAAATGAACTATAAGGTTCATGATGTATAGCGTTCTTGTGTTTCTACCCCAGTAAAAACCCACTCAAAATCAGCTGTAAGCTATTCGCCTATTTAAATGTAAGAGATCTCGTACAAGGTTCGTAAGACAAACCCAGAAGTGTGCGCAGGACTTAAGCCTTTTTAATTAGTTATTTGACTATCCCCCCCATAAACACTGGCTTGGCCAAATATCATTGGCTTAACTTTTATATTTTCCCGACAGTGAACGCCTGAAAAAATTCCTCAATTTGCTAAATTAGATCTCGTTCAGGAAGAACTTATAAGGAACCGCAGATCAGGATGGTCTGTAAAAAAGGACTGCCGGCAAGGAAGTACGGCGAGCAAGGATGACCGATCAGGATGATCGTACTAAACAAGGATAGCTGATCAGGACGATCGATAATGGATTGATGGCAAGGACGTACGCCAAGCACGGATGAATGATCAGGAAGATCAATCAACATGGAATGTTAAAAGGACTAATAATACCGCTAATGGAAGGTGGACCTAGGGTGCTTTGACAGGAAATAACCGGGATGGCTATTTCCTGTCATTTTAATAAAGCCAATTATGAATTTTTAAACTCTCACCCAAATATATCAAAACCACTCAGTAAACTTCCTACCGTTCAAACAATCAAAACTACCACAATTTATTTAACCACATGCCCAAACGCCATCCGGCCGTTTTAATCTGTTGCCTAATAATTCCATCGGCCATCTGCAAATATTCAGGGGAAAGCGCTGTATTTTCTTTTACCATATAAACCTGATCCACCGTAATAACATGGCTTTGTTCGGCCCACACTTCTGGTTTGGCCAAACTAATTTTTTCCATATTAGTATTTAATTCAACACCCGCATCTTGCCAATCAAGTTTCATGCGTTTAACTAATTTGTTATCCCAAAATTTATGCAATGAAATGGGCTTGCCCTGATAGGTTACTTCATACCAGTTACCGCCTCTGTCTTCTCGCAAGCCAGCATGTAAAGGCTGATGAATGTCACCAATAATATGAATTAACATGCGCAGAGCCAGTTGTTTATCTTTTTCTTTACCAGAGGTAAGCACCTTTGAAAAAGTATGTATCGCCTGCACCACACACTTATCTTTTCGGCAATCCGTTTTACGATTATAAGTGCGAGCTTGTTTTGGCATATTTACATAATGCAGCGGTTTCAAATAATTAAAGCGTTCGTCACTTTTAATGTGATCGGCCCAAACACTGGCATTTACAAAACGCTTTTGGCCAGCCCCTAATATGCGTTCTACATTTTGTTTGGCATAAGGAGTTAGTTGTTGCCAGGCAATGGCCGCCACCATTTTATGGGCAAGATCACTAAAGGAATAAGCGGGCTGTGACAGTAAAAATGTCATGGCTAAAATGATTTTTAGTTTGGTCATATTCATACAGTTTTTATTATTTTGACGGAGTATAAAGAGTTTCCTTCTATCTTTTAACAACTCAATAATAGACCCTCGTCTCAATTCTTATGATAGCGCTCAGCCAGAATTCCCAAAATAATAAAGGCAAGCAAGATAGTTGGAGCAAAATACAGGTCTGGCAAGGTGGCGATAAGCTGCTTTAACTTATTAACCCCCCATACCGTCAGTGCGCCATAACCCAGTGTACACAAGAGTACAAATGCGCCTACGCGTAAAACAAAGTGGTAGGGCTTTACAAATAATCGCACCGTACGATTTATGGTATTGCCGTATATCACCAGAAAGGTGGCCACTAAAGCCACTGCAACTTGAGCCGTGTGTGGTTTTAACCAATGAGTGCATTGAAGCAATATTTCATTTAACCAGTCCATAATGTTTCCTTTTAGTTATCAAAGAAAGCCACCTCTAACAAATAAGATAACCTAAATTTAAGTTCACGCCAGAGCGCTTATTCCCTGTTTCATTTTGTTATTCAATATTTTGTCACTTAAATTATAAGCTTTAAAAACCCTGTGTAACTCTTTGTTATATAAAGAAATTAAGTAACGTAATGCGCACTACATTTGGTAATGGATAACCAGTAGGAATAAGCATGATACTGGTTAAATCAGATGGTTCTAGGACTAGCCTTATTTTTGAAACAGTTTGTGCCAGAATTCACAATATCAACTCAACAAAGATTAACAGGAGCGCCACATGCAACCACCGTATCGCCTCGGCGCCCTATTAGTTAGAAAGCGATTTATTAATCAAACCCAGCTAGACCAGGCTTTACAACATCAGCAACAAACAGGGTTGCAACTGGGTGAGGCTCTGGTTGATTTACACTTTCTTAATGAAAGACAAATTCAAAGCGCCCTGCGTAAACAAAGCCGAATTCGTTTATATGCTGCCTGTATTACTTTCTTAATGGCGCCGGTTAGTTGGTGTCAGGCCAGCAGTGAAATTGAAAGCCTTCCGGAATACAGCTACACCCAGGTTGCCGACCAACAGTTTAGTCATGATTCAGATAGCGATT
>ERZ1027231.203-NODE-203-length-27048-cov-18.413255_pt1 | contig 27048 bp, 31 predicted proteins | sample MGYA00520866_ERZ1027231 | MGnify/ENA primary metagenome ERZ1027231 (study PRJEB33311, sample SAMEA4378411) | marine metagenome | biome: Marine biome; feature: Fjord; material: Water | collected 2014-07-20T08:00:00Z/2014-07-... | depth 75 m ...
TGTGGTAACTGCCATTAATGTACAGAAGGGGGATCAGGTGAAGGGGCGTCAGTTACTTCTGGAAGTAACTGCGGCTCAGCAAGAAGAAAACCTAGAGCCAGCTTAACGGTTGAGTGGTTTTTATAGCCTTCTGTTATAAGAAGGCCTTATTAAAAAGGGATGATTTTTCATCCCTTTTTTTGTGCCTGCAACTTAAAGTTAATAAAGTAACGGCTGCGGGCAAAACTTAGCCAGGGTTTAAATCTACTGGGCTGACAATGCCACGATTATTTATGCCCACAACATGGGTATAAATTTGTGTGGTCTCAATGGATGAATGGCCTAATAACTCTTGAATGGTGCGTAAATCGGTACCTTGTTTTAATAGTTCGGTGGCAAAGGAATGACGAAATGTATGGCAAGTAACCCGCTTGTGTATGTGAGATTTGTGAGCGGCTTGTTTAATGGATCGTTGAATTTGCTGTGCACCTATATGGTGTCGGCGTTCGACACCGGTCCTTGGGTCTACTGAATAATGGTCGGCTGGAAATAAATATTGCCATGCCAGTTCATATTGCGCTTTTGGCATTTTTCTAGAGAGAGCATCGGGCATAAACACACCAGCCATGCCAATGGCTTTATCTGCTTTAAATTGATTTTGTACAAACTGAATTTGCTCGGTTAGTGGCTGTACTAAACTGCATGGCAATAATGTTCTTCTGCTTTTTCCACCTTTGGCTTCCATGACATATAAACCACCATTTGCTATGTCTATATCTTTTACTCTAAGGCTGACGGCTTCAGAAACCCGAAGGCCACAGCCATATAAAATTTGTACGATGAGGCGTTTGCGACCGCTTATTTGATTTAACATGGCCACTGCTTCTAGTTGCGACAATACAACGGGCACTTTTCTGGGTTTACTGGCATTTTGAAAATGAAGCTGACCCACTTCTACTTTAAGGAATTCACGAAATAAAAAGACCAATGCATTTAACGCCGTACGCTGAGTATTGATTGAGCAATAATTTGTATTACTTAATTCAGATAGAAAATCATTGATATGGCAAGGCTTAAGCTGTTCTTCATTTTTGTACTTTCTAGCGCGAAGAAAGCGAAGCGCCCAATGGCAATAGGTTTTTTCGGTGCTATATGACAAGCCTTTTGACCGTATAAATAACCGTAAGCGATCGATAAAACGAACAGAGTGGCGGTTAATATTACTGCGTGCATCAATGACGGGAGGATTTACAGTCATAAAGCATACTTCGAGATAGCTGTATTTATATACAGTATTGTAGTGATGGCGAAAATAGCAAATAAAAGAACTTAATAGACGCCTTTAAATGATAACTGCCAGATAACGCGTCATGTATACCGTATATCTAATGCCCTTGCTTAAAGAGAGTGTCGCAGGGCGTAAAGGTCGGGAAAAGGACAAAAAACGGTGATAACTGATAAAAGGTACTCGTGATAAAAAGTATTTAGTTTTCACTGAGTTACGATGCAAGCGAATTAGGCGTAAGACGTAAAAGAAGGCAAGGTTTATTGACCGATCAGTCTATAAGCTTCATGATAGCTGGCTTTAAAAATATGGTCCGGCAAACACGTCGTTAAAAGGCGTCGCCGGAAAAGACGTCATAGCGACGTGTAATAAGCTGTTAAATAGTTAAAGGTTAATATGAACGATATTACTTTTATTAGAAATAAAGATATAAATATAAAGGTTAAGCCTGGGTACTTTAGAAATATATATGAAGAACATAAACGTATTTCCTTTGAATTAACTGAAATACAGGCCAATACAGTAAAGCAACTCTCAAGAAGTTTTGGAGAGGAGCGTAAAAAGAAAAATTTTGACAAAGAGAAATGGGTTAAAGCTTGCAGTAGTAAAGGTTTGTACGATGATATTATAACTCTATTAGTATTTGGTTTTGTGGTAGCGAATTGGGACCCAACAACACATATATCAACTGAAAACACTGTAAGTTATGTCGTGTTTCATTTTACAAAAAAAGGAACGCTCCAGTAGCTTTATTTAACAAGCGCCAGCACAATCGCACACTACGTGTGCTGGACTCGCAACAAGTTGCTCGCCTGTGTGGCGAGCGTTATAAAGCACAAGGTAGGCTTGAGTGTTAAAGGTAATTTTAATAATCGGTATCGTTTTAATAACCTTATCACTAGCTTTGTTCATTAGTGATTTGTTGCCGGTAGACTTATTTCAAAGCCAAAATAAAAATACATATATGAAAGTTGTACCCGCGGAGTCTGGTTCGTTTTCTTGGTTTCAGTACCGATTGCATTTTCTAGTATTAGGTTTAGTGCTTATTGGTTTAGCCAAGTATATGGGGAAGGTCGGCTAATATGCTTTATAACAATACGCTTAAATGCGTTCCGGCCAAAAAGACGGCCTCCACCGGACGTGCTAGACGCACGCCTTTTAGCTAAGCGTTATGTTCAATTATTAATTCTGAAAAGTAGTATGTATGTTTGAAGACCTTTATAAAGCAGTAAATATATTTCATGAAAATAGCACCAAGAAAGATGATGAAATTATCTCTCAGTTAGAGCGAGAGTTTCCTGAAAAAGGTCGAAATTACTTCTATTTTCTACCTATGGCATTTGCAAGGATAATATTAAGTCGTCTTGGTGTGGAATCATTTCCAAATACTTTTAAGCTACAAAAAGACTGTGGTGAAGAGCGAGAGTTTCTAATATTGGATCAAGATATTTATAAGCGAAGCCTAGATATGGGCGAAGCGGAGATATCTACTGAATTCACGAACCGAATTGAACAATCAGCATTTCAATCAGTTATGTATCGTGGTTCGGAAGGTCAGATTGTTTCGCAGCTAATACAGAGTAATAAACGTGATGTTGGCGGTTCAATATCGACGCCAATAGTTATAGATGAGCAGCTGGTAGTCGCTTAGAACATAACAAATACATGTTATGCAACCACTGCGTGGTTCGGACGGTTTTTCCGCTCGTACCTCGCTACAAAACCGCCGTAAATGTAAGGCGTTATGTGCCAAATACCATGTGGAGATTCATAGATAACTAATGATATATATAACTCAATTAATTTATATAAATGAGAATCAAGAAGATATATTCAATGAATTTGAATCTCATGCCATCCCGATTATACCTAAATATAATGGTGAACTAGTTATTAGGGTCAGACCTAGCGAAAATGATTTCATTGAGATATCTATAGAAAAACCCTATGAAATACACATTATAAAGTTTGAAAGTGAATTCGATTTTAAATGTTTTATGGAAGACGAAGAGAGAAAAAGTTTTCTTCATTTAAAAGAAAAATCAATAAAAGAGTCTTTTTTAATCAAAGGCTTGAAGTTGTAAAGCACATAACAATACGCTGAAATGCGTTATGGCCAAAAAGACGGCCTTCACTGGACGTGCTAGACGCACGCCCTTTAGCTAAAGCGTTAGCTATCAAGGATATTCCAGATGAATAAAAAAATATTTGAAGTACTAAATCAGCCTTTTGTCTTGTGGTTTCTGTCCTCAGTAGTTATTGCATTTATGTCCTGGCAATATACGGAAATTCAAAAAAATTCAGCGGAACAACAGGCACAAGAGAGAGTTTTAAGGAGAGCCAATCTTGAATTAAAACTTCTTTTACAAGATATCCAGTTTGGGGCAGAGCAACATGAAAAAATTACTGTAGGCCATCTAAACGCTACATTAATCAAAATGCAATACAACGCTTCGAGCCCTACCAATCAATTCTACTTTGCTACTCTGCAAAACATAATGCTTGAAATTGACTCCAGAACTGATGCAAATGGATTGGAGAAGTATCAATCAAAAATATATGATCACCTTAAAGTGATATCGGATATTCTGACAAGAGTTATTAATCAGTATACTCAGCCGAACCAGAGGGTGTGGAACTCTTTAACATCAAGCGAAAGAGAAAGGCTAAGTTCCTTAAGTGAACTGTCCGAAGAGATACTATCTTATTACACAGAAATAGCGAGCAAGGGTAGGCAATAGGATGCTCGCACCTTTGCTACCGGCGTTAGCAGTCAATATAAGTAGGAACATGAGTCTATTTACAATAAATTTCGATAGCTGTAGTGCTTCTATTTTAACGCACGTTTTAAACCCAGAGATAGAATATGTCTGGCTACAACAGCATATGCCGAATTCGAGACTAGAGTGGTGGAAAGCTGATTTTCCAATTTCGCCATCTGAGTATATGAAAGATGTAGAAATAAGGTGTCCAATAGTAGATATCCAAATGACAACAGATAGGTTCCTATCAAATATAGGCATGTTCGAGCCTCACGGCCTTGAATTAATACAACTTACAAGAAAGGTTCCAAATGGGCTATGGCCTCAAAGCATTCCGGAAGGCGCATTAGATAATGTGCTAATAAAAAATGGAATGTTTCTGCGCTTTTCTCTGCCCCATGAATGTGAGGTAGCTCAATTGCAGTGTGTGTCCGAAGAGTATCTAGAAAAGCTTGTCGAGATTCCTGCAATCAGGGAACTCGTACTTTGAACACTGCTAACAAGAGGCTGCACCGGACAAATTTCTGCTGTCACCATTTTTGAAAAAACACGCAAAAACTTCGCCATCAAAAATTTGCTCGGTGAGCTGAGCGTTAAAACCCAGAGTTGTAAGCATGAAGGAAGATTGGAACTTCGAAAAGAAATCAACTTGGTCAATCAAGGCCTTATTTCTGTCGATTTTTTCTTTCGTAATTGGTTTTGCTCTATGGGTTTACTTTTTTCCAGTTGTATCTTATTCAGTTGTATTCTGGGTTGGTACAGTTTTAATGGGCTGTCCAATTTATTGCGCTGGCGAAGCCCTAGGAAGCTTTGGTTTAGAGCTGAAATTTCTCAATAGTTGCCCAAAGTCTTTATGTATTTTATTCGGTGTAATTTGGGTTTTGGTTTGCATGACTATTTTTATTATTATAATTGGTGCGTTGGCTTCAATGCTCGTATAAAGAGCGTCACTATGCTCATAAGTAGGCCATCAAAGATTGTGCCTACGGGGCTGAAATTCTACAGATACACAGCGCCGCTTTATTGTATTGGCGTTATACCAAAGAGAATCTACTTTATGGCTGAACCCGATCCTGCAAGAATTATGACCTTTACCACGCCGAATGATCTTGGCCGATGGCTAAAAGTAAATCATGCCACCGAAAGTGAGTTGTGGATTAAAATATTCAAGAAAAAGACTGGCATTACCAGTGTGACTTGGGACGATGTTGTGATTGAGGCGTTGTGTTGGGGCTGGATAGACGGCATCAAGAAATCAATCGATGAGCAAGCTTATTACCAGCGAATTACTCCCCGGAAAGCGCGAAGTATCTGGTCAAAAAGGAATGTAGAGCATGCCGAGCGTTTGATAAGTGAAGGCCGGATGACAGAGTCCGGGCTGGTGCCCGTTCGAGCCGCCAAAGCAGACGGCCGGTGGGAAAACGCCTATGTGGTGAGCGAAATGACAGTGCCTGAAGATTTTCTGGCTGCACTAGATAGCCAGCCGAAGGCGAAACAATTTTTTGAGACGCTCACTAAATCCAGTCGTTATGTCATTGCGTACGGATTAATAAGTGCGAAGAAACCCGAAACCAGACAGAGACGATTTGAAAAATTCATGGGCATGCTTGTTAGTGAGCAAAAGCCGACTTAGGTTTCAATAAATGAAAAGGCATAACAAAGCCTTTAAACTGAACAAAAGAGTTGGCTTTGTTTCGTGCCTCAACAAGTGCAGCCACCAAGTTTTGTTTGCTTAGTCTACGTTAGTGCAATCATTGGCCAGTGGGTGTTTTGAATACGTAACGAATGTTTATTCCGAAAGCATAAAGGTTTTTTTGCACCTTGGGTTAAGCCTTGAGTCATGTAGATAACAAAGGAATATTTAGTTTTAGTTTTTGAAGGCTGCCAATTAATAATGTGAAATCGAAATAATCGATAAAGTGCCCTTGTTAAGGCAAAATAGGATTATTACTCAAGCCTAATTTAAAGAAGTCATAAGAATGTCCCTGCCTCCCTGTCCAAAATGCAATTCTGAATTCGTTTACCCAGATCAAAACCATCTAATTTGCCCTGAGTGCACACATGAATGGAATCCGGCGGAAGCTCTGGAAGATGAAGATGCTGTGATCGTTAAGGATGCCAATGGAACGCTGTTAGAAGCAGGCGATAAGCTCACGCTAATCAAAGACCTTAAGGTAAAAGGCAGTTCTCAGGTGCTTAAAATTGGTACTAAGGCTGTTATAAGGCGAATAGTGGAAGGAAAGGATCACCAGCTTGACTGTAAAGTGGATGGGGCAGGGGAGATGATGGTGACGGCGAAGTTTGTGAAAAAAGCCTGATTGAGTTAACGCAAATTTATTACTAAGGAATAGGCCGAGAGCAGGTTATACAAGTCGCTAGCTTAATGGCTAGCGAAACCCTATTTACAAAAAAATTAAGTGAGCTTATTTTATTGCAGCTGTGATTTTAACTTGCGCTTTAGTAGTCCGCTAATAAAAACCAAAGCCCAGTAAAATGCACCGCCACCGGAGCTAGAGCCTAACCCTGTATCATCACTGCCGCTTGTATCTGTGATGCTTTCTTCGTCGGCATCAATTCCATTATCCATACCTGTTTCATTTTCGGCTTCAGCTTCATCATCGCTATCATCTTCTGGGCCGGTAATTGGGTCACCAATGCCGCCACCGCCTCCTTCGTCATTGGCGGGAGTGGAGGTTATGGCATCGGTGGAGAAACTTAAATCATCAATGGCCAGCATGGTGTTGCCAAAGGCTCTCACGGTAACGGAGGTCATTAGCGCATCACCTTCATTTAATGTTTTCTCTATATGCAACCAGCCGCCATTCACTATGGCACTGGTAATGTCTTCTATAATGGCGCCGGTGCTATCCACTATTTGTAATTGGCCTGTGCTATTGGAATTGCTGGTGCGGATAAAAAAATCTAATGAGGTGGCTTCGCTTGAAAAAGTAATGGTGCCCAAGCCTGTGCTAGTTCCGCGGCTGGTGGTGCCTGCAGGGTCTAGCATCCATGACTTGGTGCCAGAATGATAAAGAGCGCCGTTGCCTATGGTAAACGAGGTGCCGCCACTGAAAGTGGCGGATAGTCCATTGTTGGTAACGGTGAAATCTTGAACGCTATTGAAGTTGGTGCTTTCAAAGTTGGTGGTGAAGTCTGCTGCCTGAGTTATTGATGGCAGTAAAAGCATAATGAAAAGCAGCCATACAAGCGCATTAACTTTATAGCGGGTGAGGGGAGGTTTAGTAATCCATGGATAGTGTGTCATGGTAATCGCTCTTCAAATTAGTAATCGAATGGACATCTAAAGAATGCATAAAATACTTTGACTATTTTTCTTTAGACGGCAACGGCTAAGATAAGTTTAGAGGCTTGAGGGCAATTGAAGGGGGTTTTGGTGTATGGCTTAGATGAATCCATAATAAGCTTTTAGCTGTTTCATCTAAGCTGGCTGCGTTGGATTAACCAACGGCTTTTAATACGACCCAGGGCACTATAAAAAACATGGCATTCATGAGCTTGTAAAATCCCATTAACAAATAGTGGCTTTTTATTATTTCGCTGCTGCTTAGGTTAAAAAAACGTTGGTGCAGAGCAATCACACCAGACTCTCGATTCATGATCATTAAAAACCAAAAAATTAAGAATAGGGTGTTTATGACGGCACACCAGCCCAGTACGGAGGTTAGGATTTCTAGGTACATATCATCGCCTTTTAGATTAATAACTATTAATACTAAGCTTAGGCGATGGTAGAGAAATATTCTTGAGGTAGGTCAGTTTGGCTGCTTGTTCAGTTGTAGGCTTTGCTGCGCAATGGTTAAGCGCTGGGCAAGTCAAAATCTACCAGGCGATAGCCTTGTTCGTTTACTTTTAAGTACCAACCCTGTGTATACCAGTCACCCAGAACAATGCGTTGGGCATTGGCGCCGTCCAGATCAAAGTCGTGAATGGCGGGGCGGTGGGTGTGGCCGTGTATCAGGCGGGTTACATTGGCCTCTAACAGCGCTTTATTTACCTCACTTGGGGTCACGTCCATGATGGTTTGTTCTTTTTGTGCGTTGTCTTTTTTGCTCTCGTCACGGGCCTTGTTTGCAAAGACCAGCCTGTCTTCAATGCTTTGGCTTAAGAATTGAGTTTGCCAATCTTGCCCACGTACCATTTTGCGAAAGGCCATATAGGCTGTGTCTAGTGTGCAAAGGCTGTCGCCATGCATCAGTAACACGGATTCGCCATTTAACGTTATTAGGCTTGGGTCGTTTAACAGGGTGATGTTGGTGTCTTGGCAGAATTGATTGCCAATTAAGAAGTCACGATTGCCATGCATGAAAAACAACTTCACGCCACGATCACTGGTGGCTCTTAAAACGTCTTTGATGCTTTGAATATAAGGGTGGGGGAAGTCGTCTCCTAACCAGTAATTAAAGAAGTCGCCTAAAATATATAAGGAATCGCCTTCTTGTGGTTCGAGCAAAAAATCCAGGAAACCCGCTGTAATGCGGGTTTCCTCGGGCGCTAGATGCAGGTCGCTGATAAACCAATGAGTCATAAAATATCTTTTGGGTACGGGTACTAATTTAGGGCCCTAATAGATAAAAGGGCCTGTAAATTTAATCTCATAGCCATCATTTGTTTTATGGGTTTACCCGAACAACAATCTAGCTATACGGCTGAATTACTTAATTAATTCAGCAGTTTCAATTTTAACTGGCTCAACAGGCACATCTTGATGACCCATAGTAATGCCAGTTTTAACGCCTTTAATGCGGTTAACTACGTCCATGCCGTCTGTTACTTCGCCAAATACACAGTAGCCCCAACCTTCGGCATTTTTGCCTGTGTGATCTAGGAAGTTGTTGTCTTTAACGTTTACGAAGAACTGGCTAGAAGCACTGTGTGGATCCATAGTACGGGCCATCGCCACGGTGCCTTCTTTGTTAGACAAACCGTTGTCTGCTTCGTTTTCAATGGCAGGGTGTTTGCTGGTGCGTTCTTGCATGTTTTCTTCCATGCCGCCGCCTTGAACCATGAAACCGTTAATTACACGGTGGAAGATTAGGCCGTTGAAATAACCGTCTTCAACGTACTTGATGAAATTTTCAACAGTTTTAGGTGCTTTTTCGGCGTTTAGGGTTAATGTTACGTCGCCAAATGTGGTTTTTAGAAGAACCTGAGTCATGAAGTCACCTTTTGTGTGGGCTTGATATTAAAGGCTGGCTATAATACGGCTTTTGTTTCATGCCCGCTAGTTAAAGAGTGCCAGTTTAAGGTGCTCAAAAGCTGGGTATTCACCATTATTGAGCTAAATTGATGACTGAAGAAAAAGCCAAACCTGCTAATTTTATTGAAAAAATCATTCAGGATGATTTGGCCAGCGGTAAACACGTAAACATTCAGACCCGTTTCCCACCTGAACCGAATGGCTATTTACACATTGGCCATGCCAAGGCTATTTGTGTGAATTTTGGTCTGGCACAGCAATTTGGTGGCCAGTGTAACTTGCGCTTTGACGACACCAACCCAGAGAAAGAAGAAGACGAGTACGTTCATGCTATTCAGGAAGATGTGAAATGGCTTGGATTTGATTGGGCGGGCGATATTCATTACACCTCGGATTACTTTGATCAACTACACGAATGGGCTGTTTACCTTATTAAAGAAGGAAAGGCCTATGTATGTGATTTATCGGCCGAACAAACCAAAGAATACCGTGGCAGCTTTGAGAAAGTGGGTACCAATAGCCCGTTCCGCGAACGCAGCGTTGAAGAGAACCTAGAGCTGTTTGAAAAAATGCGTTTGGGAGAGTTTGACGAAGGCGCCTGTGGCCTACGTGTTAAAATTGATATGACTTCACCCAACATGAGCATGCGCGACCCTTACATTTACCGTATTAAGAAAGCTAACCATCATCAAACCGGTGACAAATGGTGCATCTACCCAAGTTACGATTTCGCCCATGGTCAGTCGGATGCCCTTGAAGGCATTAGCCATTCGGTATGTACCCTTGAATTTGCTGATCACCGCCCACTGTACGATTGGTTTATTGAAAATTTACCGGTTCCGGCTCAGCCTCATCAATATGAGTTTGGCCGTTTAAGCATTAACTACACAGTAACGTCTAAACGTAAATTGCGTGCCCTGGTAGAAGGCAAGGTGGTTAATGGTTGGGACGATCCGCGCATGCCTACCATTAGCGGTATGCGTCGTCGTGGTTATACGCCAGCTGCCATTCGTAATTTCTGTGATTCGTTAGCCGTATCTAAAACCGATGGCACCGTAGACGTAGCCCAACTTGAATTTTTCATTCGTGATGATTTAAACCAAAATGCGCCCCGTGGCACTTGTGTGATTAATCCGCTTAAAGTGGTCATTAACAATATGGCGAGTGATCACAGTGAAAATATTACCGTGCCTTTTCTGCAAGACCGCCCGGAAATGGGTGAGCGCGAAGTGCCGTTTAGCTCTGAGATTTATATTGATCAGAACGACTTTAAAGAAGAATACAGCAAGAAATTTAAGAAGAAATTTTGCGTAGGCAAGCGTATTCGTTTGCGTCATGGCTACGTACTTGAAGCCGAAGGTTTTGAAAAAGACGAACAAGGCAATATTGTTCAGGTAAACGCTAAGCTGATTGAAAACACGCTAGGCCTAGACCCTGAAGACGGTGTTAAACCAAAAGGCGTGGTTCATTGGATAAGCTGTGCACATGCAGTAGAAGCAGAGCTACGTGTGTACAAACGTTTATTTAGCGATGAAAATCCAGATGGCGGTAAAAAAGATTTCATGGAATGTTTAACGCCAGATTCATTGCAGGTGACCACAGCCTTAATTGAACCTGCTTTGGCAAGTGTGAAAGCGGAATCGGTTTTCCAGTTTGAACGTGAAGGGTATTACGTGGCCGATCGTTTAGATCACAGCTCCGATAAGCCTGTATTTAACCTCACTATTGGTCTTCGTGAAGATAAAGGATTGGCCAACTAATGTTATCTATTTACAACACGCTTACTCGTAAAAAAGAAGAATTTAAACCCATAGTGGCTGGCAAGGTAGGCATGTATGTCTGCGGCATGACGGTTTACGATTTTTGTCACATGGGCCATGCCCGTGTGATGGTGTCGTTTGATGTTATTGTGCGTTACCTTCGCCACAAAGGGTACGACGTAAACTACATACGTAATATCACCGACATTGACGATAAAATTATTAATCGTGCTGCGGAAAACGGTGAAGATTTTAATGTCTTGGTAGATCGCATGGTTGAAGCCATGAACGAAGATTTTGGCAAGCTAAATGTTTTAGCGCCAGACAGTGAGCCAAAAGCCACCGACCATATTCAAGGTATCCTGGATATGACACAAACCCTTATTGATAAAGAGTTTGCTTACGTGGGCAAGAGTGGCGACGTTTATTACCGCGTACGTAAATTTGAAGGCTACGGAAAACTATCTGGTAAAATTTTAGAAGAATTAGAATCCGGTGCCCGTGTTGATGTAGCAGAAGATAAAGAAGATCCGTTGGATTTTGTTTTATGGAAAGCGGCCAAACCAGGGGAGCCTTCCTGGAGTAGTCCTTGGGGTGAAGGTCGCCCTGGTTGGCACATTGAATGTTCAGCCATGTCAACTTGCTGCTTAGGCAATAATTTTGACATTCATGGTGGTGGACCCGATTTAAAATTCCCCCATCATGAAAATGAAATTGCACAAAGTGAAGCGGCTACCGGTGAAAACTACGCTAATAGCTGGATGCACGCAGGCGCATTACGCATTGATGGCGAAAAAATGTCCAAGTCTTTGGGCAACTTTTTTACCATTCGTGATGTATTAAAAGAATACGATGCTGAAGTGATTCGCTTTTTCTTGGCCAGTGTTCAGTACCGTAGCGAAATTAATTACAGTCAAGATGGTTTAAAAGACGCACAAACCAAACTGGACCGTTTATATAACGCCCTTAAAGATTGTGATGTATCGGTTGAAGTGCCTAGCGACAATGAAATGGTAATTGATTTTAAAGGCCGTTTTGTTGAAGCCATGGACGATGACTTTAATACCCCTAAAGCCATTGCCGTGTTGTTTGAATTGGTAACGCAAATTAATAAAGCCGAGGGTGATGTTAAAAACCAATTGGCGGCGTTATTAAAGATGCTGGCGGATGTATTGGGTTGTTTGCAAACCGATGCCCAAGAATACTTCAAACAAGGTGTAGAGCTTGATGATGCTTATATTCAAGAGATGATTGAAAAGCGTAAACAAGCTAAAAAAGATAAAGACTTTGCCTTGGCCGATCAAATTCGTATGGATTTAGATGCGCAAGGTATTGAACTGCAGGATAGCCGTGAAGGCACAACCTGGGTGAGTAAGTAAGCCTAGGACCTAATGTCGCTTTTGCCTGATGCAAGGGCGACTATTACGATTTTCTACTAGGGCTTACCCAGTAATTGTCTCTAGAAACTAACGCCCACCTATATTAATTCTAAAATTATTGCTTCACCAGCAAGCTAATACTCATGGCAATGCAGACCGCTATGGTCATTAGGCGTACAAAATCATTGCCTTTTTTTACCACAGTCGCCGCTCCAATTCTTGCGCCTATGATTTGTCCCAAGGCCATGGCCAAGCCTACTTTCCATAATAGTTGCCCTGAAAATATAAAGATAACAAGTGAAAATATATTGGTGGTGAAATTAAGAAGTTTGGCGTGGGCAGTAGCATGTACCAGGCTCATGCCCCGCAGTTTATTGTATCCCAGTGTAAAAAATGTGCCGGTGCCCGGACCAAAAAAACCATCATAAAACCCCACTCCGGTTGCCACGGTTGCATTGAATTGTGGTTCGTTCAGTTTAGCTTTGGCTTGTGACTGCCCCTGATTTTTTGCAAACACTAGGTAGACCGCAATGGCGATTAAACCGTAGGGCATGGCCATGACCAATAGGTTGGAGTCAAACAGTTGAATAGCGATGGCCCCCACCATGGCCCCAATGGCCGTGGCGATGATGGCCCATTTTTGTTGCCGTGGGGAAACCATGTTTTCCCGAATAAAGAAACGGGTTGCGGTGAAGCTGCCAAAGCAGGCCTGCAGTTTGTTAGTGGCAATGGCCTGAACTGGGCTGATGCCGGCAAACAATAAGGCCGGTATGGTGAGCAAGCCACCGCCGCCAGCAATGGCGTCTATGAAGCCCGCAATAAGGGCAACGCCTGCCAATAACAGTAGGATGTCTAGTGTGAATTCCATGGGGTGGGTTTAGCTTCTGTAGTAAAAGAGGTGATATTAAAAAAGAGAAGCGATGGCAGTGTTTAGCAGGCTGCTAGGTGGAACTGCCATTCTTATTTCGTGTGGCTATTTTAGCAATTTAAACTCAGATATTAAAGTGTCAGGTACTGCTGTGCTTTTTCCTTGGGTGTAGTCGTAATAAACAATTAGGCCTTCGCCCTTGGCGGCTATGCAATCCTGAGACTCACTGAATACCGCGTATTCCATGGTAAAGCGCTTCTCGCCGCTGACCAAGGAATCTAGATTGGCTATGCGTGTGCCTATGATTATGTGGTCGGGGAAGGTTAGTGGGGCTCTGAACTGGCACTGAGTACTGGCAAGAATAGGGCCTATCTGGGTGGCTGCTTTGTGCTGGTTTACCTGGGTCTTTTCGAAGAAGGCCATACGTGCATTTTCGAAGTAACGAAAAAAGACAGTATTATTTATGTGACCAAAGGCATCCATGTCCCCCCAAATGACATCCTGCTTAACCACCAATGGATATTCTTTAAGAAAAGATGCTTTATTGTTGCTCATGAAAGACCCTGTTGAAATTGGTGTTGTTAATAACGCTTTGATGGACATGTAGGTGAATCAATTTAGGACATTGTATGGTGGTTAAGCTAGCCATGCCAGTGTGGGCGGGGTTCTTGTTAACTAGTGGTGATAGGTACTTTTAACAGCAATCTATTGAATCATTTTTGATAGGCCATAATTTTTTAGCAGCAACTTAAGCTCGCCATTTTGTTTGATCTTTTCTAACAGGCTGTTTATTTTTTCTATGGTGAGCGGGCTGTTTTCCCTAACTAATATGGTGTGTTCATATTCCTGATCCCGTTTATTAGAGATGAGTATTTTGGGTTTAAGAGTGGGGTTGAGTTTAAAGCGGTTATACAGGTATGACTCGGTGATCACGCCAATTTGAGCTTTTTTTGCCAGTATTTGATTAATAAGGGTGCTGGGATAGTTAACCAGTTCAATCTTAAACTCTTGCTTTAACCAGGCTTCATCTGAATTGAATTGTGCAAAGCCGTAGTGGTACCCCAGTATCCCTAGTAATGATTTTTCTTTTAGGTCAGTGAAAAACCCCTGATCTTTAAATTGGCTATTTAAGGTTATGTATACTTCACCGCCGCTTAAAAATACCTTGCTAGGTAGTATGGGTTTATCTTGCCAATCCCAGTTTTTATTTTCAAAAAATATGGCATCAAATACTTTGCGTTTGAAATCTATGTAGCGTCGCTTAGGGCTAGTGGCCACCAGTACAAAACTAAACTCGGTTTGTTGATTATTTAGCAGTTTAATTAAATCTGGGGTTAAACCCGTGGGTTGTTTTTGCTTAGTTTGAATGAAGGGAGCAAAGAGGTAGCCCCCCACTTTTATTTCAACAGGTGCTGAGCCATAAGCCCAATGGGTGTTGACACATAAAAGGCAGACAATAAATGCCTGTATTAAACCGGATAAGCAATAGCGTTTCATGATTTAAATTTAGCTGTCTGGAGCGCTTATGGCTAGTGCAGGTACCTGATTTAATTACACTGGGTTGACGTTTTGAGCTGACTTTTTGGAGGGTTTTAAATTCCATATTCCGGCCATTATGATTAACAGACTGCCTATGGCGGTGCTTAGCAGAAGGTGCTCACCCCAGAATACCCAGCCAAGGGTGGCGCCATAAAGAACTGAGCTATACACATATGGGCCAATTTGCCCCGGTTTTGCTATGCGGTAAGCCCGGGTTAAAGCCAGTTGGCCTAGGGTGCCCATCAGACCTAAAAGGGCTATCCACGGCCAGTGATGGAGTTGTGGGGTTTGCCACGCCCATGTAAGCGGGATAGCAGACAAGAGAGTGCTGATGACGCCAAAGTAAAAAACAATGCGCACGCTGGGCTCGGTACTGCCCATTTTACGTATGGCCACTTTGGCAATACTGGCTAAGAAGGCAGCGCCTATGCCGACTAACGCTACAGGTGTGAAGGCTTCGGTGCCCGGGCGTAGAATGAAGATAACGCCTAAAAAACCTATGAAAATGGCCCAGCGAGTTTTACTGGTAATGGACTCGCCTAACCAAAGTGCCGCGACAATAGGCATAATCAAAGGCGTGGTGAGCTTCACTAAAAATGCTTCGGCCAGTGGCATGTTGGCAATCACATAGAAAAAACCGTACATGGCGCTGAGGCCGACACTGGCTCTTATAAAATGCAGATGAAGCTTTTGGGTTTTTAATGTGCCAAGGCCACCATGGGCAATGACCGGTAGCAACATTAATAATCCAAATAAATTGCGATAGAAGACCACCACTTCGGTGGGCAAGTCCATGCTGAGGTGCTTGATGATGGCCCCCATAATGGATAGAAGAGCCTCGCCTAGTAAGATGAGAAGCGCGCCCTGTACAACTTTATTAGGCATTAGAATCGCTTAAGTATTAGTGGATAGGAAAATCGGGCCATTATACACAAAGCTTGTTTGATTGATGTGGGTCACCAATTTAGTTCTTGAAAAACTGCAGTTTGCCACCATAAATATTAGAGACTGTTATTTTGTCATATGTTTGAAGGTGGCTTTTATGCGCATGGAAAAATTTACCAGTAATCTGCAGCAAGGTCTGTCGGATGCACAATCCTTGGCGCTCGGGCAAGATCATAATCAAATTGATACCCTGCATCTGTTGCTGGCACTGCTGGATCAAACACCAGGCGGCGTTCGCCCTTTATTACAAGGGCTTGGTGTGGCGGTGAACGCCATGAAAGGCCAGTTGAATGAAAAATTAAAAACCCTGCCCATGGTGAATAATCCAGACGGGAATTTGAGTGTTAGCAACGAACTTGGGCGAATTCTAAATTTAACCGACCGACTCTCACAAAAACGCGGTGATCAATATATTTCCAGTGAGCTTGTATTGCTGGCGGCGCTTGAAGATAAGGGCGAGGCCGGAAAAGTATTGGCTGGCTTTAAACTCACCAAAGAAAATGTAGAGCGTGCCATTGATACCATTCGGGATGGCGAGAAGGTAGATGATCCAAATGCGGAAGACAATCGTCAGGCCTTGGATAAATACACAGTTGATCTTACTGCTCTTGCTTTGGATGGAAAACTAGACCCAGTGATTGGTCGCGATGAAGAAATTCGTCGAACCATTCAGGTATTACAGCGCCGTACAAAAAACAATCCAATTTTAATTGGTGCACCGGGCGTAGGTAAAACTGCCATTATTGAAGGCTTAGCCCAGCGTATTGTTAATGGTGAAGTACCTGAAGGATTAAGAGATAAACAAATTTTATCTCTAGATATGGGGCTGCTGTTAGCGGGTGCTAAATTCCGTGGCGACTTTGAAGAACGCTTAAAAAATGTTTTAAAAGAAGTGGGTAAACAGGAAGGTAATATCATCCTGTTTATTGATGAAATACATACCATGGTGGGTGCGGGGAAAACTGATGGTGCAATGGATGCCGGTAACATGCTTAAGCCAGCATTATCTCGCGGAGAATTACATTGTGTGGGCGCCACTACCTTGGATGAATACCGTGAGTACATTGAAAAAGACGCGGCACTTGAGCGTCGTTTTCAAAAAGTATTAGTAGAAGAGCCCAATGAAGAAGACACCATTGCCATTCTGCGAGGTTTAAAAGAGCGCTATGAAGTGCACCATGGTGTTCAAATTTTAGATGTGGCAATTGTGGCGGCGGCAAAGTTATCAAACCGCTACATTACTGATCGTCAGCTTCCTGATAAAGCCATTGATTTAATTGATGAAGCGGCTTCCATTATTCGTATGGAAATAGACAGTAAACCACAAGAAATGGATCGCTTGGAGCGTCGCTTAATCCAGCTAAAAATTGAGCGTGAAGCTTTAAACAAAGAAAAAGATGAAAGCTCTAAAAAACGCTTAAATGAAATTAACCTCGAAATTAACAAGCTTGGTCGCGAATATGTGGCGCTTGAAACCGTATGGAAAAGCGAAAAGCAATCATTGGAAGGAGGGGCTCAAGCGAAAGTAAAACTGGAAGAAGCCAAGGTAGAAATGGAGCAAGCACGACGTGCCGGTGATTTGCAACGTATGTCGGAACTTCAATATGGCAAGATCCCTGAACTTGAAAAACAGATCTCTCAAGCTGAGCATGCCGAACAAGACGCCAGTAAGTTTCAATTGTTACGTAACCGCGTAAGCGAAGATGAAATCGCTGAAGTGGTATCGAAGTGGACCGGCGTACCTGTGACAAAAATGCTGGAAGGTGAGCGCGAAAAACTATTGCGCATGGAAGATGAGTTACATAAACAAGTGGTGGGGCAAGACGATGCCATTGTGGCGGTGAGTAATGCTGTGCGCCGTTCTCGTGCTGGCTTGTCGGACCCCAAACGTCCCAACGGGAGTTTTTTGTTTTTAGGCCCTACCGGTGTGGGCAAAACCGAATTATGTAAGGCGTTGGCAAATTTCATGTTTGACTCTAACGATGCCATGGTGCGAGTGGACATGTCGGAGTTTATGGAAAAACACAGCGTGGCCAGATTGATCGGTGCGCCTCCTGGCTATGTGGGGTACGAAGAGGGTGGCTACCTTACCGAGCATGTTCGCCGTAAACCTTACAGTGTTATATTGCTAGATGAAGTGGAAAAAGCGCACCCGGATGTTTTTAATATTCTGTTGCAGGTGCTCGACGATGGACAGTTAACGGACGGCCAAGGGCGTACAGTAGATTTTAAAAATACTGTGTTGGTCATGACCTCTAACTTGGGCAGTGATGTTATTCAGACGTTAGCGCAACGCAGTAATGACGAGTCTGAGCAAAACGAAGAGCAATACGAAACCATGAAGGATGCAGTACTTGAAGTGGTCGGTGGGCATTTTCGTCCCGAGTTTATTAACCGTATAGATGAGGTGGTGGTGTTTCATCCGCTGCAAAAATCTCAAATACGCGGTATTGCGAAAATCCAATTGGATCAACTGCGTAAGCGCCTGCAAGAGCGTGAATTAACTCTGGAGCTTACCGACGAAGCCGTTAATAAGTTGGTGGAAGTGGGCTATGACCCTGTGTATGGGGCGCGTCCGTTAAAGCGCAGCATTCAGCGCTATATTGAGAATAGTCTTGCCCAGGATATCTTAGCAGGCCGCTTCAGCAGTGGTGATCATATTATTGCTGATGTAAAGGGGGACGGATTGGTTTTTGAGGTGTCGCAGGCACTGGTAGCTACTTAAGGCCAGTTAAGAGGGGGTTGGCCTAATTAGAAGCGGGATGATTTGAGTTAAAGCCTATCACCCCGTCATGTAATTAACGGGCTAGCTAATTTTTTTTAGCCTGGGCAATGCCATGCGTAAATCAGCCAAAATACGGCTCCAACCTATTCTTGTTTGCCAGCTTTTTCCATTTGTCAGCGCGTTATAACAATCGATGCGATCACAGCTAAATAACTCTATACGGTGGGTGATGGCCTCACCTGAGTCGTAATCGGTTATTTCAATTACCCGCCTTAAATTGGGTAAGGTAGAGTCCAAGTCCGTGAGGCTTTGCGTCATCCTCCTTTTCTCCATGGCCGCTTTTTCTTCCAGTTGTCGTATAATCTGAGCTTGATAAGTCGTGCTACGCCGATACATACAAAATGCCTGTTCCCAGTTATGGCAATTAAGCCAAGCAGTGTCAGTTAAAAAACCATTACCTTTTAAGGTAGTAGATGTCTGTAAGCTAGGCCAGTGAGACTCTAGAGCTTTTAAGTATATGGGTGGCTGGTTTGCTTGTTTTAAAGAGTAAGTTGTCTTTTTCATTAGAGAAAATGCATGAAAGTTTTTTTGTTACTGATATTGGGTGTTTTCCTATTCGGGTTATTGCTGCTGCCAGCATATTGGTTGGTTAAAAGTTTTAACCTAAGGGCGCATAATCGTTACCAATTACCGATACATATATACCTAGTCATTTGCTTGGCTCTATCTTGTGGCATGTTAGTGTTAATGGGGTTTGATTTTGAGGGTGCTGCGGTGTCTTGGTTTTTAATCCTGATGGGGTTGAACTTTGCTTTGTGTGTTGTATGCCTGCCTTTATCCATGGGTGTCAGAATAGTGATTCGATTCCTACATGGAAAACTAAAACAGCCTAACGGTTAAATTTTAATGAGGTAGTCTATCGCTACTATTAGTTGTTATAGATTCACTTTTAAAGTGAAATGTACTATATGAAGTGGCTGCTGTCTTTAAAAGGGGTTTGTGATTGGTTAATTCCACAAATTTGAAAACAATGTTTATTTGCTTGGTTCTATCTTTGTCGTTGCAGGTGCTGTCTGTACTGGGAACGGTATTAAGTGTTAAGCATGTACAGCCAGAAGCCAAAAATGATCAACGTAATCATTATTATCTGGGGTTGCTTTCTATGGCTTTGGAGAAAACACGAGATAGCCATAGTGACTTTGTGTTAGCGGTTAGTCATTTAAAAATGCAGCAGGGACGCGCGCTTAACGAGCTTGAAAGGGGCGCCAATATAGACGTAGTGTGGAGTATGAGCACTCAAGAGCGCGAAGCTAAATTATTGCCTATTCGCATACCTTTATTGAAGGGATTACTGGGCCATAGAATATTCATTATTCGCAAAAATGATGAGAATAGGTTTTTAAATATTTCCAGCACGCAGCAACTTAAGCATTTGGTTGCTGGGCAAGGACATGATTGGCCTGATACTCGAATTCTAAGGGCCAACGGTTTTCCTGTTATGACCAGCCCTTCATATGAGGGCTTATTTGATATGTTGAACCATGAGCGATTTGATTATATGCCTCGGGGAATACAAGAGCCATGGAATGAATTGGCAACCCATAAAGGCTTGGGGCTTATGGTTGAAAAAAGTCTGTTGTTAAAGTATCGAGCGCCCATTTACTTTTTTGTGAACTTGAAAAATAAAGCCCTAGCCCAGCGAATCGAGGCAGGACTTAACATGGCTATAAACGATGGCTCCTTCGATGACTATTTTTATAATTGCCCATCAAATAAACAAGTCTTTAAGCTGGCGGCACTTGAGAAGAGAAAAGTGTTTGAGCTTGAAAACCCTTATTTAAGTGTGAAAACACCTATTGATGATGATCGTCTTTGGTATGGGGAATGGGAGTGAGTTTGTTTAAAAAAACTATCAAAAGGCATTATAAATAGCTAGGCTCGTTTCCTTGGGCTGGTGTTATGCCAGCGCTTGAATGCCGTATAAAATGCGGAAATATTTGAGTAACCTAATAAAAACGCCACTTCTTCAATGGGATAGCAGTCCCGCTCTAGGTACACGCTTGATAGCTCCTTTCTGGCATCGTCTAATACCTTTTTGTAGCTGGTATTCTCCTCATTTAAACGTCTTTGAAAACTTCGTAAACTCATATTAAATGCCTTGGCGACATCTTCACGCTTGGGGGATCCGTAGGGTAAAAGAGCAGCGACGCAGTTCGCTACAGTTTTGGTGTGGAGTTGTGACGGATCAAGTTTTGCCTGTTCAATTTCACACCTGATTACATCTGTGATGGATAGGTCTACTGGGGTTAAACGATAATTTAACCATTGTGAGGGAAGTAGCAGGGCGCAATGCTTTTGAGAAAAGAGTACGGGTATTCCAAATTCGTCTTCGTATCGTGTTTGTGAATTTTTAGGTTTTTCATGGGAGATTAAGGCGCAGGTGTAATCTTTGCCATTTGTCTGTGTTTCTGGGTATCGAAATTTAAGCAGTGTTTGAGTGATGCGTTTTGTGAATAACAAAAAAGCATCCAACTGATGATGGCAAATTATCTCTTCATTAGCGGGTGTGATTTTGAACATGTGATGATGGTCGTCAAAAGGCTCTAAGCTGTAGGTGGCCAGTTCACTGGTTAAAGACGACAGTCGCCCGCTTTGCAATAAAAAAGTAGCCACATCAGGGGCAATGCCCAGTTTGCGTAGTATGTGCTGGGGAACGACAAACTGCACCTGATTGGCCCAGGTTAAACCAAAACAAGGGTCTTCTAATAGTTTGGCTGCATCCAGAAAAAACTCGGTTGCTGCAGTCAAAGGGGGGCGGTAGTCAGCTTGCCTAAGCTTGGTTAGGGTGATGCCATATTTGGATTGATAATGGTGGTAATCAAAAGGTCCACATAGCTTTTCAAAAACCTGAATATGATGTTGAAAATGGTTGGCGGACACGGTGAGTGCTTTCTTCATCATAGAGCCAATTAATGTTATTTAGTTGAAATATGCACAAAAGTACAAAGGACTATAGTGCACTAAATTTGTTGGGTAAGTAAACAGGTTGTAGGACAATGCTGGCAAAATGGCCAGAAGCCCTATGCTCTCTATCTTCTTTCAAATGAGGCGCCATAGTATGATGGCGTCTCAATTTTAGTTAAGTAACTTAGAAATATGTCATGTGATTCTGTGGTGGTATTGGATTTTGAAACCTCAGGTATGTCTCCTGATTACGGAGATCGAGCGATAGAAATCGGTGCGGTGAGAGTCAGCGGCGGTGTAATCACCGATGAATTCCAATGTTTAATGAATCCGGGATTTCGAGTTAATGGCTTCATTGAGGATTTTACGGGTATTGATAATGAGATGTTGGCTGAAGCCCCTAGTTGCGAGAAGGTGATGGCAGATTTTCACCAGTTTTTGGGTGATGATAATTTAGTGGCTCACAATGCTTCATTTGATAAGCGCTTTTTAGATGCTGAGTTTAGACGCATTCACAAGTCATATGATGGTCGGTTTGCCTGCTCTATGCTACTGGCGCGACGGATATACCAAGATGCACCTAACCATAAGTTAGGCACCTTGGTAAATTATCGAAATATTCAACATGAGGGCGTTTTTCACCGAGCCTTAGCAGATGCCCAAATGACAGCCAAGTTATGGTTGGCCATGATCGAAGACATGGGTGAGCAATACCAGTGTTGGGATTTACCTTTTTCTATGCTTGAAAAGATAAATAAAACCCCAAAAAAGTCGGTGGCTAAGTTATTGATGTCACACGGGAGTTAAATTTTTGGGGTTTTTAGCCTGCTCATTTAAAAGAGAGCGAGCAGGTTTATGGGTTTATGGGTTTAGATGGTCTCTTTCTACTTTGATAAAGTATTCCAATAAATAATCTAGCAGTAGGCGCAGTTTTTTGGAGCCTGCACTTCCTGGGGGAAATACCCCAAATAGTTCGATATCCTCTAAAGTATAATCATCTAAAATAGTTTCCAATTTGCCGTTCCTTATCTTGGGTCCAGCATCATAAATTGGTATGCGACCAAGACCATGCCCCCCTTCAATGAAAGCAGTCCGAGCAGCTGCGTTATTGGTGCTAATACCTCCATTAACTTTTACGCTGTAAGATCGACTGCCTTTGCTAATTTCCAAAACCCTAGACGCAACTTTGTAAATCACCCAATTGTGACTGTCCAACTCGGAGGGTTTACTGGGCCTGCCATGTTTTATAAAATATTCAGGGGAGCCACAAAGGCAAGTGGGTAAGCTTGAGAGCTTCTTGGCTTGCAGGCCTGAATCGGGTAAAGCTGCGCCGCGAATTGCAAGGTCAATGCCTTCCTGGATTATGTTTACAACTTCATCGGTGAGGATGACATCTAGGTTGATTTTAGGGTAAAGCTTTTTGAATTCATTAAGCGCAGGCACGATGATTTGCAAGCCTACATTAACCGGGCAGGTTATTTTGAGCAGGCCCATTGGCTCATTTTTCATATTCTCAATTTGCAGATTAGCTTGGGATGCTTGCTCGGCAATGATACGGCAGCGCTGATAATATTCTTTGCCAATTTCAGTAAGCGCAATTGAGCGGGTGGAGCGATTCAATAAAGTCACCTCAAGATGGGACTCTAGCTTTTTAAGGTGATAACTCACCACCGCTCTGGATAAGCCCATGTACTTTGCGGCCGCGCTTAAGCTGCCTTGCTCCACTACTTGGGCAAATACCACCATACTTTTTAGTTGTTCGAAGGAAATATCCAAAATGGCTCCTAGGTGGCTAAGGTTAATAAGTTAATTCAGATATGCTTAATTGTATCAATTAACTGACTAATGAAGTTGAATTTATCTGCATTGTTAGGGATGGTTTGTTTATTTACACTGCTCTCATTGATTGCAACCGCAATAGATATAGACAATAAACTGGACAAAAATCATGACGACCAATGTAAAAAAAGTATTGATGGTGCTGACCTCTCATTCTGAGCTGGGTGATACAGGTGAAAAAACCGGGTTTTGGGTTGAGGAATTTGCCGCTCCTTATTATGTCTTCCTGGATGCTGGCGTTGAAATTACTTTGGCTTCGCCACTAGGCGGCCAGCCACCCATTGACCCCAAGAGTGAGCTGGATGATTTTCAAACGGATTTCACAAGGCGCTATGACGCAGATGCTGTTGCACAAGAAAGATTGGCCAATACCATTAAACTAAGTGCCGTTAAAGAAGAGGATTATGATGCTGTGTTTTACCCTGGAGGTCATGGTCCATTATGGGATCTGGTTGATAATCAGGCGTCGATTAAATTAATTGAAGGTTTCATTAGTGAACAAAAGCCGGTGGGAACTGTATGTCATGCTTCAGCAGCGCTTCTAAAAGTTAAAGATGCTCAAGGGCAGGCTCTGGTAAAAGGCAAGGCGGTGACGGGATTTAGTAATACCGAAGAAGAGGCCGTACAGTTAACGGATATCGTGCCTTTTTTACTGGAGGATGAATTAATTAAACTGGGTGCTGATTATCAAAAGGTAGAAGACTGGAATGCTTTTTCTATTCAGGATGGTTTGTTGATTACCGGTCAAAATCCAGCCAGCTCTGAGTTGGTGGCCAAAAAAATAATTGCACATCTAAACTAACAATTAAAAGGTTTAAGGCTGTAGATTAGTTTTAAAATTGCCCTGTATCTTTTTAAATAACTGAAAATTAATGCCTAACTAACCTGGTTGGGCATTTTAAATTGTAGGTGTAGAACATCATGATTACCGTTCATCATTTAAATCAATCTCGTTCAAAGCGTGTGTTGTGGTTGCTTGAAGAATTGAATATGCCTTACGAGTTGGTATTGCATCAGCGAGACGCAAAAACACATTTGGCTCCGGCTAGCCTAAAGGCGATTCATCCTTTGTCGAAGGCGCCTGTGATCGTAGAGGGTAATATTACCTTGTGCGAGTCAGGAGCGATCACTGAATATATTTTGGATCAAGATAAACAAAATGTTTTGCGACCGTTGTTAAACAGTGCTGAATATTATTCCTTTCTGCAGTGGTGTCACTTTGCTGAAGGCTCATTGGCGCTGCCAGTTATTACCAAGATGTTTATGAAAATGGAGGAGCGACAGGGTGGGCTGCCCATGGATGGTTATATTGGAAAGGAGATTGAATTGGATCTCGCTTATATTGAAAGTGCGTTGGGTCATAGTGAATTTTTTGCAGGAAGTGCATTCAGTGCCGCTGATATCATGATGACTATTACACTGGAAATGGCGGGCAATATCGGCTTGTTAGCCGGAAGAGAAAACACCCAAGCATACTTGGCTAAAATGCAAGCACGTGATGCCTATATAAAAGCGGCAATGCATGGCTAATATACTGACCAGCTGAGTGGGCGTGTTCAAATTTTGAAATTGTTCACCATTCCAGTGAGTTCTATGGAAGATGTGGTTAGTTCTTCACATTTCTCGTTAATGGTTTTTGCTTCAGTAGCCGTGTTATCCGACATATTCTTAATGTTTAAAATATGAGAGTTAAGCTCATTCACAACAGAGCTTTGTTGTTCGGTGGCGGTGGCCACCTGAATGCTTAGGTCACTAATGGAGCCTATGGCTTGGGTGATATTGTTTAAAGACTTGCCGGTTAAGTCTGCATTTTCTACTGAGGTGGTGGCGTTATCTATGCCGGCTTGCATGGCGTTAACCGCTTCTTGCGCGCCGGTTTGTAATTTATGAATCATACTGTTTATTTCTTCGGTTGATTCTTGAGTGCGCTGTGCCAGGGTGCGTACTTCATCGGCTACCACGGCAAAACCTCTACCTTGTTCCCCTGCTCGAGCCGCTTCAATGGCTGCATTAAGAGCCAATAAATTTGTTTGTTCAGAAATACCTCTAATGACCTCTAATACTGTGCTGATTTCCCCTACATCATCTGCCAGTGATTGAGTCACTTGGGATGCATTCTGCATCTTTTCAAATAAACCGTTAATGCCAGCAACGGTTTGATTCATTTGTTGAAGGCCTTGTTCGCTTTCGTGTGTGGCCTTTTGCGCTGACTGAGCGGTATCGTTAGCATTTTTAGCAATTTCATGAACTGTGGCCCCCATTTGATTGATGGCTGCGGCCACCATGTCGACGCTTTGTTGTTGGTTTAATGTGTTTTTCTCAGTGGCATCCGAGGCCTGACTCAGTTCAATTGCAATATCGGTTACATCTTTTGAGCTTTTACTGACGGCTTTTATAATAGAGGCCAGTTGCCCTACAAACATATTAAAGGCTTTGGCTAGGGCACCGACTTCATCCTGGGTATCAACCTGCATGTTTTTAGTTAAGTCAGCTTCTCCGGTGGCTATTTGATTTAACATGGCAGAAGCCCTGGCCACAGGCTTGGCTATGCCCATGGCGACCCAAAGGCCTATGGCAATTAACGCCGAAGCCACTAAAACGTTAAGTAGAATGAGTTTATAAGTGGTGCTGTTGATGGGCCCCATGACTTCTGATGTGGGTATTTCAACCACCACAAACGCATTCAGAGGTGGTAGATATTTGGCTGCTAATATTGCATTTTTATGACCACTGGTTTCGATAACATTGACAGTGCTCATGTCTAATAAGGTCTCAGATAGGGACTCTTGAAGGTAGCTGTCTAGTTCAAGGCCTGCTGCCACTGTGTCATCTGGGTGAATTTGAATGCTGCCCTTAGGTGTGACTATATAAACAATGCCTGCTTCACCTACCTTGTAGTTTTTTATGAGGTCAACCACCTGGTTGATGCTCATGCCAATTCCCGCCACAGAGTCTCCGTCTTTGGTGCGGTAGTTAATGAAGAGTGCCATTTTTTTAAGTTTTGAATCAATATCAAAATCTAAAGAATAAGGTTTATTACTGCTCATAAAATTGTAAAACCAGGCGTCATTATTTTTGTCGAGCGTTCTTGAAAGTCCATCGGCGGTGTAATAATTGCCAGTCTTACCCGAGACAATAAAAGAAGTAATGGCCTGGTTGTCGTCTCGCATGCTGCGTAAATAAGTTGAGACCGCATCCATACCTTCAATAGATTCTCCATCCCGTAACCAGGTATTGGTGAAGTGATTTTGAGCCATGGCCTTGGATATGGTGAGCGGTATATTAATTTCTTTTTCAATGGCGTTGGTCACAGCGTCGAGTGTGGTGGGCACCTCTTGGACTTCAATACGGCCGGTAACCATGTCACGCATAGCGCTATTACCAATTAGAGTTGAAAGGAACACACTTAACAGTAGGGCGCCGCCAATAACAAAAGACAGTTTGTAGCGAATGGGTAAGGTGTTCCACATGATAAACGTCCACTTAATCGGTTTACGGCTAATATAATAACCATAGTAGAAGCGGTGCTGATTGCCATAAGGGAGGTTGGTAGGGCATGGGGAGATCATCGCAGAAGTTGCCTTGTTGCGATGATCTATTACGTTACGCTGCTTTCTTTTGTTGGATCAAGTATTGGTTGGTTGCGTTTAAAATAGCCATTAAACTGGCCCCTAGGCTATCTTGATGCATAGCCGCACAAGTATGCTTTTGTTCGTTCACCTTTAATTGTACAAAGGCCATGGCTTGCGCATCACTATGCTTGCCCTGGGATAGCTGCCCGTATT
>ERZ1027231.204-NODE-204-length-26908-cov-18.890441_pt1 | contig 26908 bp, 23 predicted proteins | sample MGYA00520866_ERZ1027231 | MGnify/ENA primary metagenome ERZ1027231 (study PRJEB33311, sample SAMEA4378411) | marine metagenome | biome: Marine biome; feature: Fjord; material: Water | collected 2014-07-20T08:00:00Z/2014-07-... | depth 75 m ...
CTAATAATAGGGTTAAGCATTGCAACCGTGCTGTATTTTACCTTCTTAAATAAGGGGCAGTTTGAAACAGATATTGTTTTTAATGGCGAGGCTTATGAACACCAAAAAATGCAGGATAGCGGTTGGGTCACCAATCACTATTACACCCGTGCCGGGGAAGATATTCAAAGTGCCAAAGGCATGCTACACATTTTAGAATTTGATAAAAAACTGATTCGAGGATATTGGAGAAAACCCCTATTTAATACCATTAGTCAATATGGTTTAAAAACCATAGGCACAGATGAATATGATATGGCAGGATCATTTGAAAAAATGGGTGTGAATATGCGTTCTTACGGGACACCCATTAATGTGAACGGCCAGGATAATTTGGCGCTTTACATTAGCAATGAATTTACAGTGTTAAGTAAATACGAAATGTTAAGTGAATTAAGAAAATTATCCATGCGTTAACGCAGATTTAAATCTTCAGAATATTTATGGGTTCACAAATTTTACAAAGGAAAAACAGCTCATACAAAATTTATATTGCATCGAGTTTTAATTGCCCCCGTGTCGATTGACAATGCTGAACCATGTGGTCACTTATCGATGAAAGTATGCCTATAGTTGAATGATTCTTTAAGGGTGATGCCGGTGTTCTGAAAGAAATTGTATTTTCGGTATCGCGTTAGAGCGCTATTCCTCTTTTAAGCAGCTGTTAATTTGTTGCTTGTAAACCTGGTAAATGAGATCTGCTTTATAGGTTTTTTCCACGGCCCTAGTGAGTTTAGTTATTATGCCTGACTTGGCTGATTTTTTTGACAGGTGTAACCACCATTCCTTATGGCCCAGCTGGTATGCACTTTTAACTAGGCTCACATTCATCTTTAATTCCTGCATAGCATATTCCAGGCCCGAAACTGAGCCCACCACAGCCTCTACCCGATTTAACTTAAACATCTGTAGCGCCTGCAAATAACTCTCAACCGGGACTTTGTTGAGTTGGCTATCTTTATCGAAGCGAGCTTCAAAATGGGCTTTTCGAATTACCGCGATATGTTTGAGCTTGGCTAGATCTTCATAGGCTGATATTAAATTTTTAGTTCGAGTTAATACCACTACTTTGGATTGAGACACTGGGCCTATGTAGTGCACATTGTTTTTAAGCGAGTCATTTTTAAATATTAGGGCTAAATCTAGCTGGCCATTTTTTAATGAACTTAATATGCGCGCATAGGGGTACTTCACATGGCCAAATTTAAGCCCTGTTTCACTGGCTAGTTTATTTAATATGGCGATGCTGGCACCTTCGCACTTTGTGTTTTCATTAAAGAAGGCGAATGGGGCAAAGGGAGGGACCGCCACCTGGATTCTTTCTTCTTCGGCTAAGGCCTGCCCAAATGTCCCAAGGCAAATAAGGCATAACATTAGTGCCGGTACTGCTCTAATCAAAGAATTAGCCTTTAATTATGTTTTAAATAAATTGGAAGCCAAAGTAAGGGGGATTACAAGGATCGTAATATGGCTTGACTATTCATTAGAATAGACGCCAAAAGCGAGCTTATCCACATATTAGTATTTCTACTAATAGCGCCATGATCCCCGTAATAAATGAGGGTAAATGGTTAATGAATGAATATATCCTTTGAATTAGGTAGGGAGTGGGAAGGTAAATATCAGGCCATAACTACCTTGTTGCGGCCGCTATTTTTCGCTTGATAAAGGGCCTTGTCGGCGCGATCAATCATACTTTCCAAGGTTTCTTTAGGTAATTGGAATTCAGCACAACCAGCACTGATATTCATGGTGATTTGATGCTTGGAAAAGGTAGAACCTTCCAGATTTTTTCGAATTTTCTCAGCCGTGGAAAATGCGCCCTGTAGATCAGACTCGGGCAATAGCACTATAAATTCTTCGCCGCCATAACGACAAACAATATCCGATTGTCGTACCGATTTTATGATTATTCCTGATAAGAATACTAAAGCTTCATCACCCACCGAATGACCATAGTTATCATTTATTTTTTTAAATAAATCTACATCTAATATCATCAGGCTAATGGTGCGCTGATTTCGAATGGCGGAACTCATACTTTTTATGGCCAGTTCAAAAAAAGCACGACGATTATAAAGCTTAGTTAGGCCATCTGTGCTGGCCAGGCTTTTAACTTTTTTCAGCAAATTATAAAGGTGCATTACCAAGTAACTAATCACTAATATAAACAGAAATATTAATGTAAATGAAATCATACTTAATGATATGGATTTTAATAATGCGAGTTTGGAAATCTTCTGTGTAATGTAAAGTTCATCTTTAATTATCTCTTGGCTATAGAATACATTGTTCCCTATTGAATTTAATCCCTTTTGCTGGCTAATTAAACTCTTGTATTGGCTTGTTATATTTATATATCCACTGCTGTTGCTGGTCGCAATGATTTGTCCTTCTTCATCAAACAATATGGAAGTACCTGGTATGTTTTTAAGGCCAAATTTCAAACCTTGTCTCAATCTATCTAGTCCTACATCAAGAGATATAACACCAATAAACTGGTCATTATCATAAACCGGATTTGAGATGGAAATCATCTTTCCCATGCCGGCCGCATCCTCATACAAAGGGGAAATAACGATTCTTTTTTGTGGATTACTCTTGGGTGTGGCGATGGTCCAAAACGGTTTTTTATAAATATCAACTTCGAAATTAAAGTCACTAATTAAAATTTTGGGGGATAATGCCATGAATTTATTTTTTGATGTGTAATATGACCAGACGAAATCGTAGCTGCTGTCTTTGGTGGGAGGGTAAAGATTAAGTGACATGGCAGCATGAATTTCTTCTTTTACTGCCGGCCTCATGTCGGATAAATTTCCGATCCCGGTGATATTTAAATTAAGCGCTAACTTACCTGGGAAAACTTCGTTGCCACTGAGACCATAAGCATTTATACCCGGAAAGTTTTTGAGCTGCTTAACCCCAGGGTGAAATAACATCTGCTTTCTGGCCAGGGCGATGTTAGTCTCAATCTGCTTTTTTTGAGACCTTATATAAGAGAAACCAATGTCCAATTGCTGGCGAATATAGTTTGTTCGCTGGGTCATGGTTAAGCTGATGCGATTTTCCATCAACAGATTACTATACAAATAAAGCGGGTATAAACCGGCGATAAAAATGAGCGCAAATAACCAAAGCTTATTAAAACTCTTCATTTATATAGCCTAAATAATTACCACAAGCTTAGCTTAGAAGGTCGATTTATTTTCACTTTCAAGAAGGTCGGGCAGCATACCTTATTTAGGAGCAGTATAGCATAGGGGGGACAACCCTTAATGGGGAGTAGCGGGCTTTGATAGTGAGGGAACTCTTAATGATGCTCCAGATTATTTGAAAAGAGAGTCAATCTTATAGAGTATTTTTTGCTGATTATGCAGCAATGCCAAAACTCAGGCTTGTTTAATTAGGTAGCACTAAACAAGCCTCTTTATGGTTTATTTAATAAATATCCACATACCATCGTGAAAGTTCATTGATTGGTTTTCAGAATAGGGCCAGAGTTCAAAAATATCATCCCCGCCATTAATTAAATTAATTCCGCCTTCTGAATCACTTTGTAATATTAGTGAGCTTCTTGATTCGTCACTTAAATCACATTGAGGGTCGTTAGTTAAAAACAGGGTGTGGCTGTCTCCATCTGTGTTAACCAGACTATCAAGGTCGCTGATGGGATCAACGCAACTGGCGCTATCCAGAGTGCTGGCTGATATTGTGCTGATATTGCCGGCATCATCTATAAACATCATGCCTTCGCTAAGGGTTGTTTTTAGTTGGTTCCAAAAAGGGTCGGCCAACATACCAGAGCCTAATGTGTGGCTGGCATCGGGGGATACAGTGGCCACGGTTTTCCAAGGTAGGTTATCACCGTGATAACCCACTAAGGTCCAGCCGCCATCCAAGACATCCATATTGCAATACACCACCTGCTGATCATAATTGGCTTCACTATCGCTCTCGCTGGGGCCGTCCACATCTATTGTATAAAAGCCGGATGGTAATTCCGTGTTGTCTAATATGAGCTGACGGCAGCTGGTATTGGGGTAAGCGATGTCACTGGCATCGTTAATTACTAGGGTGATATTTTTAGCTTCAAGGGCTTGTACTGAAATAGATTTAGTCACCACCACTTCGCCATCCAGAGTAGCGCTTAATTGATATTCTCCTGGTAATACACGGTATGACAAATAACCCTGAGTATTACCACTGGTGCCAGTAATGCCCCAGGTTTGATCGTACTGGTCTTTTATAATGACGCCTGCCACGGGATTACCCAGTATAGAAATGGTGTTAATGCTCACCATGGATTTAAGGCTTGTATAAACCACGTTGTCGCCCACTACCTTGGAGGCACAAATAAGCGTTTGTGAAAACGAGCTTACGTCCCAGCTACTGCTGCAGCCGCCTAAAACACCTTGTGTTTCATTGTCTATAAATTCAAGTTCAAATTCTATATTTTCAAAAACACTTATTTCTATGGCGGTGGTGCCTTCATACCAGTCGTCTACTGCAATGAGCTGGCTAAGTGTGCTTTCCTGAAAAGGCGTTTCAATGCCCACTATGGTCACCATGGTGCTAATGTCTTCAATTAAACCAAGCTCATCAATAATTTCAGCGGGAACTCTAAGAGTAATTTGGCTTGGATATTCTTCATCGTTAATAAACGAGAAATTAACTTCACTGATTAACGGATACAATTCAACCGAGACAGTTTCGTCTGAGTCGAATAAAACGTCGGCGGTAAAGGTGTCGGACTTAGCCAGGAGCTGAATGTCGTCATAAAATTTTAAATAGAAATAATCAACACTTTCCAGAGTATCCAGATAGAAACTATTAATACTGTCAGTTTTACTAATATCAAACTGGTATTCACTTTCACCGTTAACCAATATTCCCAATCTTGGTACATCAATCTCTTCAAGTTGCGACAGGGTAAACTGCACTTGTACTTGAGAGTAGGTGGAAATGTCTTCTACATCGGCGTCTATTGAACCCACGATGGGGGCCAGCTGCAGTGAAAAATCCACCTGATCATCTTCCCCCACTTCAATGACACCTTCGCCACCGTATTGCCGGGTTAAATTACTTACCAATAAACTTAGCGTATAGCTGCCAGGCGCTAGGGTGAGTGTAGAGTTAGACAAGACACTAAAACCTTCCTGTTCTATGTAGATAGACCAGGGGAAATACTGGTATTCATTTAAAACCTGATTATAAACCGTGAGCGTGCCCGAGAATTGTTCTCCCGAGCCATTGCCCTCACCGTTGGATAGACGGTTATCTTCTGCAAAACCGAGCCCGGTTAATGTCATGCCCAGTTCTATATCGGCCACTAATTCAAGCGTACCGGTGGAATCAATTGGGGCTTTAATGGTAAGAGGGGTTTGATCAATAATAAGATCATCGCCCACCGCCTCAATGACTTTTGTGTAAATTTCATTCTGTGTGGTTTGGGCTGGATTACTGCCCACTGTGCTATCCAACTTAACTTGATAGCTTGACGTTTCTTCAGATTCATCTGTATATAAAATTCTAAACCAAAGATTATTGTCTCCACTTAAATCAAATGGGCCGATGGTGGTGGCGGTGAGTTGTGGCGATTCAAAGGTATTGCTAATGCCCCCAGTGGAGAGTCGATTATCGCTGGCAAAACCAATATCACTTAATATCATGCCCTGCTGAATTATGGGTATAAGTTCTATTTGGCCACCGCTTTCATTAGGCCCAGTAATCGTGAGAGGGTCTTGTGAAAGAATCAGAGTGTTTTCAGTGGTGGCGGCAATTTCAAAAAAAATATCGGCCGAGGTTATGGCCGTGGGGTCTTCTCCTATGGACTCATTTAATTTAATTAAATAGGTGGAGGATGCGCCTACCTCATTGGTGTATTTAATGTTGAACCACAGGTTAGTGTCATTACTGAAATCAAATGGTCCATCCAGGGTGGAAGATAATGAGGGCGGATTGTATTCAGGCCAGTCTGAAATGGCGCGAGCAGATGGAGTAAAACTCTGGCTGGAAGATCGTTGACTGGCTTGGTTATTGGCTCCATTGGCAGAAAGGTACTTGGAGCGAATGTCATAGTTAAACTGCACCTGTGAATTTTCGCTATCCTGTTGAGGTGCCTCTTTCTCTGAGCCGCCACCGGAAGAGCCACAACCTGCTAAGCCCAGCATGAGGCCGAATAATACGCTGTAACTTACAGTTTTCATCTTGATCTCCCATAGCGAATTCACAGTTAGTTGGAAATTGAATATTGTGAATTTCTGTAAGAGCAAGAGCACTTAGTATGCCAGCCACTTAATTTTAAATGAGCTTAAGGGCACTTAACTGAAAAGTAGTGGTTTGATGGTTTTTTATATTTATTAAAACCCTAAATGTAAGCCAAAGGTATTGAGATTAATTCAGAGTGTCTTAACTATGTGTTCATCCTAGACAAATATTGCCCCTTAGGCGGCAACATTTGTCTCTTATGCGGCAATGAATCTAATGGTTTAATAATATTTGGGGTTTAAATACCCTTTTAAAATTCGCAGTTACATAGCCAAAGATAGCAGTTTAGGAAAGGTGTTTTTTAATTTCATTCTAAAAATAGCAGGTGACTACAGGGTAAATTGGCTTGAGCAAAGATGGCTGTTTTCAAAGCTATTTGGGCCGAAACTGAACCCTACCTTAACCGAAACTGAACCCAGGCTGAACAAGAGAAAATAGTTGGAAACTACAGTGAATTAGCCTTTTACGTGGCCTTATAGTTTGTTAGTGTGCGACCAATACTCTGATGGTTAAAGGAAAAATCATGGGCCGTCTTACATTTTTTATTACTTTCTTATTTATTATCCCCCAAGCTTTTTCGCAAACACAAAATAAATTAGAAACAAGCCTTTCAACTGGCAAGACTGAGAATAATGACAAGGATGTTGTGGAACTCTCTACCATTAAAATTCACGGCGGTGAGGATCTTGGCCCAAAGATCAGTACACAAAAATTATTAAAAGTACCTGGTGCCAATGGTGATCCCATTAAAGCCATCGAAGCTTTACCTGGGGTGGTACTGGATGGAGATGAAGACAGTGAACCGGCGGTAAGGGGTTCAAGTCCATCCGATAATCGCTACATCACCGATCACATGTCGGTAGGTTATTTATTTCATAACGATGGCAGCAGTACCTATAATGAAAATATTATTTCCGACTTTTCATTAATGGCCGGTGCCTGGGATGCACAATACAACAATGCCATGGGTGCGGTGCTCGATACCACCTTGCGTGACCCTTACCATGAAGATATTACGACAATAGTGGATTTGAGTTTTATTCGTGCCGGAATTTTGGTGGAAGGGGCGGTCAGTGAAAACAGTGCTTTGTATGTGAGTTATCGTGAGAGTTTATTGAAATGGTATTTTGATGAAATTTCCGATGCTGAGGAAGGGCTCATTATTCAGGTGCCTAAAAATTCTGATTACCAGGTGAAATATCATTGGCGGCTGGATAACACCAGTAACCTGAGGTTTTTAGCCACGGGTGCCAAGGACCGAGTCAGTTTTGAGCTGGATGAGAATTTTGAAGAGGCCGGTAAAGAACCCACCTTAGTGGGCAAGGGTAATCTTGATGGTTACTTTAATAGCCAGGGCATCTTATACGATACGCTATTATCCGATGGTACCAGTGCTTTGTTTGTGGTGAGCCAGATAGAGCAAGATTTTAAATTTAAAGTAGGCACCTTGTTCGACCTTGATGCCACCAGTAATAACACCCGTTTTAAAGCTCAGTTTCAAACTCCCTTTAATGGCGGTGATAACTTGCGTTATGGTTTTGAAACCACAGAGCTTGCCTTAAAATATTCAATGGAGGGACTTTATAATCCTTGCAACGACGATGTGGAAAGTTGTGACCCTGCTTCCACCGGTGAGCGCTTTGACTCTAAAGAAAAACTGGATATGAACGGGTTATATGTATTTGGTGCCTACGACTGGCTGGCCACGCCTTTTTGGCAAATCACTCTGGGGCTAGGCAGTGACTATGATGATTATTTAAAAGAGCGTAGTTATCAGCCGAGGTTATCTAGTCGCTATGAATTAGATGAAAGCTGGACCCTGACCTCCGCCGTTGGCAAACACTATCAATTTCCGCGCGACTTTTTTGCAATAACTAAAACCCTGGGCAACCCGGATTTAAAACAACCTAATAGTGAACACTATGTGGTGGGGTTTGAATATGCGCTAAACGATTTAATAAGCGCCAAGCTTGAAGTGTATTACAAGGACATTCACGACATTATCATTTCAAACGACTCTTATGAGGATGCAGAAAACACACCGGATCAGGTGAAATTTGTTAACAACGCAAGTGGTCAAGCGTCGGGCATAGAATTGCTTATTAATAAAAACTTTTCTAACAACTGGTATGGCTGGTTGTCGGTGGCCTATAGTAGTACTCGTCGCACCAATCATAATAACGGTGAAAACTTTAATTATAGTTATGACCGGCCCTGGATCGTTAATCTGGTGGCTAATTATGAAATTAGTCGCACCATGAGTCTGGGGGCCAAGTGGCGTTATCAAAGCGGTTCTCTGGTCACACCTATCTCGGGCAGCGTGGCTATTTATCAGTGTGGCGATGTTAATGATCCAGTGCTCACAGATAACTCTGCTGACGACGAATGTATTGGGGTGCTCGATCCTATTGATCCAGATGTATATCTGTACGATCCCAAAGAGGGAAAATTAAATTCAGAACGTTTGCCTGCCAAACACAGTCTGGATTTACGTTTTGATTACACCCCAAGAGAAGGGCGGGTTTATTACATTGATATTCGCAATGCTTATGCTCGCCAGAATATTACCGATTACGAATACAGTGACGATTATGAAATCCGTACGCCGGTATCTGAACTGGAAACCATTACTTCTCTGGGGCTAAAGTTTACTTTTTAACATTTCCTTTTTAAAAACAGGTGCTCGCCGTTTTTCTTATCTAGCACTCACGGCGAGCAGAATACTTTTCAGTTTTATTAATGTAAAACTCGTTCCTCAATAGAATCCAGTGACAGCAATGCCTGCATCCAGTGATCGGCCAGGTGGATGGGCAGGTTAATCACTTCGTCAATGGGTTGGATTAGCTGGGTTAGAGCCATGGAATGTTGAATGTCTTTGATGGTCCTTTGCACGTGGTTTATTAGTGCATTTAGATTACTGGTGACCTGGCTCTTGCGTGCGGCATAGGCAAACTCAAGAGCGCTGCGTAAATATCGGTCCACCGAAAATTGGCTTTGATTATGTTTCAGCAAGAGTTCACTTATCTCAAAGGCGTTGCCATAAATAACCGTGGCCTTTTGCCAATCCCCAACATGAAACAATTCCCGTGCTTGTAACATAATCACCTGCCAAGCCTCGGCAGCCTGTTGAGGATTATTAGTAAATTCATCTCTGTGGTTATTGCACAGGTATCTCATGGACGCGCCCTTATCTTAAGGTAATAGGCCTTGCTGTGGGCAAACCCGCTAATTGGTTATTATATTAATGATAACGGTTATCATTTGCAAGTGAGTGGTGGTACGAGTTTTAATAGTGGCAAGATAAGTGAGCTATTATTGAAAGGTACTTAAATAGGTAATAAAAAATCATGCGGCGTTATCCCTTACTGGGCCTTGTATTTGCGCTATTGGCTTTTATGGAGCAGGGCATAGCGCAAGAGAAAGAAACCATCGTGTGGCTGACATGGGAGCAACCTCCCAATTTTATTACTCAGGGAAAATTTAAAGGGCAGGGTATAGGGGACAGTTTTACTCAGGTTTTACAAGACCAGTTACCTCAATATCATCATGAAAATATTGTTGCCAATGCACGCCGCTACCACAGGTTAATTCTCCAAAAAAATGTTTGTGTGGCCTGGGCCTGGATAGTCCCCGGCAGCAAGGACTTTAGAATTTACAGTCGGCCAGTGTCTTTGGCGCCGGGAGCCGGTATTCAAATATTAAAGTCAAAGCAGTCTTTATTTGGTAAGCCAGGCGAAATATTGTCATTGGAAAAATTGCTAAAGAAATCAGAGCTTACTCTGGGGTATTTAGAGGAGATGACCTATTCAAAACGAGTACAGCAATTACTAGATGAGTATCGGGGCAGGGGCAATATTTATTTTTCTTCCAGTAGTGATATCGAATTTAATCTTAAAATGCTCGACAGTGAATACCTAGATTACTTCTTTGGTTTTCCTTCTCAGGCCATTTATGATGCCAGATTTAAGAGTATTAAAAACAAATATCAATTTTATAACCTTGCTGAAATGGATAAATACACCGCCATGTACAGTCATTGCTCTAAAACCAATTTTGGTGAAAAAATAATGGATAGCATTAATGAAATTTTAACGGAACCATTATTAATGAAACACTTGGAAGTGGTTGAGAGATGGAACGGACAAAATAAACATTATCGTGAGGTATTTATCGAGCATGTGGTTAATCAGAAATCCAGTCAACAGGTTCGTAACCCTGGTCAATAGAGATCAGCTTATCCAAGGGATGGTTAATCAATTAAAATAGAAGGCTCAAACAAGGGCTGCGAATTTACAATAAATAATAGCCGCCCTTGTTATAGTGTTTTTACTATTTAGCGCAAATGATTTGTCCACCATCCAGCACCATGGTATTACCAGTCATCCATGCAGAAGCACGAGATGCCAAATAAATAGCGGTACCCGCTGCATCTTCTGGAGTGCCGATGCGACCACGGGGAATAGAGGCCGCGGCTTGTTCTTCATGGCCATCCAGCACAAATGCGGTCATTTTGCTGGGGAAGAATCCTGGCGCAATACCGTTTACGTTTATCTTGCTTTTCACTAGATCGGCAGCCAAGTGCTTGGTTAAATGAATGATGGCGGCTTTACTGGCGCTATAGGAATAGTTGTTCATGCCCGAATAAGACAAACCATTAACCGAACCAATATTAATGATGCGAGCAGGATCATCCTGAGTGCCTGCGGCTTTTAATGCCGGTAACAACTGCTGAATTAAAAAGAAAGGCGACTTTACATTCAGGTCCATTATTTTATCCCAACCAGCCTCGGGGAAATCTTTAATTGACGCGCCCCAGGTAGCACCTGCATTGTTCACTAAAATATCAATCTTTTCTTCTTTAGCCATTAGTTCTTCTGTAAGTGCCTTAATGCCTTCCATACTAGAAATATCTGAAGCAATGGCAATACATTCGCCATACTGGCTAAGCTCTTTGGCTGTGGCTTCCAATTCTTCTTTTTTACGGGCGGTAATATAGGTCTTAACTCCGTTCTCGACAAAACCACGAGCCATCATGGCTCCTATGCCCCGTGAACCACCTGTGATTACCGCGACCTTGCCTTCTAAACTGAATAAATTTTTCATATTTTTCCTCATATCCCTGAAAGAAATTCTAATGGCAATACGTGCTTGAATGGGAGCCATTGTCAGGTATGTACTGTTATTTTCGAAACAGTATACCAGTTGTTATGGGCCTCCCAATGACGTGGGGGGTCAAGTTGAACAGGGGGTAAGTCTTTCTGTGAGGCTTATGCACAGAGCCTTTAATATTGTTTATCTATGCTTAAAAGCAATAACTACTCTTTAATTCATATGAACTGAAAAAGTCGCCAATTGCTCAGCCAGCGGCTAATTTTGTCTATACTGTGTCAAAGGGTTTGCCTGCTTCGATGCTATGTTGGGGGGGAAATGGAACGTATCCATATTGATCAATTAAAGACCGGCATGTATGTGGCTGGCGTAATTAATAACGAGCGTCAGCTGGCCATCAAGCAATGTGGCGTGGTGCAATCCATGGAGATGATTCATGCGCTAAAGTCCAAGGGCATATTGCAGGTGGTGGTCGATACCGAAAAGGAAGTAAGGCAAGCGCCTAAAACCCAAGAAAAAAAAGCGCCAATTGGTGTAAACAAGCGTTTAAGTTTGTTTAAAGATCTTAGCGCCATCAAACAATTATTTAAATCAGCAAGCGATGTTCAGCGTTCTCTGGTTGATAAAGTTCACGACAAAAAAGCCTTTAATGTTGATGACGTTGAAGAGGTAGTGGGCAAGTTAGTGAACGCCATGATCGACAACGATGAAGCCTTGTGGTTTATGACTCGCATTCGTAAGCAGGACGCATACCTACTAGAACATTCTTTAAATGTAGGAGTGTTGCTTGGTCTGTTTGCCAAGCATCTGGGTTTTGAAGCGGCTCTAATTCATGAGCTGGTGCTGGGGGGCGTGTTGCATGACATTGGCAAGCTGATGATTCCTTCTAAAATACTCAACAAAAAAGGCAAGTTGGATTTAAAAGAATATCGAATCATGAAAGGGCACGTGGTATTGAGCCAGGAAATTATTGAAATGCAGTACCAGGGTATTCCAGACGTTAGCCTTACCACCTTGGCTAATCATCATGAGAAGATAGATGGCAGTGGTTACCCTCTGGGTTTAAGTGAAGACGATATTCCTTTTTTTGGAAAAATGATTGCCATAGTGGATGTATTTGATGCCATTACCGCCAAACGTTGTTACAAGGATGAGGTGGCCAACATTAAGGCGCTGGCGATACTGCTCCAAGAAAGTGGTAAAGCTTTTGATCCCTATTTAGTGGCGCAGTTTATTAAGTTTATTGGTACTTATCCAACAGGCACTCTGGTGGCCATTGAAGATGGCAGTTTTAAAAAAATTGCCATCATTGAAACGAAAAATGAACAGGAGCCACTTAAGCCAAGAGTAAAATCTTTTTATAATGTCAAAAGCAAAAATTATATTGAAATTGAAAGCATTGATTTAGCCGCTAAAAATTGCCCTTACAAGATAGTCAAAGCGGTGACCGCACAAGAATTTAATATTGATATGGAAGAGCTGATGCAACGCTGTTTTTAAGAATATGTTTCACCTTTTTGTAGTTGTAAAATAATATAAGCATTCATCAATATCTATTTTAACTAATGGCTTTTTAAAGATTTTAACTGTGTTATAGTTTTTGAAATTTCGTTGCCAGCCAAATATTATGTGCCCACAAATTCCAGAACAATTCAACAACGACGCCGCTTCAACGCTAAATTGGGATCACCCTAATCCCTTTGTGATTGAGGTAACTGCGCAAGAAAATGACATAGACAGCTATGAGCATGTTAATAACTCGGTTTATATACGCTGGTTGGATGAGTGTGCTCGGGAAAAGTCAAAATCTGTGGGCATCGACCCAGATACTGCCAGTAAGCTGGGTTTTGGTATGGCGGTAAGAGATAGCCACGTGACCTATTTGGCGGCCGCGCACTTTGAGGATGAATTATTCGTGGGTAACTGGATGACAAAAAACGATGGCCGCCTGCGTGCTACTCGTCAGTTTCAAATCATTAGAAAGTCAGATGGTGTCACCCTGATTCGGGCCAAACTGGATTATGTCTGTATTAATATTCAATCGGGAAAACCCTGTAAAATGCCAGAACTGTTTCGTAAAAACTATATGAGCAGCGAGGCATTTAATTAAACTCCAGTATCACTAATTCCAATTGGTTTAGTCTGATTGGATGTTATTTCATATATGTAATCTAAATTAAAAACTAATTTTTAATTCAATCCTCAAATTCATTTCCTGATTACCAGCCGGCCAGCCTGTGGCGCGCTTGACCCTATACAGACTTCAACTATCTTTAGTAAAACAATGCCTACCTTAAACTTGCTCCAATGAGTCCGAATAGACTTTAAGAGGTCACTATGAATTCACTTATCAGGTTGCCATTGGTTCTGGCACTCGTATTTTGTTCGCTTGTTTCATCTGCCAAAGAAATTAAGGTGGCAGTCGGGTTAGCCTTGCCTCCTTATGTTATTTCCAGTGAAAATAAAGGCATGGAGTTGGATATTATAAAAGAGGCTCTGGCTATGAATGGGCATACCATAAAGCCGGTTTACCTGCCCTTTGCCCGTGTGCCCTGGTCTTTAAAAGAGGGTCAAGCAGATGCCGCTATGACCATAAATGAAGCTTCAGGCATTGATAATATTTTTTATTCAGATAGCCATATTACCTATCAAAATGTAGCGGTCTCTCTGGCCAAAAACAGTTATGCAATTAACAATATAGCCGACCTGGGCCCACATTCGGTATTGGCCTTTCAAAGCGCAACGCTTTATTTAGGTAATGATTTTAAGACGATGGCCGCAGGCAATAATCGCTATAAAGAAGAACCCAGGCAAGATATTCAAACGGCCATGGTCTATAACGGTCGGTCAGAAGTGGTGGTGATGGATATCAACATATTTAAATATTACAAGGGTAAAGAGAGCCGCGCTGATGTGACACAGAAAATCAATATACACTCTATTTTTCCCCCAAGTGCTTACAAGGTTGGCTTTAGAGATAAACAATTGCGAGATGATTTTAACCAGGCTTTAAAAGAGCTTAAAAAAACGGGGAAATATAAAAAAATAATTGAGCGCTATGTATCTGACTAATTAATTTGATAAGAAAGCGTGTAACCAGAATACTGCTACTAAATTCAGGTTAGGCGCTTTTACTTTATTGCCAAACTTTGCGCTGTATTAAATTACTTTGGTTTATGCTGTAAACTGAGTGAACATTTTTACACAGTATCAAAGCAATATGGACAGTTTAACCAAGGGACCTTCCTTAGCCAAAAATAATGAATACCTGAAACGGGTAAATCGGGTATTGGACTTTATTCAATCAAATTACCATCAAGTATTAACGCTTGAGTCCTTGGCCGAATTGGCAAATTTCTCTCCCTATCATTTTCATCGTATTTTTAAGGGGGTAGTGGGTGAGCCCTTATATAAGTATATACAGCGAATTCGCATGGAAAAAGCCGCCCATGCGGTGCAATTTTCTTGTCACAAAAGCATTACCGAAATAGCGCTTGAATGTGGTTTCAGTAATTCCTCTGTATTTGCTCGCATCTTTAAAGAGTACTTCTCCATGAGCGCCAGCCAATGGCGAGATGGTGGTCATGAAGCATTTAGCAAGAATTGGCAAGTGCTTAGCAATAATCGAATACCGCCAGGCAAGCAATGGCAAGTGTCACAGGTTTCCCCCTTGTATATTGATCCCGTTACCAGTCACGCCAAATGGGAAATATGCATGATGGATCAATCTAAGTTAAATGTTGAAGTAAAATCCTTATCTGAAACCACCGTGGCCTATATTCGGCATATAGGCCCATTTGTGGGACAGCAAGCAAAATGGGCCAGTCTTTTCCAGCAGCTCAATCAATGGGCTGCATCTCGTAACTTGTTAAAGTGTCCGGGCACTGACTATTTTACTGTGTTTAGAGATGACGTCAGCATCACTGAATTTTCAAAATTCAAATGTGACTTAAGTATTTCGGTTCCGGCAGGTACCAAGGCTGAAGGGGTTGTTGGTGTTTCGACAATTTCAGCGGGCCAATATGCGGTGGCTCAGTTTGAAATCGATGCCAATGAATATCAGCATGCTTGGGATTTAGTGTACAGCCACTGGTTACCCAATAGTGGTTTTCAGCCTAGCGGTGATTTCTGCTTTGAACGTTATTTAAACGACCCCAATATGCACCCTACAAAAAAACATATTTTAGAGGTGTGTATTCCAGTGCATAGTTTGTAAAGCGGGAATGAGGTGAGCTTGCTCACCTTTTTCTGCTGCAAAGACATTCTGCCATGTGTTATTGGCCCTGGGTAAAGCGTCGGCGATAACCGATAGGAGACAAGCCCACCCTTTGTTTAAATAATTTTGTGAAGGAACTAATGTCGTTGTAACCCACCCGTATGACAACTTGCGAAAGGGGAGTGCTTGAGTTTTCCAATAAACTCTTGGCGGTTTCAATGCGAACATTTTGCAAGTAGGTAAGCGGGGTAATGCCCAGCTCTGTTTTAAAGCGCCTAATTAAGGTGCGTTGACTCACCCCAACTTTTTCAGCCAAACGAACCTGATCCACATTCACTTCCAAATGATTGTTAATCCAGTATTGGGTTTTAGCCACTATGGGGTCACTGCTTGAAGCGCTGGATAATAAATTTTGATAAGGAGACTGAGCATTTTCACTGGTGTTAATCAGCATGGTTTTAGCGCATTGCATGGCCAGCTCTTCCGATACTTGTTTCTCAATAATATGCAGTGCCATATTAAAAAAAGCGGTCATGGTGCCGGCACAAATTAAACGGTCTTGCTCGGTGAGCATGGCCTGGGAATTTAATTTAACACTCGGGTAGCGATTACGAAAAGTGTTATCCAACCACCAGGTAGTGGTGGCTTTACGGCCATCAAGCAATCCGGTTTCGGCCAAAATAAAGGTGCCGGTACAGTTGGCGCCTATGCTGGATTTTTGTTTCCATTTTTGAATTAACCAGTCTTTTAACGGTTCAAGCTCTTCCATCATCTTGTCAAATTCGGTTAAGCCTTTAAACAAAAATCCGGGAATATAAATAAAATCAAAATGGTTATTTTGATTAATATGAGTGTCCGCTTGTAAAGAAAAGCCGCCACTGGTTTCAACTGGCCCAGGCTTCATGGAAACGGTTTGCCACTGAAAGAGCTTGGCCTCTTCGCCTTGTTGTGCGCGAATGTGAGTGTTGGCAATTTGCAACGCATCCACCGGCCCAGACAGGCTCGACAGGTAACAACCCTCATAAAGCACCACGGCCACTTTATACATTGGTTTTTACTCTAAGCAAGGTTGCCCCCTTCTCTGTCCAATATGGCTATCTTGTTGTCAAATTTGACAATATCACAGCTAAGGTCTTTTGCTTAGACTTATTTCTTCAGCTTTTACCCTAATGTGAGTGCTCATGACCCTCCCCGTGCAATTTGAAAACCGCTTAAGTTTACCGGCCGTCGTGGCCCCTATGTTTCTGGCATCGGGCACCAAGCTGGTAACAGAATGCTGTAAGGCCGGGGTAGTGGGGACATTTCCGGCCCTGAATCAACGTTCAAGCGAAGGTTTTGATGAATGGTTAACCGAGATTGAAACCGAGCTTGAGCGCCATCACCAGGAAACCGGTATTAAGCCAGCGCCCTATGGCGTGAACCTGATTGTTCACAAGAGTAATCCTCGCCTGGAAGCAGACCTGGCTATTTGTGTGAAACACAAGGTGCCCTTGATTATTACCTCTCTGGGCGCGGTGAGTTCAGTAGTAGACGCCATTCATGAATACGGTGGCATTGTCTTTCATGACGTGGTGAATGCCCGCCATGCAAAAAAAGCCGCTTCTGTGGGCGTAGACGGTTTAATTGCGGTGTCGGCCGGGGCCGGAGGTCATGCTGGAGCGTTAAACCCGTTTGCTTTAGTAAATGAGATTCGTGCCTTTTTTGATAAAACCGTTTTACTCTCAGGTAGCTTGTCTACCGGCAGTGACATTGCCGCTGCGCAAATGATGGGAGCCGATCTGGCTTACATGGGCACACGTTTTATTAATACGCGCGAGTGCATGGCTCAGGAAGAATACAAGCAACAAATTACCCAAACCAACGCTAGTGATATTGTTTATACACCGCTTATTTCAGGTGTGAACGCCAACTTTATTCGCCAAAGTATAGAAGCAGCAGGGCTTGATTTAGAAACTATTGAACGACCCACTGAAGTGGATTTTGGTGCTGAACTGGATCACGCAAGTGATGAAAGTAGTTTAGAGCTCAAAGCCAAACCTTGGAAAGATATTTGGTCTGCGGGTCATGGTGTAGGCAGTATTGATGATTCGCCAGCCGCCAAGGATTTAATTGAACGGTTAAAGAGCGAATACAAGAATGCCCACGAGCAGCAAACTCAGAAAAAGGCTAAACTAGCCGGCGCACTTTAAACACTGTTTTAAACACTCAGAGGCCAAGAGCTTGAAAGAATTTAAACTGATTGAGTTTTCACTTGATAATGGCATCGCCAGTATTACCCTTAACCGCCCACAAGCAGGTAATGCTTTTAATTTGTTATTGGCCACTGAATTAAATGAGGCGGTGAATGCCTGTCAGTATGACCCGAACGTGCGCGTGGTGTTGTTGCAGGCTCAGGGTAAATTATTTTGTGCCGGTGGTGATCTGGCATCCATGGCTGAAGCCGGGGATCAGGTTGATGCGGCCCTTAAAGCACTTACCGATCAGCTTCACGGTGCATACTCTACTATGATGCGCATGCGCGCGCCGGTTATTGCTGTTATTAACGGTGCCGCGGCAGGCATTGGCATGAGCTTGGCGTTGGTGGCAGATATGACTCTGGCTTCTGATAAAGCCAGCTTTTTAATGGCTTACACGGCTGCGGGTTTAAGCCCAGACGGCGGCTCAACTTACCTTTTACCTAAGGTCGTTGGCATTAAGCGCGCTAAAGAAATGATGTTAACCAATCGTAAACTCAGTGCTCAAGAAGCACTGGATTGGGGCGTGATTAATAAAGTGGTGGCTCATGAAAACTTGCAAGAAGAAGCACAAGCATTAGCCAAGTCTCTGGCCAAGGGTGCCACCAATGCCTTTGGTTCAGTTAAGTCTTTATTACTGGCAGCGGATACTCAGTCGCTTGAAGGACAATTGGCTCTGGAATCGGCAGCCATTGCTGAAAACGCCAAAGGCATTGATGGCCAAGCTGGTATTCACGCTTTCTTAAATAAGCAAAAGCCAGAGTTTAGCGGACAGTAAAAAGTAAAAGTTGAGGCGAGAGCTGAGTCATGGACTCGTCTCTCGGCTTTCAATAACCTGATGCTACAAGCTCTAGTAGCAATATAACCAAATAGACTAACCACTAATCTAATTCTGTTTTCTCTTCTACACTCACTTAAGTGTCATCAAAAAGAGTGTGCCAAATGGCCGTCAGTGAACACCTAATTGAATACGATAACCTTTCCATTAAATTACTATCTGCCTTAGCCAATAATGCTCTGGGTAATATCTCTTCGTCAGCAGGAAAGATGCTGGATGTGGCTTGTCTGTTTTTTGATAAAGACTTGTCAGAAGCATTGCTAAATTTCCATAAACTGTATTTGGAAAACAGCCAGCTAGATGAGCAAAAAGATGATATTAACCAACAGGCTGATGCCATCTTTGAAGCAGCCCAGTCCAACTCGCCGGCCCAGGTTAATGCAAACTTTAATCCGGATAGTCAGCAAAAAATAAATGAGCTGGCCAATGTACAAAAAGAGCTGGAAGCCCTCATTCAGCAGGATGCCCATATTAAGCAACGTATGGTGCCGGTGATGCAGTGCATGCAGTATGAGGATTTAATTTCAAACCGTATTCAGCGCCTGATTCAGTGCTGGGAATATATGGTGTCCTTGTTAAACAGTAAAACGGATGTGAATGTTACCCAGGCGCTTACCACCTTTAATGATTTTTTATCCAGCGAAGACGAGCATCATAAATTTTTTGAGTGGGTATTAAAAACTCAATATTTGCAACAAGATCTTGAAGAGGTAAAACACGATATTGAAGATATTAATACACTGCAAGAGCGCCTTTTTGAATTCTCTCAGGCATCGCTGAACGATTGTGTTGAGCAAACTCAGCATGCATTTGATGAACTGTTAATACTGCTCAATTTAGTCACAGGTGAATCGGATGACGTGGCCTATTTATTTACCGACAAGGCCGAAACGTTATCGGATATAAAAGCGATACTTAAAAAAAGCCAATCGTTAAATAGCCATCAAGCCAGTAATATGATTGGTGAAATAGCCAACGCCCGTTCCAAGCACAGTGAAGAGGCATCTGAATTAATTCAGTCGTTCATGGTGGCTTTGCAATCCCAGGATATTATCCGTCAGAATATCGAAAACATAGGGCACTTCCATCATTGCTGGAACGCTTGCCGAGATTCAATGAAAAAGAGCGAGCAGTTAGACCAAGGGCGGCTGCTTGATTTTGGTCAGGAACTGGTTACTAAAATGACCTCTCTTCCCGAAAAAATAATCATTGAAAATTTTATCCCTGGAGTAGATGTGAGTGATGAGGGAGGTGATGGTGTGTTTTTCTAGCATTTTTTATTTTGCTGAAATGCTTATGATGAAACCATTCAATTTTAAAGTTGCCTACCTTAAACCATTAGTTTTAGCGGTTTTATGCTCCTTGTATAGCTGGCATGCATTGAGTGCACCTCCTACGGTGATAAAGGTTTCCAGCCTTCAAATTGCCCCTGCTGGATTTGTTGAAAATAATATTCCTCAGGGCATTTTTTACGATATTGCCAAGCAAGTGATTTTGGAAGCAGGCTATACACCCAGTATTCAAATTTTGCCTTATCCTCGAGTAGTGGATAATCTAGTCACAGGTAAGGCTGATATGTCTATTTTAATTGAAAATGCCACGATTGAAAAAACATGTGATGCCATTGCCCCCATATTAAAAGTTGAAAGTATTATTGTGGGATTAAAAGGGAATAGTTTTCCAGATTTATTATCATTACATGGTAAAACAGTCGGTGTTGTTAGGCTGGCCAAATACCATAGTGAATTTGACCAGGACCCTAAAATTAATAAGTACGAAGTAAATAGTTACGAGCAAGGCCTTAACATGCTTATTTCAAAACGTTTTGATGCCATGGTGGGGACTAAAACAAGTTTATATTATACGTTGGCAAGACAGGGTTATTCTGCTGAAATACTGGGCACTCCTCTGGTGCTAAATTATAAAATAGTGTCGATTCAATATTCGAAAAAGTCAGCTAACCCTCAAGCTAAAAACAAAATAGCCAAGGCTGTAAAATACCTGATAAAACAGGGCGAGATAAACAAAATTATAGAAAACTATATTGGCCTGTCTCGATCAAACTGATTATCCCTATCTATGACAGCATTTAATAAACGGTTTTTATTTTACTTTCTACCGGTTTGACAAGAAAACTAAGTGCATATACACTCTTGTCAAATAAAAGGATAAATATGCGTGATGTAAACGATATTTCTAATTGTACAAATGCCACCTTGCGCAAAGCTAACCGCCTGATAGGGCAAGCATTTGATAATCAGTTGCAACCCTCGGGACTGAAAGCCACTCAGTTCACCTTACTAGCCACCCTGGATAAAATGGGGGTTGCCGGTGTTACTCAGCTTGCCGAAGTCATGGTGATGGACAGAACCACCCTTAGCCGCAATTTAAAACCCTTGTTAAATAAGGGTTTGATACAGGTATTGGACGATCAGGATCAGCGTGTGCGTCAAATGCAACTGACGAAACAAGGGCAAAAGATGTACGAACAAGCTTTGCCGTATTGGCAAGCCATTCAAAACAAGGTGGTGCAGCGCATAGGGAAAGAACGTTGGCATCAATTTTTAAAAGACCTGGATACCACCATAGATGTGATGAAAGGCAATATTTAACAGGCTATAAATAACCGCTAAATAAAGCCAATGGATTATTGGCTTTATTTTTATGATATTGGGTGTATATACACTTAGATAGATTTAATAATTAAAGAGGATGGAATACATGAGTCATTTATATAAATCTCTTCACCAGCAGGCTTGGTTTGGGGGTGTGGGTTTTAAATATGTAACAGTTGATGTGCTAAAGCGCTCGTTAATACTGAGTATTATTATTGGTGTTATCTTAACTTTGTTAAATCAACTCTCTGCTATTTTTGGCCAGGCTGAACTCAAACTGCTGCCAACTATTTTTATGTTTATTACGCCATTAATTGTTATCACGCTTTCACAGCTAGTGGCCAATGAACAAGCAAGAATACATGGGGTTAATGGCCAAAATAGTGCCCGAGACAGCGGTTTTTTGAATGTCTTGTTTAATCACAATATTGGACCCAGAGCGCTGATTATTGCTGTGGTGATGGGTTTAATAAATTGTATTTTGATGGGGTTTATTAGCTTGTATGAATATGGAAGTTTGAGTCTTCTCTCCACAAGTCTAGTGGTTCAATTTTTTATTTTTCCCCTTATTTTTGGCGCTGTATCTCAAACCATAACTCTAAAACGGCAATTCAAACGGGCAGTAAAATCAGCACCTAAAAAACGTAAATAGAAACTTACTATATTCATTAATTGTTGGAGAGAAACATGCAAAGTGTACAGAGCAAAAATACTTCTGGATTGATAACGCAAATCCAGCCAGCTCAAGGGGCTTTAATGGCCACGCAAAAGGTATGGCTAGAAAATGAAAAAATCCATATTCGTTATGCCCAACTAGGCAACCCAGTTAATCCAACCGTGATTCTGCTTCACGGTGTACCTGAAAATTTGCAAGCCTGGTATGGGGTGGCGCCATTGCTGGCCAAAAATTATCATGTGCTGGCGTTAGATTTACCCGGTTTTGGTGGCAGTGACCCGCTTTTAACTTTGGCAGACTATAACTCACGTTACTTTGCTGAAGTGGTAGTGGCCTTTATGGATACACTCAATATTGATAAGGCTAATCTGGTAGCCAGTGATATTTCACTATTGCCTGCACTTCTGGTGGGGCTTGAAAATGCTCACCGCGTGAATAAATTAGTAGTGATGGATGGCATTCCCTTTGTGCGCCCACAATATGCTTCATGGGAATTAAGAAGTTTCGTTAAAAAAGGTTCTATTCTGGGCAAGGCGCTGGTGCAATGGTTTCCCTATGTATCGGCACAAATTGCGTATTTTAAAGGGTTTTATTTCGGCCATTCCATTCCCAAAGAAGTACGCCGGGAGTTTTTGGCAGATGGTAAGGTGAAAACCAATCAACAAGCCTTTTTAGCCTATTTTCAAAACTTCTCCCTGTCTCAGCAATATTTTGAGTCTTGTGTGCAGAACTTAAAAAAGGAAGTGTTGGTATTGTGGGGTAAACAAGATCGATTTATTGATAAAAAGCTGGCACTGGAAATAGATCAGAAACTTCCCAATTCTCGCTTGGAAATTATTGATAAGGCTGGACACTATTTACATATGGATCGGCCCGAAATAGTCGCTCAGAAAGTAGCGCTATTTTTGGAATGTTAATTTAAGCATGTTTCAATCTAGATGTGCCGAGCATTGCCTATATTGAAATAATGGGGTTACCTAAGTTGATACTTCTTTTTAATCTTATTAACCAGAGGCTGATTGTTTTTTAAAAACTCATTAAATTCCTCGATCATCTCTGGGTATTGGATACTGGAAAGAGAGAAGCCGCTGTGTATATGTGGCAGGGTTTCATCAAAGGTTAACTTTTTAGTTTTGTTTTTTTGAGAATACTTTATGACATCGGTATTTAAGTAGACGCCATCAATTCGCCCCAAATGGGTCTGGTCTATGAGACCCTCTACGGTGGCGGAGTAATGAATTTCAAGTAGGCCTTTTTCTTCTAAAGGAAAATATTGAACAGGACTAAATCCAATGAGTGTGCCAATAGACTTTAACTGCTCTATTGGTTTTCCTTGGTTTTCTTGGGTGACATGCACACCGTCGGTGTAATTTACAGCAGGTTCACTGTAATGAATAACATGGTTCTTTTTTTGTTTTTCTGACCAGTATTGATTATCTGGATATTGCAGGTCTAACTGATTAGATAAAAATAAATTGAGAATTCGCATGTAGGGCATGGGATGGTAAACGAGCTTATAACCTTTTACCTGGGCAAAGGCATCTAAAATGTCGCGAGCATAACCTTCAAAGCTGTCGCCCTGGGTTTGATAATGTGGGTAATAGGGGAAGGACTCAACGCCCACCGTATAACTTCTTTTGGTGTCGGCTGTGCTAGACAGGCTAAAGGCCAGTATTAAAAATGGCAATAATTTCACTAGAACATGCAACCTATGTTTCTCTGATTGTAAATGCCTACTCGCTCTATAAAGCATAATCTCACTTTCTTGAAATTCCAGCCGTTTTCGCCTTCTAAATACTGTCTCCTGGGTTATAACTATGTAAACGAGTGTGTTTCTTAAATAGGAAAATTATCATTATGTTTTTAATAACTTAGCATCGTTAATTTCCCTGAACTTATAATTAAAGGCTCTAATTCTACCTATAAATCCACAGTAATTAGGGCGTTTTCATGCTGAACGGGTATGTCTGATTCTCACACGGCTGCTACTCTTTAAATAACCTTATATTTGCTCGGGCTTTATGTGGAAAGAGCGTAAAGCCTTAATACTTGAGATTCAGCAACTATGTTCCCCGTTATAAAAAAGAAGTTAAAAGCCATAAATAATACCGCTAAAAAGAGGCACAAATATGAGCCTTGATAACCCCCTTGTTCTGGTGGTGGACCCTGACCCCATACACCAAGAAATTTTGGACAGTATGTTAGGGGCAAGCATGACGCTGATTCTGGCCAATTCGGCTAGCGAGGCTCTGGAATTATTCGACTTCAAACACCCTGACCTAGTTCTCCTAGAAGTGGATATTCCCGATATTAATGGTTATGACCTGTGTAAACAGATAAGAGATAGATCCGGTGAAACCGGTTGTGCCATCATATTTCTAGCAGAAGCCATGAGCCTGGAAGACAAGATGGTGGGGTATCGTTATGGTTGTGATGATTTTATTTCCAAACCCTTCCAGCCTGAAGAGGTGGCCACTAAAGCGAAACGCACTCTGGAAATTAAAAAGGTACAGAAAAAAATTCTGAAAGATTCTTCAGATGCCATGCACACCGCCCTCATTGCCATGAAACAAAGCAGTGATATGGGACTTATTTTAAGGTTTATGGAAGGCAATTCCACCTGCCGAGGGTTTGATTCTTTGGGCCAATCCCTAATTGAGTTACTTGAAAACTTTTCACTGGAAGGGCGTCTTATTTTTAAGGTTAAACCCAGAAACATATTTGTAGGCGGTGCAGCTGATCAGTTAGATGTGGATAAATTTAAATTGTGCTTTAAACAAGATAGATTTATTGGTACGGGCGAACAAATGGTGGTGAACCAGCAAAATGTATCGCTCATCATTACCAATATGCCGGTAAAAAATCCACAGAGTTACGACGAGCTAAAAGACATACTGGGTATGTTAATGAATTCGGTGGAGGCGCGTACGCAATCTATTATGATGGATTTAGAACTCATGGATGATCAGGCCATAGGTCTTGAGAATATGCTGGAAAAGTGTAATCAGCGCATGAGTAAAGTGAGTTCCACAGTGGCTGGGCATCATGATGGTCAAAGTATTATTAGCGAAACCCTGGTTCATGAAATAAAAGACATCTGTGCGTCATTATCTCTGTCTGATAATCAGGAAACATCTATCCTTGATATATTTAATGGAGCCTTAGGTAAACTGGCCGATTCATATTCACATGTATTACACATTGAAGGGGATCTAAAGATGATTAAAGATGAGCTGACTTCTCTTATCGATAAAGTCAGGCAGAAATAACGCCCACCTTGGTCCGTTAATATACACGTGCTTTCTATTGCCATGTTCTTTATTTCCAAAGGAAGGCTGAAGTTTTAACACCCAATAACCTTTCATCAAATACATTTCTGGCCGTTAAATTTGCAGTCATAGCGGCACCAAAACACACATGCAATGGCAACAAGTGTTCTTCTCTTGGATGGCAAAATCTTGCCTGGGGCGCCTGCTCCCAATGAGTTAATACCTCTTGTTTTTGCTTAAAACTCAATTCATCTGATAACAAAATCTGGTTTAGCCATGTATCAAATTCCAGGCTACGGCTTTGATTATTTGAATCGTTTTTCATAAAGGCATTCATATTATGAAAGCTAAACCCAGATCCGATAATCATAATGCCATCATCGGATAGCTGCCCCAAGCTTTTACCCAACTCTATATGCTGTTGTGCATCTAATGAGTTGAGTAGCGATAATTGCACGACCGGCACATCTGCATTGGGGTACATAAGTTTAAGCGGTACAAAAACGCCGTGATCTAGCCCTCGACCCGAATCAGTTTTAGCTTTCATGCCAGAAGCTTGAATTAATGCTTCTACCTTGTGGGCTAATTCAGTGTGACCTGCTACTGGGTATTTAATTTCATAACTTTCCTTTGGGAAACCGGAATAGTCATAAATTAAATCAGGCTTAGCCCCTGAGGTAACAGTGGCTAGATCAGTTTCCCAGTGTGCACTGATGATTATAATAGCCTTGGGTTTTGTCAGGCTAACAGCTAAATTTTGTAAAAAATTCACCAGTGGCAGGTGATTGGTTTCGCCCAATAAAGGCATGGGGCCGCCCCCATGAGGAATGAATATTACCGGTGCTTTCATCATGATTGTTAGAACCCAAGAAATAGATAAAGGCCTGTCACCTAAAAGGTGACAGGCCATGAAAAATTTAGCCGCGGCTTAGCGGGTTAGGCTTGAGCACCGGGGAACCATAAGCTCTCCTTTTTTCTAGCAATTACAATCACCACTGCCAATATCGCCAATACCAATGCGGGTACGCCAGCCGATAACGGCGTAAATGCTATATGAAAACCCACGGCTCCAAGCATAATGGCCAAAAGTCCACTGGCTGCGGCGGCGCTTAGGCGCGGGATTAATAAACCCAGAGCCCCGGCCAGTTCACAGGCACCAATAAAGTAGCCAAACCATTCAGGCATGCCCATTAGTTGAAAAGACTGGTGCATCATTTCTACTCCCATGAGTTTGCCCACGCCAGCCGCGCCCACTGGCAGTGCCACCAATAGGATGAGTAACCAAGTGCCGATGGATTTTTTATTCGCCATGATATTTGCCTCTTGTTGAATTAGGTATCTGCTTTAACTGCATCCAGTATCTAGGAATGCATCTAAATTAATATTTATGGTTTGTTTATAAGACGTTAATTTTTGCTTAATAAGTGGTGGGGTTGCAGTCTAAAGCACCTATTTGCTTGTTGCAGTTGGGCTCACAGAAGATAGCTGCAGCCATATGGGTTTTACGGTGATTAGCATAGAACTGTATTTTCCATGCCTGGTTAATTGCAGGGGCTAATTATAGGGTTTACTCTGTGGCGAAATTAGGCAAAAGACGTTAATCATGACCTTTAAATTATCGGTACTGGATCAATCATTGGCC